>Ga0307986_10002224_pt1 | contig 13938 bp, 18 predicted proteins | sample EllFjometageno82_FD_203170 | JGI IMG/M metagenome (GOLD analysis project Ga0307986, IMG submission 203170) | Marine microbial communities from Ellis Fjord, Antarctic Ocean - #82 | ecosystem: Environmental > Aquatic > Marine > Unclassified | place: Southern Ocean | collected 2014-10-09
CCGCCATGCCCTGGATCAATTAGAATAATTTTAGTGGCGCGTTGCTGAATGGCTGGTTTTTTAATTATGGCTTTTTTAGGTTTTTTAACAGTCTTAATAGCCTGATTTTTTTGATCATATAAATCGACTACGAGACGGTTATATCGATATTTATCGTTTGGTTTTAGGGTGTAGCTTTTTATTTGATACTGGCCATGTAATTTAAATTTAAATTGATAAGTTGTACCATCTCGCTTGATGCGAGTTTTTTTGATGCGTTGATCAGTAAAGAAAAGTTTTTTATAAGTGTCTTTAAGTATTTTCGCGTTGCGAATTCCTAAGGTAAATTGACTGTTTTTTTGGTTAATTGAAAATCTAACACCAGGATCGACATCAATAACAATTCTGGTACGATCAGGAGAACTCCAAAAACGAAAATCATGAAGAGTGGTCTTATTATCGGCGTAAGCACTCGATAGGAAAAATAAGCCAAATACTAAGCCAGCTAGTCGACGCATTTTAAGAGTTGTTGGCCTAGGCTATTGTTCGCGCTAAGCGTTAGATTTCTGCTGTTATCGTCACCGGTAATGCTAATGACTAAATCTGCAGGTGAGATAATACCTTTAGCAAGATTAGCCCATTCGATAAGTTGAATATGCCCAGGAGCCGAGTATTCGCGAATACCAATATATTCTAATTCTTCTGGATCACTTAAACGATAACAATCAAAATGATGAATACTGATTGCGTCATTGATATAACTTTCTACCAAAGAGTAAGTGGGGCTCTTAACTCGATTAAAGCCAAAATGTTGAATAAATCCTCGGGCAAAAGTAGTTTTACCTGCGCCTAAGTCACCCTCTAAATAGATAACAATTGCTTGATTAATAGATTGCGAGCAAATAGCTAGTTTTTGCGCAAAATCACGCGTTTCAGATTCATGTTGAAAGATTAAATTCAAAATAATTGCCACATGTAAAGACTAAATATACTAACTAAAAGTACACCTTCAAAACGGTTGATAATGTGTTTTTTGCCAAATTTGTAAGACACAGCAAATAATAATACCGTTAATAGTAGCATCACTGGATAGTCGCGTGTCATCACTTCAGGGGCGACATCTGAAGGATGGATAAAGCCTGGAATGGCCAATACTGCAATGGTATTAAACAAGTTAGAGCCAATAACATTGCCCACCACCATTTCATATTGCTTCTTCAAAACACTGGCAATAGAAACAGCCAATTCTGGCAAGCTAGTGCCCAAGGCGACAACTGTAAGCCCGATGATTAAATCAGACACGCCAAATGCTTGTGCAATGGCTACGCCACCCCAAACTACTAGCTTCGCACTTGAGATTAAAACAATTAAGCCAATGACAAGCATCACCCAAGTTTTGACGGTTTCGCTTTTATCAATTTTTTTTGCAAATTCGTCAAATTCATGATTTTGCGATTTTTTTGATTCTCTAAACGTATAACCTAAAAATAAAAATAGTAGTGCTAGCAGGATAAAACCATCAAATATATCTAAGCGAAGATCCAAAAGAAGCAATCCTGCAACCAGGGTGGCTACCATTAAAAATATCCATTCTTTTCTAAGAATATTACCCTGTACTTCAATGGGCGATATGATCGCACTAACGCCCAGTACTAGCGCAATATTAAAAATATTAGAGCCTACAGCATTACCAATACTTAAACCAGTATTGCCATTCATAGCAGCCAGACCCGAAACTAACATTTCTGGTGCAGAGGTACCAAAACCAAAAATTAACAAGCCGATTATTAAAGGCGATACCTTAAAGATATTGGCTATTTTGGCACCATTCTCTGTGAATTCGTCTGCGCTCCAAATTAAAAGTACAAAACCTGATAATAAGGCAATAATTGGTAGTAGAATATCGGACATATTGTTTTTCGTTTAATTTTTGTTTATTATAAAGGCCGAACCGTAAAAGATGAGTGAAACAGAATTTTTAATTGGCCGTCGTGGTTTAGATTTAATAGATGATTTTTATCCGGATGACTTGCCTAGCGAGTGGCGTTTTGACTTCTATTCAACGCTATTTAAAGCCTTGTCGTTACCCATTGATACCAAAGAAGACTTAGAACTTATCTTTGAAGAGTTAGAAGATTCTGACGAAGAGTTTGAGTTGGTGTTAACCATTGAGCCTCACCAATTACTAGATATTAAAACTCTAAGCACTTTACTGAGTGTTGTTGAGCCGTATCAATCCTGGTTTATTTTATCTTGTGAGTTAGATCAGCAACCAAGTGCTGAGGTGATGGCTTTGTTGGGTGCTTATCGAGTGTCATTTCAATCTGATACTCAATATGATCTTAATCTTGATAATAAACAGGCCATGGATCAGTATCTGTATTACTCGCATCTGCCAGTTTTTAGTATGCAAGGTAGTGGTGACGATAGACAGATGAGAGCGAATATTGAAAAAATAGCTGAAATTAATGCCAGAACAATACTTATCTGCAAAGGTGCTGAAAGCGAAGCTTTGCATAAAATTCGAGTCATAGCTGAAATTCTGGGCTATTAAGTTTTGAAAGTTTTATTAACTCGTCCACTTACTCAGGTCAAAGCGCTTGAATCTTTAATGATTGACTCTACTCATCAGCCTTTGTTATTCCCAACGCTTGAGATTAAACCTATTGATGCGAGTGTTAAACGAGATCAATATGATGCAGTGATTTTTATAAGTGCCAATGCAGTTGAGAATGGATTGGAAATTTTAAAGAAAATTGAGTACTTAAATATTTTTGCAGTAGGCGCTGCTACGGCTAAAAAATTGATTGATAACCATATCATGGTTGATGACTTCCCTAAAGAGAAAGCTTCCAGTGAGGCGCTATTAAACCTGAAATCTGTATTAAGCTTGAATGGTAAAAATATCTTAATTTTTAGAGGTAAGGGTGGTCGAGAAACTCTTAGAATTGGCTTAGAAAAAAATAACAATAAGATCGAATATGCGCAAGTTTATGATCGTGTGGTTTGTGAATTAAGTGAGCTACACCAGCAATCATTAAAAGTATTTTTGTCTGACAAACAGGGGTTTATTAGCGTAACAAGTAATGAAAATTTGGACGGCTTAATGATCTTAGCAAAGCAATTAAACCAGCTAGATAATTTAAAGCAATATCCAATGATTGTGTTAAGTGAGCGTATTCAAGAATATGCACAATCTTTTGGTTTTAAACGAACGATTGTGACGCTAGATATTAGCGATCAGGCTATTGTGTCAGTATTAGAGCAAGATAATACACTTGACAATTAAAGCCAACTTGGTTAATTTAGTCAGCACTAAAATGATATTTTTCTGGGGAGAGAGACAATATGATTAAACTAAGTGTTTCACAGGCAGCTCGCCGATTAGGGGTTAGCCGTGCCAATATTCAAGATCAAATTAATGCAGGCAAATTGCAAACTCATGAGGGCTACGTTACAACGGATAGCATTAGATTAGCTTACCCATCTCATAGCCTACACTCAGAGCAAGAGAGCCGGCTAAAAAAGATGCAGCAAATTAAAGCTGATGCAATGTATAAGGCTGGTGCAGCTGATATTATTAAACAAGAAAATGAACAAGCATTAATAACTGTTATTGCCTCATTAAAATCTAAACTTTATAAAGAAGAGTTGAAAAATGAGCATTATCAACTGGTTTTTTCAGAATTGTCAGAGCGTCTACAAGTGCTTGAAAAGTGCTGCCATGAGGAAGACAAGCAGCCTTTAAATGAATTGCAAAGCTGGTTTGATCAACAAGCTAATTAAATCTAAAGTAGATTTTTAGCCAACTGTAAAGAAGGTTGTGATTTATTCATGGTGTAAAAATGAAAACTTTCTACTCCTTGAGACTTGAGTTGATCACAAAGATTATTGACAACATCTAAACCAAAAGCAGATAAAGATTCTAAATCGTCACCATAGGTTGCTAATCGTTTTTCGACCCAACGCGGTATCTCCGCACCACACATGTTTGAAAATCTAAGCAATTGATCATGATTGGTAATCGGCATAATGCCTGGGGTAATAGGCGCATCAATACCCATTTTCTGTACATCATCCACAAACCTTAGATAAGCATCAACATTGTAAAAATATTGAGTAATAGCACTATCTGCACCAGCTTTAATTTTATTGGCAAAATGCACAAGATCGGTATTCATATTTTTAGCTTGTGGATGCATTTCTGGATAAGCAGCCACTTCAATATGAAAATGATCATTAAATTCATGTCGAATAAATTCTACCAACTCATTGGCATAATGAAAATCACCAATATCACGAACACCAGAAGGAATGTCACCTCTTAAAGCGACAATGCGATTAATCCCCGCTGCTTTGTATTGATTTAAAAGAGCTAATATGTTTGATTTTTCAGAATCAATACAAGATAAATGAGGTGCCGCTGAAACGCCATCATGAGCCTGAATATCTAATACAGTTTCCAAGGTTGCTTCTTGCGTGGTACCGCCTGCGCCAAACGTGGTTGAAAAATAATGCGGCTTAATGACGGATAACTCCTGGCGAACCTGCTTAAGATTTTGCTTACCTTTGTCTGTTCTAGGAGGGAAAAATTCGAAACTCAATTGCATTTGTGTTTAAAGGTTGCTAAAAATAGGGTAATTATAGCTTATATCAAATCATGAAGAGTGGTTCGGTTTTAGTATTAGGAGCCTGGTATTCGGGTAAAATTATTTTTATTTACTTAGTTTGAATTTAAAATTTATGTCAAAAAGCGATTACATTGAATTAGAGGGCGTTGTCAAAGAGAAGCTACCTAATACAACTTTTACTGTTGAGTTGGAAAATGGTCATAGCGTTTTGGCGCATATTTCTGGAAAAATTCGTAAACACTATATTCGTATCCTGCCAGGAGATAAGGTAACTGTTGAAATGACACCTTATGACCTAACTAAAGGTAGGATCACTTTTAGACATAAGTAAAGAGATTTTATTGCCGATGTGGTGGAATTGGTAGACACGCCGGATTCAAAATCCGGTTCCTCACGGAGTGACGGTTCGAGTCCGTCCATCGGTACCAAATTAATATAGAGAGAGAGGTAACTTATGGAACAAGCAGATCTTTTAACGCAAGCGTTAAACCTAACCATGTTTGGCATGGGGTTCGTTTTCTTGTTTTTAACATTACTCGTCTTTGTAACCAAGTTGATGTCTGTTATTGTTCAAAAACTTCAAGCTCGGATTAAGGCTGACTCAAACCAAGATAATAACTCAACAACTCTTGAACAAGAAATTGATGAAGAGACAAAGTTCGTTATCGAACAAGCGATCAAGATGCATAGGGGAGCATAAGGATGATATTAAGTTATCTAAAAAATATAATGAAAAAGCCTGAAAAAGCTATTAACAAAAAAGTGGGTATTACAGAGCTTGTTTTAAGAGACGGTCATCAGTCATTGTTTGCAACAAGAATGCGAATTGATGACATGCTTCCTATTGCCGATAAGCTAGATAAAATTGGCTATTGGTCTATAGAGTCATGGGGTGGCGCTACATTTGATTCTTGTATTCGTTATCTGGGTGAGGATCCTTGGGACCGCATTCGTGAGATGAAAGCGGTTATGCCTAACACACCTCAGCAAATGCTTTTGCGTGGCCAGAATCTTTTGGGCTATCGTCATTATAGTGATGATGTTGTGCGTAAATTTATAGACCGTTGTGCAGAGAATGGTGTTGGTGTATTCAGAATTTTTGACGCCATGAACGACGTTAGAAATTTGAAAACAGCTATTGATCAGGCAGTTAAATTAAATCAACATGCCCAAGGTACAATTTCTTATACCCTTAGCCCTGTTCACAATACCCAAACTTGGCTAGATATGGCTAAGCAAATCGAAGACATGGGTGCACACTCTTTGTGTATTAAAGATATGGCCGGTTTATTGCAGCCATATGTTGCTTATGACTTAGTTAAGCAATTAAAAGAAACGATTGATATTCCTATTCAACTTCATGCGCATGCAACTACTGGATTATCAACAGCTACTATTGTTAAATCTGTTGAAGCTGGTATTGATCGAGTTGATACTTCTATTGGTTCAATGAGTATGACTTATGGGCACTCTGCTACTAACTCGGTGGTGTCTATTTTGGAAAATAGCCCTAGAAAAACTGGATTAGATTTAGAAAAATTAGAAGAGATTGATGCATACTTTAGGCCGATTCGTCGTAAATATGCGAAGTTTGAAGGCTCGTTAAGAGGTGTTGATGCGCGTATTTTATTGGCTCAAGTGCCAGGCGGCATGTTGACCAACATGGAAAGCCAATTACGTGAGCAAAATGCTGCTGACAAAATGAGTGAAGTGTTAGCAGAAATCCCTAGAGTAAGAAAAGATTTGGGCTATATTCCTTTAGTTACACCAACTTCTCAAATTGTAGGTACTCAATCAGTACTGAACGTATTAACAGGTGAGCGCTACAAAACGATTACCAAAGAGTCGGCTGGCATACTTAAAGGCGAATATGGTGCGACACCTGCTCCAGTTGATCAGGCATTACAAGTTAAAATTTTAGGTGGTGCCGAACCAATTACATGTCGTCCTGCAGATAATATTGCACCAGAGATGCATATTCTTGAGCAAGAGTTTGATAAGATTGTGGCTGAGAAAGGCATTAAATTAGCGGACAATAAAATAGACGACTTAATGACCTATGCTTTGTTTCCACAAGTGGGTATTTCATTTTTAGAAAATCGTGACAATCCTGGTTTCTTTGAGCCAGTACCTCAAGAAAGTGATACTTCTTCGGAATCAGATAATGAAGAAGGCACTTACACCGTTTCTTTCAAAGGCACTTCATATTCAGTTGATGTTTCTGCAGGTGGTGATGTAACCTCAATGAAGGCTGCTTCGGACACTTCTACAACTCCTGCAGCTAGAACTGAGAAAGAGATTGTTAGTGAAGCTCCAGCAACTGGTGGTGAGCCAATTGGCGCACCACTTTCTGGCAATATATGGAAAGTGATGGTATCGCTTAATCAAAAAATCAATGAAGGTGATGTGCTAGTAATTCTTGAGGCCATGAAGATGGAAACAGAAATTAAAGCAGCTAGAAGTGGCGTAGTAACAGAAATTAGCGTCAAAGAAGGCGACACAGTTAAAGTTGGCCAAGCTTTATTATCTTTAGCTTAATTACCCAGAGGCTATTATGGAACAATTAAATTCATTATGGTTTAATACAGGCTTATATCAAATGGTATGGGGCCAAGGCTTAATGCTAGTGGTTGGTATGCTATTGTTATATTTAGCAATTGTTAAGAAGTTTGAGCCATTACTATTATTGCCAATTGGCTTTGGTGCAATTTTGGCAAACATTCCTGGCGCAGGTATTGCAGAGGGTAGTGGAATCTTGCACGTGTTCTACGTCGTGGGTATTGAGTCTGGCGCATTTCCATTAATCATATTTATGGGTGTAGGCGCGTTAACAGATTTTGGCCCACTTTTAGCTAATCCAAAAACATTGTTACTTGGCGCTGCTGCACAATTCGGTATTTTTGCAACATTACTAGGTGCCATGGGTCTTACTACCCTTGGTGTCTTTGATTTTAGCCTAACAGATGCTGCTGCAATTGGTATTATTGGTGGTGCAGATGGCCCGACCAGTATTTATGTTGCGAGTATATTAGCACCTGAATTATTAGGTGCAATTGCAGTTGCTTCATATTCATACATGGCGCTAGTACCACTTATTCAGCCGCCAATTATGCGCGCATTAACAACAGAAAAAGAACGCCAAATAGAAATGGTGCAATTACGTGAAGTATCAACTGCTGAAAAGATTATTTTCCCAGTAATGCTGTTAATGTTAGTCGCCTTATTATTGCCAGATGCAGCACCGTTATTAGGTATGTTTGCTTTTGGTAATTTAATGAAAGAATCAGGTGTGGTTGATCGTTTAAGCGACACTACTCAAAATGCCTTGATCAATATTGTTACTATATTTTTAGGCTTAGGAGTTGGTTCTAAGCTGATGGCAGATCAATTCTTGCAGCCAGAGACACTAGGTATTTTAGTATTAGGTATGATTGCTTTTGCAATCGGTACAGCAAGTGGCTTGTTAATGGCTAAAGCAATGAATCTGTTCAGTAAAAATAAAATCAATCCATTGATTGGTTCTGCCGGTGTATCTGCAGTTCCAATGGCGGCCCGTGTTTCAAACAAGGTAGGTCTTGAGTATAATCCACATAACTTTTTACTGATGCATGCTATGGGTCCTAATGTTGCTGGTGTTATTGGATCAGCAATTGCAGCAGGTATTATGATCCAGCTACTTAGCTAATTTTTACTACGTCTTTCTCTCTTGTGTGTTGTTATTTCTTAGGCTCACTCGGTCACATAGTCTTGTCTATGTTCCGTCAATTGCTTAAACAAATGCCTAGCAAAAAAGAGAAATACTTGCAAAACCCCAAAGTATTAAATTTAAAATAAACATATTATGCAAAGAACCTTTTTAAAAGCAAAACTACATCGCGTCACAACAACTGCTTCAGAACTTGATTATGAAGGTTCTTGTGAAATTGACGGTATTTTGCTAGATGCTGCAGGTATTAGTGCTTTTGAGCAAATCCAAATTTATAACATTGCTAATGGAAACCGATTTACAACCTATGCTATACGTGGTAAAGAGAATACAGGAGTTATTTCAGTTAACGGTGCAGCTGCTCATAAAGCAGCAAAGGGCGATTTACTGATTATTGCTGCTTATGCTAGTTACGATGAGCATGAGGTTAAAAATTATGCACCTAACTTGTGCTATGTAGATGAAAATAATACCCTTACAAGGAAAAGCTCAGCTATTAGCTAAATTGGCCATTTTCCAAAACAAGTACTCGCTGCATCTTGCTAGCAATTTTCTCATCATGAGTTACAACCACTAAAGAATTATCATGTATTTGATTCAAATCCATCATCAAATCAAGCGTTTCACGCGCATTTTTACTATCAAGACTTCCAGTAGGCTCATCAGCAAGTAGGCATTTTGGCTGGGTAATTAGCGCTCGAGCAATAGCCACTCTTTGGCGTTCTCCACCTGATAATTCACTTGATAGATGGCTTACTCTAGATTCAAGCCCAACCTTAACAAGCATTTGCATGGCTTTTTCTTCAGCAAGAGGATCTGCTTGAATTAGTAATGGCATCATGACATTTTTTAAAGCACTAAAATCTTTTAGTAAGTGATGGAATTGATAGATAAAGCCAAGATTATTAGATCTAAACTTGGTTATATCTTCTTCATTTAAGCTACCAATATCGGTATTGTTAATAATAATTTGGCCACTATTTGGTCGATCAATCCCACCTAATAGATTTAGTAAGGTTGATTTACCACAGCCAGATTGACCAAGAATGGCGATCGTTTCACCTGAATCTACTTCAAGATTCAGATTTTTAATGACTTGGTTGTGATGCCCGCCATCATCATACTGATAGTTAATATTTCGACAACTAATAAGATTACTCATGATTTAACACCTTGGCAATAGTGATTTTTCCAGCGCGTTTAGCAGGATAGATAGAAGCTAATATGACTAATACAAAAGAGCCAAATGCGACGTTAATAATATCATTCAGATGAATTTCAGAAGGGAATCTGTTGATGTAGAAAACCTCTTTTGGAAAAAATTCAAATCCTAGAATCATTTCAATGCCGCTCACTATTGTTTCGATATTAAGAGACAGTAAGATACCGAGTATGATGCCAATAGTAATACCGATAATGCCAATGGTTAAACCTTGATAGAAAAAAACCTTAACGATGCGTTTTGGTGTCATACCCAGGGTTCGTAGAATGGCGATATCGGCGGTTTTATCAGTTACCACCATAACCATCATAGAGACGATGTTAAAGGCAGCGACAGCCACTATTAAAGATAAGATCACGCCAATCATTTGCTTTTCAAGCTCAAGCGCTTTAATAAAGTTTGCTTTTTGACGAGTCCAATCAATACCGTAGTATTGATCACTACCTAGCTTGTCAGTCACCTCTTGAGTAATTCTCTTAGCTTGAAATAAGTCCGCAACTTTAAGACGAATGCCAGATACCTGATCCTTCATAGAATAAAGAATCTGAGCTTGGCTTAGCTGAATAAAGGCTAAATTATTATCATATTCATTAATACCTGCATCAAAAATTCCAACCACCGTAAAACGTTTGAACCGAGGCTGAATGCCCATAATATTAGACGATAGTTCAGGGGTGAGCAAAGTGATTTTGTCACCAACTTGAGCGCCCAGTTGGTTTGAGAGCCCAGAGCCAATCAAAATATCAGATTTTGTTAACTGGCTTGAGCCAAATTTAATCTTATCCAGTAGAATAGAAGTTTGCTTTTCTAGTTGAGGGATAATGCCTCTGACACTAATACCTTGCGCACCTTTGGTGGTGTTTAGCAAGGCATATTTTTCAATATAAGGGGAAGAGCTAATTACCTCTGGATGCTGGTTGATTTTTATTTGTAATTCTTGCCAATCAGATAGTGCTCCACTATGCTCGCTGATATATGAATGAGAGATGGCACTTAATACACGATCTCTTAGCTCTTTATGAAAGCCATTCATGACAGATAAAACAGTGATCAGGGTCATTACTCCAAGAATAAGACCGACCATAGAGACGCCAGAAATAAAGGAAATGAAGCCTTTTTTACGATTAGAACGTAAATACTGGTTGGAAATGTCAAATTCAATACTCATGGTGGTGATATTTTGTCATAATTAGCACTTTACTAATAACTAAATATCTGAGGAGAAAAATGGAGAAGATTGCATTTAAAGATAGGATAGATCAATTAGGAGATTTTTTAATTGAAACGTTTCATATTGTTGGCTTGTTTGTTATTGGCGCAACAATTGTTTGGTCGGCTATTGGGGAATATATCATCATCATGCAGCATGAATCTGGATTTGCATCCTTGAAGGATATCTTACTACTCTTTATCTATTTAGAGTTAGGTGCTATGACTGGTATTTATTTCAAAACACATCGCTTGCCCGTTATTTTCCTTATTTTTATTGCAATAACTGCTATCACGCGTTTTATGGTGATAGATATGAAAGCACTAATGGCGAGTGATAAATTTAACTTGTTGATTATGGTGGCATCGATACTTATCTTAACGTTTGCTGCAGGTGTGCTTAGATTTACCGAGAAAAAGTACGATACGAAGGGCGAGTGTTTTAAATAAAGCTTGATGGATTTAAATACTCGTGGCGTTGTTAGTTATCTTTTATGGCCAGTTTCTGGTGTTTTTTATGTCTTAAGTAGAATACGCCGATCCCTATATCACTTTGGTATTTTTCGTACTAATCGATTCAAGGTTCCCGTCGTGGTAGTGGGTAATATTACTGTTGGTGGTAGTGGAAAAACTCCGATTGTAATTAAATTGGTCGAGTATTTTAAACAACAAGGTAGGCGAGTTGGAGTGGTTTCTAGAGGCTATGGCGGCTCTAATACAAATGCTAGCTTATTAGTAAATGCCGATACTAATGTTTTAGTATCAGGTGATGAACCCTTGTTAATTGCGACCCAAACACAAGTACCTGTGATGGTTAATAAATGCCGTTCTCAAGCTGTTCAGGATTTGATTGAGCAGCACCAAGTTGAGATAGTTGTTAGTGATGATGGTTTGCAGCATTATGCGATGTCTAGAACAGTTGAGATAGCTGTTATAGATGGCCATAGACGTTTTGGTAATGGTTTTTTCTTACCTGCTGGCCCATTAAGAGAGTCTCTTAGTCGGCTTAAAAGTGTTGATTTTGTGATTAACAATGGCTCTGTCTTTCCAGGAGAAATTAGTGCTCAAATAAAGCCAACTCACTTTGTTAACTTAATAACGGGCGAGAAAAAACCTTTAGATTTTTTCAGCCATCAGACTTGTCATGGTGTCGCGGGTATCGGATATCCTCAGCGTTTTTTCCAAACCCTGATACAGTTAGGTGTTGAAGTGCAACAACACGAATTTACTGATCACTATCAATATCAAGTAAAGGATTTAGAATTCGATGATAACCATCCAATAATAATGACTGCCAAAGATTGGGTAAAATGTAGGGACTTTGCTAATGAGAAGATGTATTACTTAGAGATAGATCTTGATATTAGCGATGATTTTTTTACTAACTTAACAGCAAAAATATGATTGATGAAGCACTTTTAAAACTATTGGTTTGTCCAAAATCTAAAGCACCTTTAATACAAGTAGGTGAAGAGCTAATCTGTGAAGTGAGTGGCCTAGCTTATCCAATTAATGATGGCATTCCAGTGTTGTTAGAAGAAGAAGCTAGAAAGCTAGATTAACTCATGAACTTTAGCGTTATTATTCCAGCTCGTTATGACTCTAGCAGACTGCCAGCAAAACTATTAAAAGATATTCATGGTAAGCCACTCATTCAGCTAACGTATGAAAATGCATTAAAAAGTGGCGCTTCAAAAGTCATTATCGCTACCGATGATGAGCGAATTAAAGAGGTAGCCATAGGATTTGGCGCTGTGGTATGCATGACGGATAAAAACCATACATCTGGTACAGCAAGAATTGCCGAAGTATTGACCCAACTTGATATTGCTGATGATGAAATAGTGGTTAATGTGCAAGGTGATGAGCCAATGCTAAGCTCAAGTGTTATTGATCAGGTTGCTAACAATTTAGCCCAGAGTCAAATGCAAATGGCAACGCTATGTGAGCAAGTGATTGATAAAGCTCAATACCTTGATCCTAATTGTGTCAAAGTAGTCTTTAATCAGCGGGGCGAGGCTTTGTATTTTTCTCGCGCACCAATTCCTTATTTTAGAGATGAGCAAGACTTTGATTTATCACTTTGCTATAAGCATATCGGTATTTACGCTTATCGATCAGGATTTATTAAGCAATATTTACAAATGAACAGTTCTCGATTTGAGCAAGTTGAAAAATTAGAGCAACTCACCGTGCTTGACGAGGGTTTTGGTATTCATGTGGCTAATGCTTGTTCTAAAACAGGATTTGGGGTTGATACACAAGAAGATTTAGATAAAGTACGCGCCGCTTTAGCGACGTAACAACATTAAAAAAGAGTAAGTATGAATATTATTGATGGCAAACAAATTGCCCAAAAATTACGCAATGACATTGCCAAAAAAGTAGAAAAATTAGACCGTGCACCAGGTTTGGCAGTAATACTCGTTGGCGACGATCCAGCCTCTACTATCTATGTTCGCAACAAAGACAATGCTTGTAAAGAGGTTGGTTTTTATTCAGAAAAAATAAACAAATCTGCAAATATCACTCAACAAGAGTTACTGGATGAAGTGATACGCTTAAATAATGACGATAAGATTGATGGCATTTTGGTGCAATTGCCACTGCCTAAACATTTAGATACAAATTTAGTCATTGAAACCATTTCTCCTGAAAAGGATGTAGATGGTTTCCATAGTGAGAATATCGGCAAACTCATGCAAAATAAGGCTAATTTACGCCCTTGCACGCCCAAAGGAGTGATGACTATGTTGGCAACAACAGGCATTGATTTAATAGGCAAGGATTGTGTGGTTATAGGCGCATCTAATATTGTTGGAAGGCCAATGGCAATGGAACTCTTAAATGCTGGCGCCACTGTCACCATTTGTAATAGTAAAACACAAGACCTATCTGGAAAATTACAACGGGCTGATGTAATTGTTGTTGCCGTTGGTGTTGCGCACCTAGTCAAAGGGGATTGGATTAAAAAGGGTGCTGTGGTTATTGATGTTGGCATCAACCGACTAGAAACTGGCAAGCTGGTGGGCGATGTAGATTTTGAGTCAGCCATTAAAAATGCTGGCTGGATATCACCCGTTCCAGGCGGTGTAGGTCCAATGACAATTGCCACCTTGCTAGAAAATACACTCACTGCATACCAAAATAGGAAATAAAAACATGAAATTATTTATAAAAGCATTTAGAAA
>Ga0307986_10002226_pt1 | contig 13935 bp, 12 predicted proteins | sample EllFjometageno82_FD_203170 | JGI IMG/M metagenome (GOLD analysis project Ga0307986, IMG submission 203170) | Marine microbial communities from Ellis Fjord, Antarctic Ocean - #82 | ecosystem: Environmental > Aquatic > Marine > Unclassified | place: Southern Ocean | collected 2014-10-09
TTTTTAACACCAATATAGACTAAACCGACTGGCTTTAATTTTGTTCCACCATTAGGCCCAGCTATACCAGTGATGGATACAGATATGTTTGCTTTACTAATTTTACTTAAATTTTTAACCATCGATAAACAACATTCTTTACTCACAGCACCATATTTGCTTATAATTTTTTTGGGAACCTTAAGGAATCCTATTTTAGCTTTATTAGAATAGGTAACCAATCCTAAATTAAAAATTTTAGACGAACCACTTATTGAAGTTATTGAGCTTGACAAAAGTCCTCCAGTGCAAGATTCGGCAAATGAAATTTTAAGTTTCTTTTTAGTTAATTTTTGAACAATTTTATTAGCTAAACTTTTCATTATAAAACGTAACTTTTTATAATCATAAAACACACAAGGGTTAGCACAACATAAAATCCAGCACAAATATCATCCATAATTACACCAAAGCTATTTTTAAAGTTCTTATCAAAAAAGCTTACAGGAAAAGGTTTCATGATATCAAAATATCTAAAAAGAATAAAAAATAATGAGTAATAAACAATGGCCTCACCAGCATCTTTAGTTGTTCCATGGGATATTTCATAAAGGTATATTGGAATTGATTGACCTAAAAATTCATCAATGATAATTTCACCAGGATCTTTATTTTTACTATTTTCTATATGGCTTGAAACTGCATAAAATGAATAAACAAATATTATTATTAAGCCTATTAAAATTATATTTGGTGAAATATTCAATGAATGGAATAAATAATAAAGAATAACTGTAGTTGCAAAAGATCCAAAGGTTCCAGGCATAAACTTAATTTTACCTAAACCGAGCATTGTTACAAATAATGAATTGAAAGTTTTAATCATTTTTAATAACCGAAGCAATCACCTCACACGCTATAGCTTTTTCTTTTCCAATTACACCTAATTTTTCTGTCGTTTTTCCTTTAATATTTATTTGAGAGGGTAAAATTTTACATATTTTCGCTATACAATTTATAATTCTTTTTTTATATTTCTGAATTTTAGGTTTCTGGGTAATAATATTAATATCGAGATTATTAATTAAATAACCATTATTTTCAATTTGTTTAATTATGTTATCTAAAAGAATAGTTGACCTAATATTTTTAAATTTTTTATTTTTATCTGAAAACTTTTCACCAATATCGCCCATAGCACAAGCTCCAAGAATTGCATCAGTTACAGCATGTAAAACAGGGTCTCCATCTGAATGCCCAAGTGTTCCAAGAGGTGAGGGTATTTTGATTCCTCCTAAATAAAGTTTTTTATTAGACACCAATCTATGGACATCATAGCCCAATCCATATTTGATTGAATAATTATTTTTAATATCTGAATTTATTGTAATCTTATTATTGTATACCTCACCTTTGATAATTTTTATTTTTTTTCCAGCTCTTATAAATAAGTTTGCATCGTCAGTAATCTCAGCACCTTTGTTGTTTTGTAGGGCATATAGTTTTTTATAATTAAATGCTTGAGGTGTTTGAATTAGATAAATATTTTCTCTTTTTAGATTTATAATGTTATTTGAATTTTTTTGCTTAATAGAATCTGTTGTTTGAATTGCTGGTACAACACAATCATTTGATTTAAGTTCCTTGCTTAGTCTCTCTAGAAGTCTTAAAGAAAAATTAGGTCTAGCTGCATCATGAATCATTACATCCTTAATATTTTTATTCTTAATATACTTTAGACCCTTATATGCAGATTCAGCTCTAGTCTTTCCACCTATAACAATCACGATGTTTTTAATTTTAAGTTTGTCTATATAAGATTGATGTTTTTTATTAATAACGAGAATAATTTTAGTAAATTTTCCATAATCTTTGGCTTTATCTATTGAATGTAATAATAAAGGTTTATTTTTATATAGGTGGTAGGGTTTTGGTAATTTTGAATTAAATCTTTTACTTTCTCCACCAGCAAGTATTATAAAACAACTATTCATGATAAAAATATTTATTAATCTACTTATCTCATAATGATCGATTTTATCAAAAAAAATTTAGTAATAGTTTTTGTTTTTATAATCACCTTATTTTTGGGCTTTTTAACTTTTTTAACATTTATTGATAAGAGCTTTATTGAGCTTAGTGATAAAAATCTACAATTTATTCTGATTGTTAACATTGCCCTATTATTACTGTTTTTCTTTATGATTTTTAAAGAAGTAAGAAGGTCGTTAAAGATTGATGTCGATATTAGTGGCTCAAGAGCAAATAGGAAGTATATAACATTTTTTGCTTTATTTACCTTGATACCATCTATATTGATTTCATTATTCTCACTATTTTTACTATCATTCGCTCTTGATAAATATTTAGATAAAAAGATAACAACTGCAGTTAACAACTCCTACGAAATTGCAAAAAGTTATACTGAAGAAGTTAGAACCAAAACACAATCACAAGTAATTTTAATAGCCTTTGATTTAAATAAAAGTATTAATTTTTTAAATACAAATTTTAATCAATTTAAAAGCTTTCTTAACACGCAGAAATTAATAAGAGACATTGACGAGATTCATATAGTTGATGGGGAGGGTAATCTTTATCTATCAACCTTAGAGGATATTAACAAATATATACAGCCAATGCCTGAGGCTCTAGAAATGGTTTCTAATGACAAAAGACCACTTAAAATAATAGATGCTTATAAAAATCGATCAGCTTCAATAATTAAACTTGAAGGTTTTGATGATAAGTATTTGTATATTGTTAAATATTTGGATAAAAAAATATCTCAATATCTGGTTGAATCTCAAGAAGCATTAAATTTTTACTATACAGTTTTAAATAAACAAACAGGTATAAAAATTTCTTTTGTATTTATATACCTAGTTGTAGTTTCTTTATTGTTATTTTTATCTATATCAATTGCAATAAAATTCTCTTCTAGATTTTTTAGATCAATTAATAATTTAATTATTGCATCATCAAATATCGGTAAGGGCAATTTAGAGATTAAGGTTCCTGAGATTATAGCTGATAAAGATATGGAACTTCTTAACAAGAATTTTAATTTAATGATTGAACAATTAAAAACACAACAAGAAAAGCTAATTATAAGTGAAAGACATGAGGCCTGGGAAAGTCTGGCAAGAAAATTAGCCCATGAAATAAAAAACCCATTAACACCTATTCAATTAACTATTGATCGATTAAAAACAAAATATTCCGACACTTTAGAAACTAGTGAAAAAGAAAATTTTATAAAAAGTTTAAAAATAATAGGAAAACAAATTAAACAAATTGAAAACTTAGTTAATGAATTTTCCGATTTTGCCAGAATGCCAAAACCAATTCTTAAAGACAATAATCTAACAACCATAGCGAGAGATAATATTAATTTATTAAAAGAAATGGATGATACAATAGAAATAAATTTTGACGCATCAAATAAAGACATTTTTTTTATCTCTGATAGTGAACAATTGAGTAGAGTTTTTTTTAATTTAATTAAAAATTCAATTGAGAGTATTCAAGAAAAAAAGGAATTCAGCTCTAATCTCAAAGGTAAAATTGATATAGAAATTATCGATAACGAAATGTTCATAGAATTTATTATTAAAGATAATGGTGTTGGATTTGAAGTATTTGCTGATAATATTAAGAATATTTTAAATCCATATTTTACCACTAAAGAGAAAGGTACAGGCTTAGGTTTAGCAATTGTTAATAAAATAATTAGCGATCATAATGGTTTATTAAATTTTACATCTCTGGATGAGGGAGCTAAAATACAGATTGAATTTAAAAAATAATGAGTACAGAAATATTAATTGTTGATGATAATGCTGATATCAGAAATATTATAAATGACTTAATAGTTGATGTTGGTTTTAAAACAAGACTTGCAGCTAATTATAATCAAGCCTTAATTGAGATTGACAAAAAATTGCCAGATGTTGCGATTATTGATGTCAAATTAGATAAAGGTGATAATGATGGTCTAGAGTTACTATCTCACATTAAAAAAAAAGATAAAAATATTCCTGTTATTATTATAACTGGTCATGCAAATGTGGAGATGGCCATCAAAGCCCTTAAATCTGGAGCATTTGAATTTATTGAAAAACCTTTTAATCAAGAGAGATTATTAAATTTTATAAATCGTGCTGTTGAAAATATTAATTTAAAAAGGAAAAATAAAGAGTTTGAAGAAAAACTTTTTTCCTCATATGATTTAATTGGCAACAGTGATAATATTCAAAAAATTAATAATCAAATAGATAAAATATCTCTTTCAGAAAGTAGAATTTTTATTAATGGCCCAACAGGCACGGGTAAAGAGTTAATTGCCAGAAAAATACACAAAAAATCAAAACGTCAAAAAGGACCATTTGTGATTCTTAATGGAGCGCTACTTGATATAAAAAAATATGAACTCGAACTATTTGGTGAAGAAAAGAATGATGGATCGATCTCGTATGGAGCTCTTGAAAAAGCATCAAGTGGATGTCTTTTGATAGATGAAATTTATGAAATTCCACTCGAAACCCAATCCAAAATTTTACGTGTTCTAACAGACCAAAAATTTAAACGAATTAATGGTAATCATGATATTAATGTTGATGTTAGAATTATATGCTCATCAAGCAAAGATATTAAAAAAGAGATAGAAGCTGGTAACTTTAGAGAAGATCTTTATCATCGTCTTAATGTATTTGAAATTAACATAGATCCACTTAAAAAAAGGGTTTCCGATATTCCTGATTTAGTTGATTATTTTTCAAAAAAAATATCTGCAAACTATAATATAAAAAAATTAAATATAAACGCTAACAATAAGTACTTACTTCTTTATGACTGGCCTGGTAATGTTCGAGAATTAAGAAACTTGATTGATCGTATAGCAATACTCTCTCCTGACAGTGAGGATAAAATCTCTAATATTATTAAAGAATCTCTTAAAACACCTGATATTGCAAACTTATCATCAGAAAACTCTTTATCTGTGCCATTAAAAGAGGCTAGAGAAAATTTTGAAAAGGAGTATTTAACTACTCAATTAAAAAAATTTAATGGCAATATATCTCAAACTGCAGATTTTATTGGTATGGAAAGGTCAGCTTTACATAGAAAGATTAAGGGTTTAGGGATCAAGGAATTAAACTAAATGAATATAATTATTTGTGGAGCAGGTAGAGTTGGTTTTACTATAGCCAAGATCTTAAGTGAACAAGGTCATTCTATTACTGTAATAGATCAATCTAGCGAAGATATAAAAAAGATAGATGACAGTCTTGATGTAAAAGCTATAGTTGGCAAAGCAACATACCCATCAATTTTAGAAAAAGCAAATGCCTCAGATGCAGACATGATTATTGCTGTAACAAGGAATGATGAAATAAATATGCTTATATGCCAAATTGCTTTTTCTATTTTCAATGTTCAAAAAAAGATTGCAAGAATTAGATCGGAAGATTATTTAAATCCTAAATTTACAAAAGTTTATAATAAAGAAAATTTACCTATTGATGTAATTATTTCTCCTGAAATTGAAATAGCTAAATCTTTACAAAGAAAATTAGAAGCCCCAGGTGCATTAGATAATGTTCGCTTTGCTAATGATAAAATTAGATTACTTGAAATATTGATTAATGAAAATTGTCCTTTAATTAATATTCAACTTAATGAATTAACAAAAAAATTTCCCAAACTAGATGCTAATATAATGGGTGTAATTAGAGGGGAAAAATTTGTTATACTTAAAAAAAGTGATGTGATGTTAAAAGATGATAAAGCTTATGTGATTATCAATGCATCGCAAATGCAGGATACCCTTTTTGCTTTTGGTCATAATGAAAAAATTTCAAATAAAATTTTGATTATTGGTGGTGGGAATATTGGGTTTAATTTAGCTAAAAATCTTGAGGAAAGTTTTGACTCAACGAGGGTAAAAATTATAGAAAAAAATAAAGAAAGAGCTGAATTAATAGCCGGTGAACTTAATGATACAATTATTATCAATGGTGATGCGCTTGATGAAGAAGTTTTAATGGAAGCAAATTTAGATGAGGCTCAAACTGTATTGGCTCTTACTAATGACGATGAAAATAATTTAATGGTTAGCGTTCTCGTTGAGAAAATCACGAATGATGCAGAGAAAAAAAATGACAAAAGAACAATGGCCTTGATTAACAAGCCTAATTATTCACTTTTACAATCTTCTTTAAAAATTGATGATCTAATTGACCCAAGAATGAATACTGTTTCAAGCATATTAAAGCATATTCATAAAGGAACAATTGAAAATGCCTATAGCATATTGAGTGGAGAGTATGAAATTATTGAAGCTGAAATTATTGAATCTTCAGTTTTGATAAATAAAGAGTTAAAAAATTCAGACCTACCAGATGAAATTAGAGTTGGCGCCATATTAAGAGGACAAGAGGTCATTATACCAAAATCAAATTTTATATTTAAAAAAGAGGATGTCGTTGTTCTTCTAGCTCAAAAAAATTTTTTAAATATTGTTGAGAACATGTTTCGTATAAGTTCAATTTAATCAAATGAATTATTTTAAACTCATTTATTTGAGTATATTTTGTGGAATAATTTCACTCTTATCATTTTTTAATATTATCTACTGTTATTATCTAAATCTTTACCTCAACTTAAATACCTATATTTATACTTTTTTCTTATCTTTATTGCTTGCATTGTTGTTTTATTACATCAAAAATAATAATCAAAAAAAAGTAACTATTTTTGAAAAAATTATAACCATACTTTTGGGTTATTTTTTATTACCTTTAATTATTTCAATACCTTTTTATTTTAGCATTTATAACATAACTTTTGTTAATGCTTATTTTGAAGCTATATCTGGATTTACTTCTACAGGATTTACTATTTTTGAAAACATCAAGCACATTGACCAAGGTTTGATTTTATGGAGATCTTCATCTCAATGGATTGGAGGGTTATATTTTTTATTTTCCATAATTCTTTTAATAGATATTTTTGATAATAGTTTTAAAAAATCCTTAACAAATTTTATATCTTTTGACAAAGCAGAAACATTAAAACAATCACTAAAAATTTTTTTACTATACTCAATAATAACATTTTCAATTTTCATAATTTTAAATATATTTAATATTAGGGCATTTAATTCATTAAATTTAGCTATGTCTATTATTTCCTCTGGAGGTTTTTTACCTACAAATAGTTTATCTAATATTTTATTAAGCAATATTCAGATAATAATATTCTCATTATTAATGCTCACATCTTTTTTTAGTATCTTTTTAAGCTATAATTTAATCTTTATTAAAGACCGCAATCTTAATTTTTTTAATGAAGACCTCCATTTGTTATATTATTTTATATTTCTATTGATTATCTTTTTTACTTTTTTAAATTTTGATAATAATTTTAGTGAATTATTTTTATCATTAACAAGTAGTGTTTCAAATATTGGTTTTTCACTTGATAACAATTCACCAAACTTATCATTTATTTTTTTAATTCTAGTAATTATTGGAGGGTCCTTTTTTTCTACTAGTTCTGGAGTTAGGTTTTTAAAAATTTATTCATTATTTAAATATTCAATTAATGAAATATTATCGTATAGTAGGCCAAAAAATATTTATATTAATAAACATTTGTTTTCTAAAGAATTCTTTAAACTTAATGAAATATATAAATATTTTTTATCTGTAATTATATTTGTTATTTCGTTATTTTTTTTAGCTTTTCTTTTGACCTTAAGTGGTATTGATTTTGAGACATCTTTTAAGCTATCTATATTGACGTTAATGAATACTGTAAACTCATCAATGTACGGATTAGCTGATTTTAACTTCTACAGTATGCATTTTTTCGTCAAATATTATCTTATTGTTTTTATGATTATAGGTAGAATTGAACTTTTAACTTTATTGATAATTTCTAAAAAATTCCTTTTTAAAAATTGAATTCATACTATAAATAAACATTGTATATTATATTATTTGCGCTCTTAGCTCAGCTGGATAGAGCATCGGTTTTCTAAACCGAGGGTCGGTGGTTCGAGTCCACCAGAGCGCACCAATAATATACAGATTTGTCATAATCAATTAAGAACATTTTATAGTGAAAGTTTTTTTATGAACGTCTTTATAATTTTATCAATACTTATAATAGTAATTGGTGTCATTTTATTAATATCATCACCATCAGTATTATTTAAATTTAATTGGAATGAAAAAACAACAAAAGAAAAAATCTTAATATTTGTCTTTTATAGTACTCTGGTTTATGTTGTGAATATCATTTTTTGGATTATTTAATGACGAAAAGATTATAAAGTTGTGCAGATTGTGGAGAAGATAGTTCTATTTTAACACAGGTTAGCTCTGGACCTGAGGTAATACTTCTTTGCACTGATTGTTATAAATTTAAATACTCAAGAGATTACAAAATGAAATTACTTATGGTGAAGAAAAAAAAAATAAAAAGAAAACCACTAATTTTTATGGGTTAGGAAAATTTAACTACCTTATCTTTAAATTTCTTTGTTCTCGTTTTCGTCTTTAAAAAAATTAGTCTACAACCTGGTCATGGTAAGTGTTAAATTCTTTATAATCATAAGTGGGTGATGATAGGGGATGCTATTATTAGATTGTCTCTTTTCTAAACATAAAATCAGTAGATTATATGTATTTATGTGAACCATTAACAAGATGTATTAATATTATTCTAATCAACACAACATATAGTCAGAATAGTTCTAATATGATTAATATTTCTTTGATCAGATTAAGATATTAATAGATAGTTCATTCGATTCAAATTTATTTGAATTATTTGTTAACAAATAAATAAACAAAACAGAGGAATAAAATATGTTTAAATACGTAAAACAATTAACTTCTCTAGTTGCTATGGTTGCAGTTCTGTTTGCTTTTACGACAGAAACAATGGCTGCTAAGAAGTCAAAAACTCTTAAAAACACTCAGAAAAAAGGTTTTGTAAGATGTGGTGTATCTCAAGGTTTACCAGGATTTTCAAATGCTGATGCAGCTGGAAATTGGACTGGTGTTGATGTTGATGTATGTAGAGCAGTTGCTGCTGCAGTATTAGGTGATGCGAACAAAGTTAAGTTCACTCCATTAAGTGCTAAAGAAAGATTTACAGCTCTAACTTCTGGTGAGATTGATATCTTATCAAGAAACACAACTTGGACACTTACTAGAGACGCCGATCTTGGTGTAACTTTTGTTGGAGTTAACTTTTATGATGGACAAGGTTTCATGGTAAGAAAAGACTCTGGAATTACTTCTACAAGCCAATTCAAAAATGGAATTTCAGCTTGTACAAACATCGGAACTACTACTGAGTTAAACATGAGAGACTTCTTTAATTCAAAAGGAATTTCTTATGAGCCAGTTGCTTTTGAAAAAGCTGACGAAGTTGTTGCGGCTTACGATTCAGGCAGATGTGATACTTACACAACTGATAAATCTGGTCTAGCAGCACAAAGAACAAAAATGAGTAACCCTGACGACCACATCGTGTTACCAGAGACTATTTCTAAAGAGCCTCTTGGACCAGTTGTACGTCAAGGTGATGCAGTTTGGGAAGACATCGTAAGATGGTCACTAAACGTAATGATTGAAGCTGAGGAATATGGCATTACATCTGGTAACGCTGATATGATGAAAACATCTGAAAACCCACAAATTAAAAGACTTGTTGGTTCTGAAGGTGAACTTGGTGGAAAATTAGGTCTAGATAATGATTGGAGCTTAAGAATTATCAAACAAGTTGGTAATTACGGAGAAAGCTACAAGAGAAATATCGCAGATACTGGTATTTTACCTGATAGAGGTCCAAACCAATTATGGACTAAAGGTGGAATATTATACGTACCACCTGCAAGATAATTATTATCCAAAATAATTTAAAAAGGGCTAGATTTATCTAGCCCTTTTTTTATACTCTTTCTTCTTATGAAAATAAAAAAAATTCTTCCTCAAATACTGACCCTAGTTTTTATAGTTTTGATATTTGGTTTTTTTACAATGAATGCTCAAGAAAATATGGAAACAAGAGGTCTAGATTTTGGCTTTGGTTTTTTAAAAGAATCGGCTTCTTTTGATATACAATTTTCTTTAATAGACTATGACGGCTCACACTCATACGCTAGGGCATATTTAGTGGGGTTATTAAACACTCTTTTAGTGGCTATTATTGGAATTATTTTAGCTACATTATTAGGTGCTGTTGTTGGTGTAGCAAGACTGTCTCCAAATTATTTAATTAGAAAAACAGCTTCTTTTTATATTGAATTTTTCAGAAATATCCCATTATTATTACAAATTTTCTTTTGGTATTTTGCTGCACTAAGAGCTCTACCGATGCCTGAAGATGCCTCATTATTATTTGGTTCATCATTTATGACCATTAAAGGTTTCTACACAGCAGCACCAATTTGGACAAATGGTTTAGTATTTTTTGCTTTTTTTATCCTAGCAATAATTTTAATTATTTTTTTCAATATATACGCAAAACGAAAACAAGAAAAAGAGGGTAAACAGTTTCCTAAATTTTATATTTCAATATCTCTATTGATAACAATTCCTTTACTAAGCTTTTTAATAGCTGGTGTTGATTTATCTTGGAGTTATCCTGAAATAAGACAAATGTCTCAATCTTCTTATACTTTTGATGGTGGCTTTAAGATACCCCCTGAATTAATCGCACTTACTCTTGCTCTTACTCTTTACACAGCTACTTTTATAGCTGAAAATGTTAGGGCAGGAATTCAGGGAATTGGCAAAGGTCAAAAAGAAGCTGCTGCTTCAATTGGCTTAAGCCCAAACCAAGTTTTGAAATTAGTAGTTATGCCTCAAGCTTTAAGAATTATTATTCCACCAACAACTAACCAATATTTAAATTTAACTAAGAACTCATCTTTAGCTGCCGCTATCGCGTACCCTGATTTAGTATTAGTTTTTGCTGGTACAGCAATGATGCAAACAGGTAAGGCTATAGAAATTGTTGGTATTACAATGGCTACTTATTTGACTATTAGTTTAGCAATTTCACTATTAATGAACTGGTATAATAAAAGAATAGCGATACAGGAAAAATAATGAGTATAAATAATTTTGATTTATTGAAATCTAATCATCAAAAAAAACGGAATATCTCTTTAATTCTAGGAGTTATATTTTTTTCAGTTGGAATTATTGATTTTTATTTAAACAATTATTTTAATACAAATATTACTTCTTTTTTACCAAGAATTATTAATTTTTTTACACCATTAATTTTTGCTGTTATTGGGCTTCATTTAATTAGAATAGAATTTTCTGGTATTAAGATTTTAGATAGTCTTAATAAAAATATTAACACAAGTAACTTCAATGCAGTTTTAAGTACCTCTATAATACTGCTTATAATATTCGCACTCCCACCTTTACTTAATTGGTTAATTTTCGATGCTAATATTGCTGGAGATACTAAGGAAGCTTGTACAGGTGGTGGAGCTTGTTGGGTTTATATTAAAGTTTGGTTTAATAGGTTTATGTATGGAATGTATCCTAATGCTGAACAGTGGAGAATTAATGTTACATTTATAGCTGTACTTGCTTTTATGGCGGCTGGTTTTTTTGTTCCTGCAAGGTTTAGAAATTATCTTTCATTTTATTATACAATTTTATTGCCAATTATCTCTTTTATCTTGATCTACTACATAATTTCAGGAGGTTCTTTTGGGTTAGTGTGGGTAGAGACTGGTGCTTGGGGAGGTTTATCTTTAACTTTCATGGTATCTTTTTTTTCTTTAATTTTTTGCTTTCCATTAGGAATGATGTTGGCCTTAGGTAGAAGGTCTAATTTACCAGTTGTTAAATACTCTTCACTTTCTTTCATTGAGTTTTGGAGAGGCGTACCTTTAATTACAGTTTTGTTCATGTCAGCAGTAATGTTTCCAATGTTTTTGCCGGAGGGAACTTATATAGATAAATTAATTAGAGTTGTTGTTGCCATAACTTTATTTGAAGCGGCTTATACGGCCGAAGTTATAAGGGGTGGGCTTCAGGCTCTACCTAGAGGGCAATATGATGCTGCTAAATCACTAGGAATGGGTTATTGGCAGTTACATATCTTTGTGATTCTTCCACAAGCCTTGAAACTAGTAATTCCAGGCATAGCAAATACATTTTTGGCCCTTATAAAAGACACACCTTTAATTTTTGTTGTAGGTCTTCTCGAGGTTGTTGGTATGTTGAATTTAGCTAAAACAAATCCAAAATGGCTTGGTTTTTCTATGGAAGGATATGTCTTTGCCGGAATAATATTCTGGATTATTTGTTTCAGTATGAGTAAATATAGTCAAAAATTAGAATTAAAATATAAAACAGATAGATAGATTATGTCAGATTCAATTATTCAAATTAAAAACGTAAACAAATGGTTTGGTGACTTTCAGGTTTTAAAACAAATTGACCTTGAGGTTAAAGCAAAAGAAAAAATTGTTGTTTGTGGACCATCTGGATCAGGAAAATCTACATTAATTAGATGTATTAACAGATTAGAGGAACATCAAAAGGGGACTATAATTGTTGATGGTACAGAAATTTCCGAGGATACAAAAAATATTGAACAAGTAAGAGCTGAAGTTGGAATGGTATTTCAACAGTTTAATTTATTTCCACATTTATCAATTTTAGATAATTGCACTCTAGCACCTATATGGGTAAAAAAAATGTCTAAAAAAGATGCAGAAAAATTAGCTTTAGAACACCTTGAAAGAGTTCAAATTTTAGACCAAGCTCAAAAATTTCCAGGACAACTTTCTGGTGGGCAACAACAAAGAGTTGCTATTGCTAGAGCGTTATGCATGGAACCAAAAATTATGTTGTTTGATGAACCAACATCTGCATTAGATCCAGAAATGATTAAGGAAGTTTTAGATGTAATGGTTAATTTAGCAAAACAAGGTATGACAATGATAGTAGTTACGCATGAAATGGGCTTTGCAAAAGAAGTTGCTGATCAAATGATATTTATGGATGAGGGAATGATAGTAGAAAAAGCAACAACAAAGGACTTTTTTGCCAATCCTAAGAATGACAGAACAAAGCTATTTTTAAGTCAAATTTTATAGAACTAAATTTTCTCAATCTATCAATATAAATATTTACATTTCTCACGCTATAATTTCTTGACAGCTATCTCTTAAACCTCATTTTTCTCTTAAAATAAAAAATTTTTTTATTGCGATATCCTTAAAATATTAGTTGAATATGTTTTTTAACAAACTTTTAAGAGGGGTCTTAATGGAAGAAAATTTTAACAAACATCTTGGTAACAAATTAAAGTTAAGAAGGTTAGCTTTAGGTTTAACACAAACAAAGGTAGCAAAAGCTATAAACGTAACATTTCAACAAATTCAAAAATATGAAAAAGGAACTAATGGTGTCAGTTCTATTAGACTTTTGCAGCTTGCAAACTATCTAAAAGTGCCAGTAAATTATTTCTTTGAAGATTTTTCAGAATATTTGGTTAACTTAGAAAGATCACAAGAAGGGCATATGAATGTTAATTATAACTTTTTAGTTAAGTTGTATTCAGAGCTTAATAATGATCAGAAATTAAAATTTAATAAATCATTAGAAATTTCAAATCCAGGTATCTCAAAAGTAGGATAAGTTTATTTAAGGTTATTAACACCAGGACTCACAAGAAAGATTTGTATTTTAGGTTTTTGGCTCCTCGGGTAGGACTCGAACCTACGACCAATTGATTAACAGTCAACTGCTCTACCAACTGAGCTACCGAGGAATATTAAAAACACAACTTACTTTTTTTTCAAACTAAAACAAGATTTTTTTTGGAGGCATCGCCCAGAATCGAACTGGGATACAAGGATTTGCAATCCTCTGCGTAACCATTCCGCCACGATGCCAACTC
>Ga0307986_10002227_pt1 | contig 13935 bp, 13 predicted proteins | sample EllFjometageno82_FD_203170 | JGI IMG/M metagenome (GOLD analysis project Ga0307986, IMG submission 203170) | Marine microbial communities from Ellis Fjord, Antarctic Ocean - #82 | ecosystem: Environmental > Aquatic > Marine > Unclassified | place: Southern Ocean | collected 2014-10-09
TCGGGATTGTTCCACCGTAACGGGCTAAACTTTAAATGCTAACGAAAGTTACGCTATTGCTGCATAATTAACTTAGGTTAATTATAAAAGCACGGTCTGGGGCACCGGGTAACAGAACGCCCCTTACAACTCTTATACTTCTCTTTATTATTAATGCTGATTAAGGTTTAGATTTGTTTTTGGCATACTACTGGTACAATTTTTTTATATTGTCATATCTATTGCCAACACTAACTGGTATAAAAAATTTTTAGATACTGCCATATATTATTAATCTTCATCACTTGGGCAAGTATTTTTCGGAAAGTACCCATCTAAAGAGACTTAATTGTTCACGCTTTTTGTGTGGATAATAAAAAATATTTATTATGATTATAAATGATATAACAAAAAAACCTATTTCCATAGCTGCTGCTGTTCTGCCATTTAAAAAAAAAAATGTTGTTCCAATTAAAATTAATAAATCAATTGAGATAGTTATTGTTCCAAACTTAGGTGAGGTAAATTCTCATCAAGATAATGTTGGAATTATTCTGGAAGAAAAAAATGTTCTAAAGATTTTATCTAAACGATATAAAAGTGTTTCAATCACTGAAATTAACTCAGAAGAAGATCTTGAAGCTCTGGTTAAAAGAAAGCCTGATTTAGTATTCTCTGGTGTTAAGTACTTCTTTTTTAATAATAGAGATATATGGTTAAATGATTATTTAGAAATGTTTGAAATCCCATATATCGCATCAAGTAAAGCAGCTCTTGATAATGAAAGTGATAAAAATATAGCAAAAAAGATTATGCAAAAAAACAATATTAAAACTGCAGATTTTTTTATTACTGATCCAGGTGAATATTTAAAAGAATCATTAATGCCAATAAAATTTCCTCTTTTTATAAAACCAGTAACTGGTGGAGACAGCAGAGGCGTGGATAAAAATTCCTTAGTATTTAATTTTAAAGATTTTACAGCAAAAGTATTAGATATTAAAATAAAGCAAAACTCATCTTCTTTAGTTGAAACATATTTGGCAGGAAAAGAATATAGTGTTGGTATTTTTGAAGATAGTATTGATGGAAGTTTAAGAGCTATGCCAATAGAAATTATTGTAAAAAAAAATATAGATGGTCACTGTATTCTTGATTTTGATGTTAAAAAAAATGACGAAGAAAGTGTAATTCTCGTTTCTGATGTTGTGGTTTTTGACAAACTTTCTAAATTAGCAAAAGATTCATTTAAAGCCTTAGGTGGAAAATCTTTAGGTAGAATTGATATTAAAATGAACCATTTGGGTATTCCTCATTTTATAGAAGCAAATTTAATGCCAGGCCTTCGTAAAGGATATTTCTATAGATCTTGTGTATTAAATCTTGATATGAATTATGATGATATGATTTTTAGTATTGCTAATACTGGACTATCTTCACATTAGTATTTTTATACGTTATAAAAAAAATCTCTGGCGGAATACTGGCGGGAATCTCGTTCAAACTTCTGTATTTAAGTAATTCAACTTTGTTGCAAAATAAGGATTATAGAAGCACAATCTGGAGCACTGGGTAACAGAGCGTCCCTAAAAAATTTTCATAGTAGGATGTAGTTTGTGAAGATTAATCAAATAACTAAATAGTTAAACATTAATTTTAGTTGAGGCATTTTGCACATGTAAAGTGACAATATTGGTTATGTTAATAATGTTTAAAATTCATATTGTCCAATTAACTTTAATTATCAACAAAGGAAAAAAATAGTAATAACATTATTCTTAGTACTTTTTACAAGTTCAGTTTATGCTGGCTCATGTCCAATGATGGCCAAAAATATTGATAGTAAAATTGAAGAAGCTCAAAAACTGCGTGATGCAGGATTTAAGGCTCACGAAGATGGAAAACATGCAGAATCTGAAAAACTATTAAATCAGGCTCTTAAACTTTTTAAGAGTTAATATAAAAACGGTTTGAGGCACCGAGCAACAGAAGTCTTCAGGAGTGCAAATTCGCAAGGGTTTGCACTCTTAATTATTTCAGATCACTCGTCACTTTACTTTTCACTTTATATTGGATGAAACTACAACTTTTCACTCTCAAGAATTACATCTGATTTGATAAATGTCTTTATATTAAATTAATATTTTATCAGTGTTTTTTTGGTAGGGACCCTGTTTAACTTCAATTATTTCAACATCTTTTAAAACTTTAAAACCATGGCCACCTTTTAATAATAAAATAATATCGTCTTTCTTTAAAGTCTTATCTTTTTTTATACTCTTACTATTTTCATCATAAAACATCACTTTTAATAAACCTTTTTTGATTATAAGTACTTCTGAAAAATAACTTATTTTTCTGGTTTTTTTTATATGGTAATGTTTTTTGATTTCATGTTTTTTCTTATGGCTAATAAACCCTAACTGAAATAATTCTTTATTTTTGGTGATAAAATTAACACCTTTTTTTTTAAATTGGTTATTTTTTCTTACTATAATCGCATAAACATTTTTTTTGTGTATTACTTGTTCAATAAAAGTAGTCATTAATTCATTATACCTCATATATAAAAATAAACCAATCCTAAGACTATTCTAGAAAATAAATTTTAATATAAATTCACTAAAGTGAAGGAATTATGTAGGGACGTTCTGTTATCCAACGCCCTCTTAGCTCAACAATCTTTTTTTTCTTTCAGTTTGTTTAAATGTATAGCTCTATCTTTTGCTGCTTTTGCTGCCTCTTCTACATTCTTCATTGTTATGCCTGCACCTGGCCAAAAAAATAATAGCGCTCCTATATTGTGTGGATTACTCATTTTTTTCGCTTCTTGGGCTTCATCAGCATATTGATTAGCCTCAGCAATTTCTGCACTTAATTCTTTGCAATTTAGTTCATTATCTTTTGGACCAATAACGTTAACTACTGTCGGGGTTGCACAAGAAGTACAAACTAAAAATAAGCTTAAAACTGCTAATATTTTTTTCATTATTTACCTTCTTTTTTAAGGGATATTCTTACTTCAGGTAGTTTTATAAATTTATCCTCCATCTTAGCAACTACTTTTAGAAATACTTTATTCATAAAAGACTAAATTTTTTTTGGTATAACCTAAAATGGATACTAAAAACGTTAATATTAAAGAATAATTAATACTATTAATCTGCGACATTTAAGTTAGAATTTCTTTAACTATCGATATTGATTCGATAAATAACAAAAAAGGGAGCAAAAATGAAAATATTACAAGGATTAACAGGAACAATCACTAGCTTAACTAATATAGTTATTGCTTTACTTGGTTTGGGTATAGTTGTTTCTCTACTGGGTGGAAATGTACCATTTGTAGGTGGAGTTGCAGAAAATATCATTAGCTTAGTTCAAGGTTTGGGTGATGCTGGTATAGTTGGTTTAATAGCCGCTATTATCATTCTTGGCCTATATAAATAAATATAGTTAAAATTAGCACTCCCTCTTATGATTGCTAATAAATTAGATAAAATCTCTAACCTTAAAAAGGTTTAGGGTTAGAGATTTTTTAATTGGGATAAAAAATAATGAATAGTTGGATTTCAAAAGTAAAATCGTATTTAAACAAATTTCTTGAACTAGGAGTTCTTTTATTAGGAGTATCTGTAATTGCTGAAATATTATTTGGTCCAAATGTTGCTTTTTTTGGGTCACAAGTTACAAAAAACCTAATTAACCTACTTAATAGTTTAGGTGAGCAAGGTATTGCAGCACTAATAATTGTTTTTGCAGTAATATTTGCTTATAGAAAATATTTAAAATAGTTTAAAAACTTAATAGCTTTCTTCATAATTAGTTTAAAAACTTTTTTAAATTAGGTTTAAAGTATTTAGGACCTTTCATAATTTTTCCAGCTTCATTATAGATTGGTTTTCCATTTTCATCTAGTTTACTCATATTGGAATTTTGAACTTCATCAAAACATTTATCGAGATCAATACCAAAAGCATGCCCAGCCCCATATGCTACATATAAAATATCTGTTAACGCATCAGCAACTTCTAAAAGATCTTTGTTATCGAGTGCAACCTTAAGTTCATCTAATTCTTCTTGGATTAAGTCATATCTAAGATTATTAATTTTATCAGTACTAAAAGAAGCTTGGTTTTTAACTTCTTGACCAAAGGTTTCCATGAAAGTTTTTACTTTTTTAAAATTTGACATTTAGCTCCTGTTAGTTTTATAGATTTAATGTATAACTATATTAAATTATTAATTATATATTAATCAATGAAATTAAGAAAAGAATTTGATAGTATTGGTAGTGTCAATGTACCAGATGATAAATATTGGGGTGCATCTACAGAAAGATCTAATAAGTTTTTTAACATAGGAAAAATTTTAGTTAACATTTCCATAATTAAATCTATAGCAATTATAAAAAGATCGGCCGCTATTGTTCACTATAATGAAAAGCAGTTAGAAAAAAAAATAACCCAGTCTATAATAAAAGCTTCAGAAGAGGTTATTACTGGAAAACTTGATGAAAACTTCCCGTTAAAAGTTTGGCAAACTGGTTCTGGTACGCAAACAAATATGAATGTTAATGAAGTTATTGCTAACAGAGCAATTGAAATTATGGGTGGAAAAAAAGGTTCTAAAAAACCAGTACATCCAAATGATCATGTAAATAAATCACAATCTACAAATGATGTTTTTCCAACTGCCATGCATATATCTGTTGCTCAAGAAACTATTAATAAACTCTTACCAAATTTAAAATCTTTAGAAAAAGAATTAAATAAAAAATCAAAAGAATTTAATAAAATTATTAAAATTGGAAGAACTCATTTGCAAGATGCTACCCCTATATCATTGGGTCAAGAGTTTTCAGGGTATCAAGTTCAGTTAAAAAAATGTATTGAAAGAATAGAATATGCGCTAAAAGAAATTTATTATCTTGCTCAAGGGGGAACAGCTGTTGGAACAGGAATTAATTCAAAGAAAGGTTTTGACAAAAAAATTGTTAAAGAAATTGCAAAATATACAAAGATTCCATTTAAGTCTGCTAAAAATAAATTTGCAGAATTGGCAGCACATGATTCCATAGTAAATTTTTCAGGCACACTCAACACATGTGCTGTTGCTTTGATGAAAATTTCAAATGATATAAGATTTTTAGGATCTGGACCACGAGCTGGATATGGTGAATTAATATTGCCTGAAAATGAACCTGGTTCTTCTATTATGCCAGGCAAAATTAATCCAACGCAATGTGAGGCCGTAACAATGGTTTGTGTTAAAGTTATAGGCAATCATACCGGAATTACATTGGCTGGTTCACATGGTCATTTTGAACTTAATGTGTTTAAACCAGTGATTGCTCACAATATTTTACAGTCTATAGATCTTATCGCTGATAGCACAAAGAATTTTGCTATGTATTGTGTAAAAGGAATTAAAGCTAACAACAAAAAAATTAAAGAACATTTGGACAATTCATTAATGCTTGTTACCGCTTTAGCTCCACATATTGGATATGATAATGCAGCAAAAATTGCAAAAACTGCTTTAAAAAATAACACTACATTAAAGCATGAAACTTTAAAAACTGGTCTTATTAAAGAAGAAGATTATAAAAAAATAGTTGATCCTAGAAAAATGATTTATCCCGAATAGTGGACGTTTAATACCTGCCTAATAAAGTTTTTTAATTCTATTACATTTTTAATTTTAGGAACTTTTCTCATATTTAGATTATTTAACAGGTTTGTAATTTGCACCTCCTGTTCATAGTCATTAATAGTTAAGTTAATTAAATTCAATTCGTTGGTTGAAATGTTAAAATCTAAACTAAAATTAATATTATTAATTAACTTTCTTATTTTTTTTTTAGTTTGAAGATAATTGTGAAAGTTAGTTGAATTATTAACTTTTAAATTAAAATTTCCATTAAATATTAAATTATTATCTAATAAAAATAATTTACTATTAGTTAATTTTAGTAAGCCAATTTTCTTATTTATTAATACTGAATCATTAATATCCAATATTCCATTATTTAAATTGATAACCAATTTTAAACTATCAAATAATTTATTACCTAAAATTACATCAGAATTAATATTAATATTTGCACTTAAATTATCATTAAATAAGCTTCCAGATTTTATTAATTCAAAAAGAATAGAGTTAGTATTAAGTAGTTTTTTTAATTTTATCTCTTTAAAGTTTATATCTATAAATAAGTCAAATGGATTAAAATTTATTTGTCCTTTGTAATTTACATTATTAGAATTTAATTTTGTTTTTTTAGATTCAAAATTAAACATATCTTTCTCTTTTTTATATTCAGATAATAATAATAAATTTAAAATTGTTATTTTATTTATCCCCTTAATATCTAATTTATTATTAAATGAATTATTTTCAAATTGAAATTTGTATTTTTTAGAATTAATAACAAATAGGCTGTTATTATTTATCAAATTTTTATTAAACTCTAATATAAAAGGTACTTTAAAAACTTTTCCTTTTAAAAAAACTTGATTCAGTATTTTTACCTTATCATAAAAAAAAGTGAGTTTATTTATCTTTATTATTGAAACTGTTTCTTCTTCTTTATTCTTAAAAAAAATATTACTATTTTTAATGATTATTTTTTTTTTCAATAAATTGTTGTTTAAAAAATTTTTAAAATATTCAAGATTATTATTTTTGATAGAAAAGTTGGCATCAAGAATTAAAATTTTTTTGATATTGAAATTATCTTTATTAAAAAAATTTTTTGGAGATATAAATACTTTTAACTTTTTAATTTCTGCTAATTTACCCACATTTTCATCTTCATTGGTAAAAATTTTGACATTTTTAAATGTAAAGTTTGGAAATGGTAAAATTTCATATGTAACATCTGAGGAAATACTAAAATTAATTTTAAATTCTTTTAATATTTTTTTTTCAATAGCATTTTGAACCCATGTTTTGTCATATAATGTTGGTATAGAAAGATAAAATAAAGATAAAAATAATAGTGAGATTGAGCCTATTAAATATTTATTAAAATTACTAATTTTATAACTAAAAATATTATTTATTTTATTTGGGTATTTTAATAAAATCTTCTTGATTTTAAAAAATGAACTTATTAAGTACTTATTGGAATTGCTAATTTTAAAACTAAAAGTATTATTTATTTTATTTGGGTATTTTAATAAAATCTTCATTTTAAAAAATGAACTTATTAAGTACTTATTGAAATAGCTAATTTTAAAACTAAAAATATTATTTGTTTTATCTAAATGTTTTAATAAAGTCTTCTTGATTAAAAAATTGAGATATTGAATAAATTTACTAATTTTTTTTTTAATGTTCTTCATGCAATTTAATTAGCTTATAATGAAATTTTAAAAATGATAAACTCTGAATATTTAAATAATCTTAATGAGGCCCAAAGGGAAGCAGTTTTATATCTTGATGGCCCTTTACTTATAGTTGCTGGTGCTGGATCCGGCAAAACTAAGGTTCTTACATCAAGAATTGCTCACATTATTAAAGAAAAAAAGGCATTTCCCAACCAAATATTATCCGTGACTTTTACCAATAAAGCAGCAAAAGAAATGCAAAATAGAGTTAGCTCTATACTCAATTCTGAAGCTATTGGATTATCATGGCTGGGAACATTTCACTCTATCTGTGCAAAACTATTACGAAAGCACGCACCAGCAGTTGGATTATCCTCAAACTTTACTATTATCGATACTGATGACCAAGTAAGATTAACAAAAAATATATGTAAAGCTGAAAATATAGATATCAAACAATTAGCACCTAAATATATTTTATCTATAATTGATAGGTGGAAAAATAAAGGTTTTTATCCAAGTGAAGTAATTGTTAATAAAAATGATATATACGAAAAAACAGTACTTCCTCTTTATAAAATTTACCAACAAAAATTATTAGACTTAAATGCATGTGATTTTGGTGATTTAATTTTACATGTTGTCAAAATTTTGGAAAGAAATTTAGATATAAGAGAAATATATTCAAATAATTTCAAATACATATTAGTAGATGAATATCAAGATACAAACTATATTCAAAGTAGATGGCTATACTTGTTATCAGAAAAACATAAGAATATATGCTGTGTTGGTGATGATGATCAATCTATTTATAGTTGGCGTGGAGCAGAAATTAAAAATTTTTTAGAATTTGACCAGGTTTATGAAAAATCGAAAGTAATACGGCTAGAAGAAAACTACCGGTCGTCTCAAAATATTTTATCTGTTGCTTCTAACCTTATTGCTAACAATCAAAACAGAGTTGGAAAAACCTTAAAAACGACAATGGAAGAAGGTGATCTAGTTAAACTCAACTGTTTCAAAAATGGTAAAGATGAAGCAATAGGAATTTCTGATGAAATTGAAAAAAAACTAAAAAAAAAATATTCTTTAAATAATATTGCAATTCTAGTTAGGGCTATTTTTCAAACTAGAGAATTTGAAGAACGTTTTTTAAAAATTGGAATACCTTATAGAATTTTAGGTGGAACTAAATTTTATGAAAGGGCAGAAATTAAAGATTGTGTTGCTTATTTAAGATTGATTCACCAGCCAAAAGATGATTTAGCTTTTGGTAGAATAGTAAACAACCCTAAGAGATCTATCGGAGAAAGTACTATTAAACTAATACATGAATTCTCAAAAGAAAATTCTATAAGTTTAGAAATAGCATCAAAAACTTTAATTCAAAAAAATTTAATTAAACCCAAAACAAAAATGGGCCTTAGTTCATTTTTATTTCTAATAGACAAATGGAGAAATGACATAAATATAAAAAAAATTAATCATGTTAAATTATTACAGTTAGTACTGGATGAATCAGGATATTCAGCAATGCTTAAAAATAAAAAAGATATTGATAATGAAAGTAGACTTGAAAATATTAAGGAGCTTTTGAGTGCGATGAAAGAATTCGATGGTTTAGAAAGTTTTTTAGAACATGTGGCTTTAGCAACATCAATTGATCAAGACTGGGACGGAGAAAAAATTAATATGATGACTATGCATGGATCAAAAGGTCTTGAGTTTGATGCAATTTTTCTTCCAGGCTGGGAAGAGGGTCTATTTCCTCATCAAAAATCTATTGAAGAAAAAGGCCAAAACGGTCTAGAAGAAGAAAGAAGATTGGCATACGTAGGTATAACTAGAGCCAAAAAAAAAGCAATAATATCATTCGCTATGAATAGGTTTTATCAGGGAAATTGGATTGACAGTATGGCCTCTAGGTTTATAGAGGAATTACCAGAAAAATTTTTAGAAAAAAATTCATTTTTTGATGATGCCAAAGATGATGAAAATGATTTTGAATTTAATCAAGATTTTGAAATTGACGAAGGAACTAGAAGTCCAGGATGGATTAGATATCAAAAAAGAATTAAATGATTAAAAATAGAATTGCAAAGTTAAAAAAGATAATAAAGATTAATAATTTAGACGGTTATATAATACCGAAAAATGATGCTTATTTTTCTGAATACTCCTCTCCAGATAGATTAAAAATACTTACTAACTTTAGTGGCTCCGCAGGTTTTGCTGTAATCTTAAAAAAAGAAAATTACTTATTTGTTGACGGGAGATATACAATTCAGGCACAGATACAGTCTAGTAAATATTTTAAGATTATGGAAGTGCCTAAATTTTCCACTAAACATATGTTAAAAAAAACAAAAAAAAAACTAATATTAGGTTTTGATCCACAATTATTTACAAATTTAAGTTTAAAAAAAAAATTTGCTGAAAATTTTAATTTATTACCTATTACTGAAAATTTAGTAGACAAAATCTATAAAAATTATTCAAAAAAACCTATTTCTCTATTTTATAGTTTAAATGAAAAAATTTCTGGTGAAGGAATAAATTCTAAAATAAATAAATTAGTGAAAATAATGAAATCTAAAGATATTGATAATATTTTTATAAGTGCTTCAGAAAATGTTGCATGGCTATTAAATATAAGAGGCAAAGATAATCCATATAGTCCAATACCAAATTGTAAGATTATTTTAACAAATACAAAAAAGATATTTTTTTTTTCTTCATTAAAAAAAATTAATATAATTAAAAAACAAAGTAATTATAAAAAAATAAATTTTTATAATTATCTAGATTTTTCAAAAATAATTAATAGATTAAAAGGAGCTAACTTTATTATAGATTCATCAACTTGCTCAATCTCTAATGAAAACCTTATAAGAACATTGTTTAATATTAAAATTGACATAGATCCATGCTATATTTTAAAATCTATTAAAAATAAATTTGAGTTAAACGGTATGATTGACTCACATATTGAAGATGGTCTTGCATTAACTAAATTTATCTACTGGTTAAAAAAAATAAACAAAAAAAAAATAACAGAAGTTGATGCCCAAAATAAACTAGAAAAATTTAGAAAATGTAGTAAAAAGTATTTATTTCCTAGCTTTAATACGATTGCAGGTGCGGGCTCAAATGGTGCAATAATTCACTATAGAGCAACAACAAAAACAGCAAAAATTATTAGAAAAAATGACATATTTTTATGTGATTCTGGAGGTCAGTATAAATATGGAACAACTGATGTAACAAGAACAATTTGCTTTTCAACCCAGAAAGAATCGATCAAAGATATTTTTACTAAAGTCTTAAAAGGCCACATAGCTGTTGCTCAAACAGATTTAAATCTCGACAAAACTGGAAAACAGATTGATGTGCGTGCCAGAAAATTTCTAAAAGAAAGTGGCTTGGACTACCCACATGGAACCGGACATGGTGTGGGTTTCTTTTTAAATGTACATGAGGGTCCACAATCGATATCTAAATACAATTCTATTCCAATTAAAAAAGGAATGATTTTAAGCAATGAACCTGGCTTTTATAAAAAAGGAAAATTTGGAATTAGAATAGAAAACTTAGTTTTTGTTGATAAAATTAAAGATAAGTTATTTTTTGAAAATTTAACTTTAGCCCCAATTGAAAAAGATTTAATAAATTTTAAACTATTAAATAAAAATGAAAAAGATTATTTATTTAAATATCATTTAAAAATTTACACCACATATTCAAAATTTTTAAACCTGGGTGAAAGAAAGTGGTTAGCCAGTCTTATTTAACATTTTAATCCACTCTTGTTGATTTATTACTTGAATACCTAATTCTTTAGCTATGTTAACTTTTTTAATAGTCGGTTTTTCACCTGCAATTAAATAATCAAGTTTCTTATTAACATTACTAATTATTTTACCAGCATTTTTTTCAATTAAAGATTTAGCTTCAGCTCGGCTAATTCCATATAGCTTTCCAGTAAGCATAAAAGTTTTATTTTTTAACAATCCATTATTATTAATCGATATTACATTTGCTATAGTAAGATTCTTATTCAATTCAAATAAAACATTCAAATTTGTTTTGTTTAAAAAAAATTTTTTAATCGATTGGATTTGAGTTGGACCAATTCCATCAATATTTGATAAATTATCAATATTTTTTATTTCAGTTAATTTCATAAAATTTAATGATGATTTTAGATGTCTAGCTATTAATTTTGCATTTTCTTGTCCAATATGTCTTATCCCTAATGAATAAATAAACCTTTCTAGTGAAATTTTTTTTTTTTGCTCTATTGAAAATTTTAAGTTTATTACAGATAACTTTCCCCATCCTTCAAGTTTTTCTATTTTGCTATAATCTAAATTAAAAATATTATGTGGTAATTTAATTAGTTTTAAATTCCAAAAATTTTCTACAATTTTTTTTCCAAACCCATCTATATTAAAAGCTTCTTTAGAAACAAAATGTTTCATTTTTTCTATTGCAATTTTTTCACACTCATATCCTTCACTTGTACATCTTCTTACTGCATCTTGTCTTTTTGTAGTTTCGTTAAAATCTTTTATTGTTTTGTTACCACAAGAAGGGCAATTTAATGGGAAAATAAATTTTTTAGAGTTCTTGTCTCTTTTTTTTAGATCAACAGAAATTACGTGTGGTATTACATCTCCTGCTCTTTCTACTGTTACTGTGTCACCTATTCTTATATCTTTTCTAATTATTTCATCTTGATTGTGTAGTGTTGCATTAGAGACAACTACACCGCCAATATTGACTGGTTTTATTTTTGCAACTGGTGTGAGCGCACCCGTTCTACCTAGTTGTATTTCAATATTTAGTATCTGAGAGATTGAACTATTTGCAGAAAATTTATGAGCTATAGCCCATCTTGGTGAGTTCGCAGCAAAACCTAACCTTTTTTGTAAATCAAAATTATTAATTTTATAAACAACTCCATCTATATCAAAAGGTAACTCTTTTCTTTTTTCTTCTAGGTTTTTATGATTATGAACCAAATTTTTTACATTAGTTATTTTCTTATTAAAAGGGTTTGTTTTAAATCCCCATAATTTAAGGTTTTTTAAAAAATCTGTTTGATTGTCTATCTGCATATTTTTCACATATCCATGCGTATAGGCAATAAATTTAAGTGGAATCTTGCTTGTTACTGTTGGGTCCTTCTGCCTTAATGATCCGGAAGCAGCATTTCTAGGATTAGCAAACTTATCGTTTATTTTTTTAAAGTCATTATTTTCGATAAATACCTCACCTCTTATATCAATTTCTTCTGGAAAATTTTTGTGATTAATTAACGTTGGTATATCTTTTATTGTTTTTAAATTTTCTGTAATGTCTTCGCCCTCCGTCCCATCTCCTCGTGATAATCCTTTAATAAATTGCCCGTTTTCGTAAATCAAAGAAGCAGATATGCCATCTATTTTTGGTTCTGCACTATATTCAATATTGGTTGATCCAATCATGCTTAAAAAATTTAATGTTTTTTTTTCGAAAGTAATAAGGTCTTGTTCACTAAATGCATTTCCCAGTGAGAGCATTGGAATTTTATGCTTAACTTTTGTAAAATTTTTTGATGGTTTAAAGCCAACAGTTATAGCTGGTGAATTTTTGTTTTTTAAAAATCTATATTTATTCTCTAAACTAAGTATTTCTTTTTTTAGTAAATCATACTCCTGATCAGAAATCGATGGATTATTTTTATCGTAGTAATGTAAATTATATTCTTGAATTAATTTAATTTTTTTTAAATAATTTTTTTTAATTAAATTATTTTTCATATTACTCAAAAAGTTTTTTAAATTTTTTAATAATACCCTTCTTTTTTTTATTATTTTTTACAAGTATAGGATTTTTATATTCTTTGTTAAATATTTTATAAGATTTTTTATACCATTCGCTTGAGAGATAGTTGTAACCAAGTAAGTTTGCATATTTTTTAGACTCACTCGTTAATCCTATACGATAATGTATTTCAACTAATCGATGTATGGCTTCTTCTGTGTAAATAGTTGTATCATATTTTTCTAAAATATTTTTAAATCTATTAATAGCTGCTATCCATTTTTCTTTTTTTATATAATGTCTGCCCAAATACATTTCTTTTGAAGCCAATATATCATTAATTAAACCAAGTTTAAATTTTGAGTCTAACGCAAAATCAGTATTGGGATAATTAAGTATTACAAATTCAAAGTTTGTTTTAGCTACAAGTAGTGGTTCTAAATCTTTTTTTTCATCAGTAATTGTTTCGTAGTAGCACATTGCCAATAGATAGTATGCATATGCCATTCTTTTATCCTTTGGATAAGTTTCTATATATCTTTCTAAATTAAATATTGATTCTGAATAATAATCTTGAACATAATAAGAATATGCTGCCATTAAAGCAGATTTAGGGGCCCAATCTGATTGTGGGAATAATAGTTCCGACTCTAGAAACTTTTTTGCTGCATAATAATTATCACCCTTTTTTAGATTATCCATTGCATCATTATATGATGCTAGCATTTCTAATTCTTGATCTACTTCTTTAATTAAGGAAATTTCTTTTTCTTTATTAGAGCAAGATTGTAAATTAAAAAGAATTAATAAT
>Ga0307986_10002229_pt1 | contig 13924 bp, 13 predicted proteins | sample EllFjometageno82_FD_203170 | JGI IMG/M metagenome (GOLD analysis project Ga0307986, IMG submission 203170) | Marine microbial communities from Ellis Fjord, Antarctic Ocean - #82 | ecosystem: Environmental > Aquatic > Marine > Unclassified | place: Southern Ocean | collected 2014-10-09
ATTTTTTCTGTGTTAGTTACAAAGTATGGAGATAAATAACCTCTATCAAACTGCATACCTTCAACTACATCTAATTCTGTTTCAAAACCTTTAGCTTCTTCAACCGTGATTACACCTTCATTACCAACTTTTTGCATTGCTTTTGAAATCATATCACCGATCGATTTTTCACTATTTGCAGAAATTGTACCTACTTGAGCAACCTCTTCATTAGTTTTTACTTTTTTAGAACTAGCTTTTAATTTATCGATTACAAACTCAACTGCTTTGTCAATCCCACGTTTAAGATCCATTGGATTCATTCCAGCCGTTACGTATTTTAATCCTTCTTTAACAATTGCTTGAGTAAGAATAGTTGCCGTAGTTGTTCCGTCACCAGCATTGTCATTAGTTTTGCTTGCAACTTCCTTAACCATCTGAGCTCCCATGTTCTCAAACTTATCTTCAAGTTCGATTTCTTTAGCTACAGAGACACCATCTTTTGTTGTTCTTGGTGCACCGTAAGACTTGTCCATAACAACATTTCGCCCTTTAGGCCCTAATGTTACTTTGACAGCATTCGCTAGAATGTCTACGCCATTAAGCATCTTAGCTCTTGCTTCTGTTCCAAATTTAATTACTTTTGCCATTTTTTTATCTCCTTTTTTGATCTCTAACTTATTTACTTTTTGAAATTCCCATGATGTCAGATTCTTTCATGATGCTGTATTCTTTGTTGTCAATTTTAACTTCTGTACCTGACCATTTTCCAAAAAGAACGATATCTCCAATTTTTACATCCATTGGTAATAATTTGCCGTCTTCCGTTTTTCCTCCAGGTCCAACAGCTACGACTTCGCCTTCTTGTGGTTTTTCTTTAGCAGTATCAGGAATAATTATTCCACCTGCAGTTTTTGCCTCGCTATCAAGCACTTTAATTAGCACTCGGTCATGTAAGGGTCTAAATTTCATATTTTTGCTCCTTTAAATTTGCGTGTACGCTTGATATGGTGTGTTTTCTCAAAATTTCAAGTGGTTTAACATGATATGGCACTCATAAAAACAGCCTATATTGCTATATTTTGCTTATTTTTCTATAAGCAATAAGATTGGAATCATTAAAAGTGAAAAAATTAAATCATCTAGCTGAAATATACAAAAACTACGACACCTATATTATCGATTTATGGGGTGTAGTTCACAATGGAGTTAAACTTAATACAAGGGCTGTAGAAGCAGTTAAAAATTTAGTTGAAAGTAAAAAAAAAGTAATTTTTTTATCGAATGCACCAAGACCAAGCAAGGAAGTAAAAAAATTTCTACAAAAATTAAATATGGAAGATCAATATTTACAAAACATCATGACCTCAGGGGAAGCAGCTATGTTAGCATTACAAAAAGAAAGCTATGGTAAATTTTTTTATCACTTAGGGCCAGAAAGAGATAATTCGGTTTTTTATAAAATTAAAAAAAATAAAACAACTTTAGAAAAATGTAATTTCATATTATGCACTGGGTTGTTTGACGATAGAGAAAGAGATCTTAATTACTATCAAAATTTATTGAAAAATCACACTTCAAAAAAATTGATTTGTACAAATCCAGATTTAACCGTTCATAGAGGTGAGATAGAAGAATATTGTGCTGGGTCAATAGCTAAAATATTTGAATCATTGGGAGGCAAGGTAATTTATTTTGGTAAACCTTACAAAGAGATTTATAAAATGTGTTTTAGCAAAGAGGAAAAGGTCATTGCTATTGGAGATAACCTTAACACAGATATCAAAGGAGCTAATGAAATGAAAATTGATTCTATTTTTATATCTAATGGTGTTCATCGTTCTGAGTTTAAGCAAGAAGATGAGCTAAGAGAACTTTATAATAAATATAAGGTCAGCTCTAAATATTATCAACCAGAACTTATTTGGTAACATGATTGTTTATAAAAACTTAAATATTAAAAAAAAACATCAAAATTCAGTTGTTGCAATTGGTAATTTTGATGGTTTGCATATAGGGCATCAAAAAGTTTTAAGAGAGGCAAAGCAAAGAGCAAAAAACAAAAAAAAAAAATTTGGATTAATTACTTTTGAGCCTGTACCAACTATGTTTTTTAATAAGAATATTAAGAATCATAAAATTAATTCTTTAAATCAAAAAATTTATTTTTTAAAAAAAAATAAATTAGATTTTTTAATTATAGTTAATTTTAACAAAACTTTTTCAAATTTAAGTGCAGAAGAGTTTATTAAAAAAATTTTATTTAAAAAACTCAAAAGTAAATACGTTTTTGTTAGCAGGAATTTTAGATTTGGAAAAAAAAGAGCAGGTGATATAAAAACTTTAATAAAATTTGAAAAAAAATATTTGTACAAAACTATAGTTACCGTTCCTCAAGAAAAAAAAAGAAAAATAGTATCTTCCTCTCTAATAAGGAATACCATTAACAAGGGGCGTGTTGAAGAAGCAGGAAAACTACTAGGTAGACTCTGGTGTTTAGAAGGAAGGGTAATTAAAGGAGCCCAAAGAGGAAGAAAAATTGGTTTTCCAACATGTAATATTAAATTGAACTCCTACATACAACCAAAACTTGGGGTTTATTCAGTTTGGGTTCAAATTAATAATTTAAAAAAAAGAGGGATAGCAAATATTGGCTACAGACCAACATTTAATGGTAAAAGCTTGCTACTAGAAGTAAATATATTTGGAATTAAGAGAAATTTATATAAAAAGATATTAAAAATTAGCTTTATAAAGTTTATCAGGGCAGAAAAAAAATTTAAAAATATTAACCAACTTAAAGTTCAAATAAAAAAAGATATCGTTAATGCAAAAAAATAATGTCTAAAGAAAATCTACACCTTCCAAAAACTGCTTTTTCAATGAAAGCAGATCTAGCTAAGAAAGAACCAGACATCTTAAAAAGATGGGAACAAAATAAAACTTTCACAAAAATTAGGCAAAATTCAAAAGGTAAAGAAAAATTTATACTGCACGATGGCCCACCATATGCAAACGGACATATACATATGGGTACAGCACTTAATAAAATTTTAAAAGATATGATTATTCGTTTTCACCAAATGAATGGAAAAGATGCCGTATATGTTCCAGGCTGGGATTGCCATGGACTTCCTATAGAATGGAAAATTGAAGAACAGTATAAAAAGAATAAAAAAAATAAAGATGAAGTCCCTATTAAGGATTTTAGAAAAGAGTGCAGAGACTTTGCTAAAAAATGGATAGATATACATGTTAAGGAATTTAAAAGACTTGGTGTAACAGGAGATTTTGAAAATTATTATTCAACAATGAGCTTTACAGCAGAGGCCCAGATTGTTAGAGAGCTAGGTAAATTTTTGATAGACGGAAGTCTATACCAAGGATTCAAACCTGTGTTTTGGTCAACAGTAGAAAAAACGGCATTAGCAGATGCAGAGGTAGAATATAAAGACCATACTTCAAATACCATATTTGTAGCCTTTAAAGTTAAGAGCACAAAAAAGGATTTTTTAAAAGACACTAATATTGTTATATGGACGACAACACCGTGGACAATTCCTGCAAATAGAGCTTTAGCTTTTAATAGTAGTATTGAGTATTCTTTGGTTGAAATTAGTGACCTAGAGAGTTTTAAAGAAAAAAAAATTATTGTTGCAACCAATCTTCTAGATTCAATAGTTAAATCTTGTGGTATAAAAAAATTTAAAATTTTAAAAAATTTCAACGGCGCTGAATTAACTGGTACTATATGCACACATCCTTTTCAAACTTTAGGTTATGATTTTGATGTGCCTATGCTTGATGCAAGATTTGTAAATCTAGAACAGGGAACTGGTATTGTTCATTGCGCACCAAGCCATGGTCCAGATGATTTTAATTTGTGTCTTAAGCACAATATACCATCAAGATATACAGTGGATAATTCTGGATATTATACTGATGAAATACCCTTTTTTACTAAGACACATGTTTTTAAAGCAGACCCAATAGTTATTGATAAATTAAAAGAATTTAATAGACTGTTAAAGAACGACAAGCTTCAGCATAGTTACCCTCATTCTTGGAGATCAAAAGCTCCACTAATTTACAGAGCAACACCACAATGGTTTATTTCAATGGAGAAAAATTCTTTAAGGAAAAAAGCAATTAAAGCAGTAGAAAACACAAAATTTTTTCCACCTAAAGGCAAGGAAAGATTAATGTCTATGATAAAAGATAGGCCAGATTGGTGCGTTTCAAGACAAAGGTCATGGGGAGTTCCATTACCAATTTTTATAAATAAAAAAACAAAAGAACCTCTAAAAGATCAAAAAGTAATTGATCGAATAGCAGAAATTTATGAAAAAGAAGGTTCAGACTGTTGGTTTACAGACGATCCAGAAAAATTTTTAGGTGACGAACATAATAAAAACAATTATGAAAAAATGACAGATATTGTCGAGGTATGGTTTGATAGTGGTTGTACACATAGTTTTGTTCTTGAAAAAAGAAAAGATCTTAAATGGCCAGCAGATATGTATCTTGAGGGATCAGATCAACATAGAGGTTGGTTTCATTCCTCGTTGCTAGAATCTTGTGGAACAAGAGGAAGAGCTCCATACGAAAGTATTTTATCACACGGATTTGTTGTAGATGGGAAGGGATTGAAAATGTCGAAATCTGCTGGGAATGTTGTTGCACCAGAAGATATTTTAAAAAATTATGGAGCTGACATATTAAGAGCTTGGGTTGCCTCATCTGACTACGGTGAGGATTTAAGAATAGATAATACTATATTAGCTCAACACGCAGAATCTTATAGAAAAATTAGAAATACTTTTAGATTCATTCTAGGAAATATACAAGATAGTTTTAAAAAACAAGATCTCCAAAAAATTGAACTTAATTCTTTCTCAGAATTGGAAAGATATATTTTAGGTAGATTATTTCATTTAGACAAAGCCATAAAAGAAAATTTAAAAAACTATAATTTTCACAAACTTTATAAAGAACTTTTAAATTTCTGTTCATTAGAACTTTCATCTTTTTATTTTGATATAAGAAAAGACATCTTGTATTGTGATGATTTAAATTCAAAAAAAAGACAAGATTGTATTGTTGTTTTAAATATAATTTTAGAGTGCCTACTTAAATGGTTGGCACCAATATTTGTTTTTACAACGGAAGAAATATTTAATTTAATAAATAAAAATGAAACCAGTATTCACGAAACATTATTTCCAGAAATCCCAAGTAATTGGGCGGACAGTCAATTATCTAAAAGATGGAAAGATCTTTACCAAATAAGACAAGATGTGAACATTGCTATTGAAGAAAAAAGAACTAATAAAGAGATAGGCTCTAGTTTAGAGGCAAATGTTTTGATTTATGTAGATGAAAAAGAATTTAACCTTTTAGAAGGTTTAAATCTAGAGGAGTATTTTATTGCTTCAAGAGTTGAAAAAATTAAAAATAAAGATGAAAAAGGTTTAAAAATTAATGTAAAAAAAGCAATAGGAACAAAATGTACACTTTGTTGGAAAATATTAGATAAAAAATGTGAAAGAAAGTACTGCGGAATCGCTTAATTTATGAATATTCCTAAGAATCTGGTAAAAAAAATTTTTTCAAAAGAAAAAATAATTTCTCTAATAGTAATCATTTTTATTTTTATTACAGATAGGCTGACAAAAATTAATATTATTGAACAACAATTAAACAACGGAAGTCAGTTTGTTAATGATTATTTAAATTTTGACCTTATTTGGAATACAGGGATTGGATTTGGGTTATTAAGTCAAAATGCCAATATTTACTACCACAGTATTTCATTCTTGATTTTTCTAGTTATAGTTTTTTTAAGCTATTTAATTACCAGATCAGACTCTGCAGACAAAGTATTGTTTTCTTTAATTTTAGGTGGTGCGCTAGGTAATTTTTACGATAGATTATTTTATTTTGCGGTTCCAGATTTTATAGATATTCATGTGAATAATTTTCACTGGTTTACGTTTAATATAGCAGATATATTCATAACAATTGGAATAGTACTATTAATTATAAAGGATCTAATTTTAAATAAAAAATGAAATTTATAAAATCTATATTTATTTTTTGTACATTAGCCATTATACTACATAGTTGTGGTGGTTTTAAAGAAGCTGGTAGTGTTCTAAGAAATGAAAAATCTGCATCAACAGATGAATTTTTGATTAAAAAAAAAAAACCTTTAACTACACCACCTGATTTTAATAGTGTGCCGAAGCCAAGATCATCCGAAAATAGAGCCGATAAAAATAAAGATAATATTAAAGAAGTGTTAAATGCTTCAAAATCTAAGTCTAACGATACTCAATCTAAACCATCTTCACTTGAAGATTCTATTCTTAATAAAATCAGAAAGTGAGCAAGAATATAAAAAATTTATCATTAGAAAATAATATTAGTAAAGATTATTTTCAAACCGCTTCATATTTAAAAGATAAAATAAGACTAAATAAAATTATTAAAAGTATTTTTAATAATTTAGATATCAAAAAAGATTCCTTTCACATCCTAAGCAAAAAATTTACTATTAATCTTAATAAATCTGACCTTAATAAATTTAAAAAATATAAAAATACAGTAATCATAGGTATGGGAGGCTCAACGCTTGGTGCTAAATCTATTTATTTTTTTTTAAAAGAAAAAATTAGTAAAAATTTTATATTTCTCGATAATTTAGATCAGTCAAAAATTGAACAAATAAAAAAAAGAAAAATTTTAAATAACAGTTTTTTTATTATTATTTCAAAGTCAGGAAATACTATAGAAACGTTAATTAATACTAATTTACTTAAAAATAAAATCAGTTCTAAAAACACTATTATTATAACAGAACAAAAAAATAATTTACTGAACACATTTGCCACAAAAAAAAAAATATTACAAATAGAACATAAGGATTATGTAGGAGGAAGGTATTCTGTCTTATCTGAGGTTGGAATGGTGCCTGCTTATTTTATGGGTCTTAAGATAGAAAAGATTAGAAAAAATTTACTTTCTTTTTTTAATTCAAAGCAAAATTTAATTTTAGTCGATAGCATTGTAAAGCTAGCCCATATACATAATTCAAAAAAAATTAAATCTGTTATATTTCTTAATTACGCACCCCAATTAAATGAATTTCTTTATTGGTGCCAACAACTAATAGCTGAAAGTTTAGGAAAAAAAGGAAAGGGAATATTGCCAGTTGTTTCACCAGCGCCCCGAGATCACCACAGTTTACTCCAATTATACTTAGACGGACCTAAGGATAAATTATTTTATATATTTAGTTTGAATTTAAATAAAAAAATGAAAATAAAATATAATGTTTTTGGAAAATTTTTTGAATTTGTCAAAAATAAAGAACTATCAAAAGTTGTTTTATCTCAAAAAAAAGCTTTAACCAGAGTACTAAGAAAAAAAAATATTCCTTTTAGAGAGTTTAAAATTAACCAAATTAATGAAGAGGTTTTAGGTGAGCTTTTTTCATACTTCACTCTCGAGACAGCTTTAACTGGCAAGTTGATTGGGGTTAATCCATTTACGCAACCTGCCGTAGAAGAGGTAAAATTTTTGACTAAGCAATATCTAAGTTGAAACTGCCAAATATTATTTTTGACCTACCGTACTTTTTAGTCGTAAGAATATTTATTAAATTAGATAAATCATCTTTAGATTTATTTTCACGATGAATGATAATTATATGATTTTTATTAAAAATAGTTGATTTTTTAATTAACTTTAGATCTTCGATAAAAAAATTCTCTGAAAAAGGAGGATCAAAAAAAAAAATTTCATATTTATTATTTTTATTTAATCGACTTAAAAATGAGATTATTTTTGCTTCAAACACTAAACACATATTTTCAATTTTTAAATGTTTAATATTTTTTTTTAAAACGTCCAAAGCCTTATTGTCTTTTTCTACAAATGTAATTTTCTTTGCACCTCTAGACACACATTCTATTCCAAATGAACCAACCCCAGAATAAAGATCTAATATATTTGCATTTTCTAAAGAAACATCAATTAGACTAGAGTGCTTTATAATATTAAAAGTACTTTCTTTCACAAAGTCTCTAAGTGGTCTTGTAGTGTTAGATTTTAAAAAATCTATTTTTTTCCCTTTTAAAAATCCACTAATTATTCTCATTTAGATTTTATCACTCTCCAGCCGATGTCGCGTCTAAAAAAACCATACTTCCAATTAATTTTTTTCATTATTTTATAAATCTGATTTCTAATCTCTAAAAACCTGCCACCTAAAACAACTACATTTAAAACACGACCACCATTAGAAACTAAAGAATTATTTATGAATTTTGTCCCCGCATGAAATATAAAAGATTTTCTATTTAATTTAATATTTTTTAAATCAATAATCTTGTTAGAATAGTATTTATCTGGATATCCTTTTGTACAAAGTACAGTAGTCATACACTTATCTTTACTCCATATAATTTTAATTTTATTTAATTTATTTTTTAATGCTGCATTTAATATTTTTACAAGATCAGTTTTAAGTCTGGGCAATATTACTTGGCATTCTGGATCTCCCATTCTAACATTGTACTCTATTAGATAAGGTTCATTATCTTTAATCATTAATCCGACATATAAAAACCCAGTGTATGGATTTTTTTTTCTTTTTAAAGCATTCAGCGTAGGCTTAACTATTTTATTTATTATTTTTCTTTCTAATTTTTTATTAATGATCGGAGCAGGTGAGTAGGCACCCATACCACCTGTGTTTGGACCCGTATCATTTTCACCGACACGTTTATGATCTTGTGCAGAACCAATAAAAGAAAAACTTTTTTTATCTATGATTAAAAAATAACTAGCCTCTTCTCCCTCTAAAAATTGCTCAAGTACTAATTTTTTGGAATTTTTAAATTTACCTAAAAAAATTTTTTTACTTATTTTTTCTACTTCTTTTTCTGAATTACATATTATGACTCCTTTTCCAGCAGCTAATCCATCTGCCTTAACAACAACAGGCATATTGTTTTTAATTAAGAATTTTTTAACATCTTTTTTATTTTTACATATTTTAAAGTTTGCTGTCGGTATATTATTTCTTTTGCACAAAGACTTCATAAAAGCTTTAGATCCCTCCAACTGTGAGGCATATTGATTTGGTCCAAAAACTTTAATTTTATTTTTTTCTAAAAAATTAACTATGCCTTTCACTAACGGCAGTTCTGGGCCAACAATAACTAAATCTATTTTATAAAATTTAATTGTGATTAGCAGTTTTCTAAAATTTAAAAAATCTATCTTTAAATTGATAGCTATAGTAGCAGTGCCAGCATTGCCAGGAATACAGTAAACTTGATTTGTCAATTTAGAATCATGTAATTTTTGACAAATTGCATGTTCACGTCCGCCGCTACCTATTAAAGCAATATTCATATGAAAAAATATATTATATATACTATTTTTAGATATGAATAAAAAAAAAGCTAAACTCAAGTATATGCCAAATACTTTTGAGATTATAGATGAGGGAGAGTACGTGCTTTGCTCCATCTCAAGTAGAGAGATACTTTTAGAAAATCTAAACTATTGGAATGTAGATCTTCAGGAAGCATATTACTCTCCTGTAGAAGCTAAAGTAAGATACGAGGAGTTGAAGAAGAAAAAATAATTACTTCCAACGGTTATGTGTCCAGATCCATTGACTAGGATCTTTCGATATCATTTCTTCCACTATTTTATTTAATTTAATAGTTACATCTAATTTAGTTGTTTCAGCATCGTTTAGATTTGAAATTTTAATAGGTTTAAAAATTTCTATTTCAAAATTATCATTTTTTTTTCTAGCAATATAAATTGGCACAATATCTAATTGGTATTTTATGGCTAATTGTGACGGAAGAGTGGTTGTTAAGGCCATACTATCAAAAAAAGGAAACCTTTTTCCTTCACTAACACGTTGATCAACCATTAAGGCAATACTAAAATCATTTTGGATATATTTTATAGCTTCTTTAACTCCTGCAATTCCTTTTTTAATCTGATTTTTGCAAACATAAGTACGTCTTACATATTCCATAAAAGGGTTCAAAAAAAAATTATTAAGAGGCCTGTATATTGTGGCTAATTTTATATTTCTTTTTGTTAACTCCATTGACATTAGCTCAAAATTTGCAAAATGACCTGAAACAAAAATTACTGGTTTATTTTTTTTAATTATATCTTTTAAAATTTCTTCACCTTTTAATTCAATATGCGAATTATTATTTCTAAATTTTTTTAAAAATAAGTATTCTACAAAAATTTTCCCATAGTTAGCCCACATTTTGAATTTTATATTTTTTTTTTTGTCTTCATTATAAACCCCCATAAATTTATATAAATTTTCATCAATTACTTGATTAGATTTTATAAGAGGCCCTATCTTATTAAATAAGTAAGAAAAAAATATTCTAGATAATCTTAAGCCAATTAATTTTATAATAATAAAAAATATATAAATGATAATGGATTGTAAAAAATATTTTATAGTTCTTATCATAAATATCTACCTATCTCTTTGTCAAAAGCTTTTTTATTTGAGATTTCAAGTTTTACTTCTAGGTATTTTATTTTAGGCAACTGAAAATGTTTAATTCTAAAAAAATCTTTTTCAGTTGTTATAAGTTTTAAATTATTTTTTAAAGAAAAGTCTATTAATTCATGTAATTCTTTTAAAGAGTATTTGTAGTGATCAGGAAATGAAATTTTTTTTGCTAATTTTAAATTATTTTTTTCAAGTAAATCAAAAAAATTAATAGGATTTCCTATACCGGCAAAAGCTAATAAATTATGATTTTTAAAACTCTCTATGTTGGTCGGTAAGTATTTAGAATAATAAATACTTATATTTTTAGAAATATTCTTAATTTTTTTTTCAAATTCAAAATTTATATTTCCATTAATAATAATAATTTGACTCCTTTTTAGTGATGAAAGAGGTTCCCTAAGTGGTCCTGAGGGTAAAGTCAGACCATTACCTACTAGTTGTTTTTCGTTGAAACATATTATATTTAGACTTTTATCGATCGAAAAATCTTGGAACCCATCATCCAATACAACACAATCAAATTTATTTTTTAGAGCATCTTTAATAGCCTTAAGGCGAGATGAGTTTTTAAAAAGTGTAATATTTTTAGACTTAATCAACTCAAATTCATCTGTGTGCCCACTGTAGGATTTTTTAATTATAGCAACTTTCTTATTAAATTTTTTAAGTATTTTGACAATTTCAATAGACAATGGTGTTTTACCAGTACCACCTATATAAATATTACCAATACAAAAAACAGGAATAGGAAATTTTTCTTTTTTAGATAAGTTTTTTTTTAATTTTAATAATAGTTGAATAAAGAGAGAAAAAGGCAACAAAAAAAAAGAAATAAGATTATTTTTTTTATTCCAAAATTTAGGTTTAAATATTTTCATTTTTTATTTTATAAATTTATCTAATTCTTTAATAGTTTCTTCCAGTATATTATCACCATGAGTATTCAATAAATCTATTTGTTGGTTATCTATTTTTGTTGGATTCTCTAAGCTTGCAACTATTATTTTTGATAGTTCTGTCTCATTATTCACCTGGTGTGAAAAACCATAAACTTTTAATAAGTCGTACACTTCTTTGAAGTTATAAACATAAGGACCATGAAATATTTTACAACCAGACTTTGCTGCTTCAATTGGATTTTGTCCGCCGACAAGCTCTAGTTTTTTAATAAGAGATTTTCCAATAAAAATATTTTTACAATAATTAAAGTATTTAGAAAGAAAACCAAAAGAATTTATTATTAAAATTTCTGTGTTAGTATTTATCGTATCATTTTCATTCAAAATCTGACTATTTAAGTTAAATTTTTCTGATAGGTTTTTAATATAAGAAACTCTGTCGATATGTCTTGGTATAATAACAGTTAAAATATTACTATATTTTTTTTTAATTTCAATATGTGATCTTAAAATAATAAGTTCTTCACCCTTATGTGTGCTTGCAGCACACCAAGTTTTAAATTTGTTTAATTTTATTATGTTAGTGTCATTTAGATATTCTATTTTATTTTTAACTGAAAATTTTAAATTACCAATATAAATTATATTTTTTATCTGAAGTTTTTCTAAATTTTTTTTGGATTCTTCGCTAGACGCTAGACACAAATCAAAATTATTAAATACTTTTTTTGCAAAATTTGGAAACAGACTCCACCTATTAAAGGTTTTTTTTGTAATTCTTCCATTAATTAAAATTAATGGAATTTTATTTTTTTTAATTTCAAATAAAAAATTGGGCCAAATTTCCGAATCTACAAAAAAAACTAAATCTGGCTTCCAAAAACTTAGAAATCTGCCTGCTAACGTTTTTGTATCTAGAGGAAAAAATCTATGTGTAATATTATTATATTTACCTAATTTTCTTTCTAATAATTTTGAAGAACTCAATGTTACACTTGTAATCAAAAAATCAATACTTTTAGCAGAACTGTTTATCTCTTCTATCAAAGGCAGGATACTTATAAACTCACCTACACTAGCTACATGAAACCAATACAACTTTCGCTTAAAGTTTCTATTTGGTCTAAAAGCTGATGAAAAAATCTTTTCTTTGTATCTTAATTTATCCTCTTTATTAAAAATTGCTCGAAAAAATATCAGTAATTGAGCAAGCGGGAACAAAAGAATAGTTAAACAACGATAAATTTGTAACATTTAATTTACTTTAGTTGCTTTTGATATAATGATTTATATTCTTCACAGTTTTTAATTAAGAAATCATGATTTCCAGAATTAAGAATTTCACCATTTTTTAAGACAAATATTTTTTCAGCTTTATGTATAGTTGAAAGTCTATGAGCAATAACTAATGTTGTTTTGTTTTTTGTTAAATTAGTAATCGCATTTTGAACCACTTCTTCAGAATCTGCATCTAATGATGAAGTTGCCTCATCTAAAAGAATTATAGGAGCTTTCTTTAATATAGCTCTAGCAATAGAAATTCTTTGTTTTTGACCACCAGATAGTCTTACGCCATTTTCTCCTATTAAAGTCTCATATCCATTAGGTAGTTTGTCAACAAACTCACTTGCGGCAGCATATTCACATGCTTTCTCAACCTCTTGTTCGCTAGCATTTAAGTCGGCATATAAAATATTATTTCTAATAGTATCGTCAAATAAAACGACATCTTGACTTACTAAGGAGATATTTTTTCTCAACGAATGCAATGAGATTTTTTTTATATCTTGTCCATCTACTGTGATCACTCCTGTTTGAGTATCATAAAATCTTGGTAATAAATTTATAATAGTACTTTTCCCTGCACCGCTATGTCCTACAAAAGCAGTCATACTACTGCCATCTATTTCTAAATTAATTTGTTTTACTGCTTTTCTATCGGTATTAGCATACATGAAACTTACATTTTTAAATTCTATCTCGCATTTTTTTATTGAAAGATCTGGAAGCGTTTCATCATTTTTAATTTTGATAGGATCGTCAAGTACAGCGAATACTCTCTTTGCAGCAGCTGATCCTTGGTAGGCAACCATATTTATAGTAGCAAGAGACCTTATAGGTTGATAAGCTAGCATCATAGCAGCTAAAAACGAGAAAAAATTATTAACCTCTATTTCTCCTGTGTCAATTAATTGCCCTGCGTAAAAAATAAATCCTGCAATCATACACCCTGTTAAAGTTTCCATAATTGGAGTTGCTCTAATCATAATCATTGCTATTTTAATATTTTTATTCATCATTTCTGTAATTACATTTGATGCATTTTGTGTTTCAACTTTCTCTTTTTGATAAATTCTAATCATTCTTGAGGCCTTAAAAAGTTCTGAAAAGAATGCCATTACTCTACCTGAAATTTCTCCAGCCTCACCTGTTGCTTTCCCTATTCTTTTACCAAGACTTTTAGAAACAA
>Ga0307986_10002231_pt1 | contig 13900 bp, 16 predicted proteins | sample EllFjometageno82_FD_203170 | JGI IMG/M metagenome (GOLD analysis project Ga0307986, IMG submission 203170) | Marine microbial communities from Ellis Fjord, Antarctic Ocean - #82 | ecosystem: Environmental > Aquatic > Marine > Unclassified | place: Southern Ocean | collected 2014-10-09
AAAGTGCAAATATACTGAAAACAAAAAATAATTTTTTTAGTGATTTCATTGTCTTACCCTTCTGTTATTTTTTAAAAATAATTAATTATTTCAAAAAACTTAGCAGAACTTCTGGCTTCATAATAGGACTAATTATCTTTGTAAAAGCTAAATTTTTGAGAGGATTTCTAGTATAGGTTTAAAATTTTTTTGCAAACTCTCCACCACTTCTAAAACGCCATAACCACTTAGGCATAGCTTGCTGAACATCATTTGGTTCTATTTTTAGATCTTTTAAAGTTAAATGATTGTTAGATACAACATTATCTGCTTCATTTAAAATTTCACACTGGTCTTTGGTGAGCAAAGGTTTTGGCATTAAACTAAATAAAGCTGCTTGAACTTTTGCTAACGGCATAGGCATCTCAACAATAAATCTTTTTTTTCCTATAGTACTAACAATGGATTTCACCATATCTTTAAAACTAATTTTTGTTGGACCACCAATCTCATAAATTTTTCCTTCATTTCTTTTAATCTCAATAGCTTTAATAATAGCAGTTGCTACATCGTCAGCTAAAATAGGTTGAAATTTGTAATCAGGTTTAATAACTGGTATTACAGGAAATAAACTTAGTTTAGCAAAAAGATTGGTAAAATTATCTTCGTTACCACAAACCACACTTGGTCTAATAATTATTGTATTTTTAAAATTTGCTAATGCTTTTTGTTCACCGCCAAACTTTGATTGTTGGTAAAGTGAATTTGAATCTGCATTAGCTCCAATAGCACTAACGTGAATAAATTTTTTTACCTTTGATTCTGAGCAGTATTTAGCAATAACACCAGGAAGGTCAGAGTGTATATTGATAAATTTTTGTTTTCTATTTTCAAAAAGAATTCCAATTAAGTTAATAACGATATCTGAATTATTTATTGCTTCTTTGATTTTAGAAAAGTCTTTTGGATTAAAATTTATAAATTCAATTGCTCCTGGAGGAGCTTGTGTTTTTAAATAACCTTTTAAATAAGCGTTCCTAGTTGGTATAATGCATTGAAAATTCTTCTCGGTCATTTTTCGGACAAGATATCTTCCTATAAATCCACCACCGCCAAGGATTGTTGCTATTGGGTAATTATTCATGGTACTTAAGATAGTTATATGAAAATACATAAGATTCAAGGTGACATAAGTTCAGGAGTTGCAAGTTCATTTAAAGATAGTATTGCCGTTGATACTGAGGCAACAGGCTTATTAATTCCAGAGCGTGATAAATTAAGTTTAGTTCAAATCTGTGGTGATGGTGGTGAAGTTTATATTATCCAACCTGACCGGACTAATTACAAGATGCCTAATCTGGTATCTGTATTAGAGAATGATAAAATTCAAAAGATTGGTCATTTTTTAAGATTTGATAAAAGTGCACTTGAATTTTTTTTGAAGTGTAAGATGAATAATATTTTCTGCACAAAAATAGCTTCTAAAATTTGTAGAACTTATACAGATTCCCATGGACTTAAAAATTTAGTCCAAGAGTTTTGCAATAAAAAATTAGATAAAAATCAAGGCTCAAGTGACTGGAACAAAAACATTAACGATCTTAGTGACAAACAATTAGAATACGCTGCTAATGACGTAATTTATTTACATAAAATTAAAAATGAATTAGAAAAAATGCTAATCAGAGAAAATCGAATGGATATTTATAAAAGATGTTTAGAATTTCTAAACACAAGAATAGAATTAGATCAAAAGGGATTTAAGTTTTCAATATTTGAACATTAATGGTTAAGGTTAACTATATTTCTGTTGCGAAAAAAGCTGCTGCTATTCAGATCAGTGAGCTTAAGAAAATAAATAAAATTTTTAATAAATCATTTGTACAAGCTGTTGACTTGATAGCAAATTGTAAGGGAAAAGTTATTTGTGCAGGCATTGGAAAAAGTGGTTTGATAGCAAGAAAAGTTTCAGCAACTTTATCATCAGTTGGAATTTCTTCATTTTTTTTAAATCCAAGTGAGGCCAATCACGGTGATCTGGGACAAATTGATAAAAGAGATTTGCTGTTAGTTTTTTCATATTCAGGGAATACTTCTGAAATTGCAAATATGCTTAAATATGCAAATCGTTTTAATATTAAGATTATTGGTATTGCTTCAAAAAAAGATAGCCTGTTATTAAAATCAAGTGACATAAAGCTGCTTCTTCCAAAAGTTAAAGAATCTGACCCAACTGGTATGGTGCCAACGACAAGTACAAGCATCACATTGTTGCTAGGTGACTGTTTAGCAGTTGCTCTTATGAACAAAATAAGTTTTTCAAAAGAAAGGTTTAAGGTTTTTCACCCTGGTGGCATCATTGGACAAACTTTATTATTAGTTAAAGATATTATGACTACTGGAAAAAAGCTACCAACTGTAAATGTAAATAGAAATATTAATGACGCAATTAAAATTATTGATCAAAAAAAACTTGGCCTAGTTGTAGTTATGGAAAAAAATAATGTTAAGGGCATTTTAACTGATGGAGACGCAAGAAGAGGGATTAAATATTATTCTAGAAATGACAATTTAAAAAAAATAATGACCTCTAATCCTCTGTTTATTTCAGAAACATCACCTGCTTCTAAGGCTTTATCTTTAATGAACGATAGGAAGATAACAAGCTTATTAGTTACTTCTGAAAAGGAGTACGGAAAAATAAAAATTAACAAGAAACTAAAGGGTATTGTCCATATTCATTCTCTGCTACAATACGGCATAAAGTGAGCACTAGAAAAAAAAAAATTTTATTGGTGCAACTCACAATCTTTTTAGTAGCAACATATCTTCTTTACAATACATACCGAGACAAAAACAAGACAACGGAAGAGGTGGTACAAATTAAATCTATAAGTGATCCTGATGTTAACAACTTTACTGATATTGATTATTCAGGTTTTGATCTAAAAGGAAATCGATACACATTAAATGCAGGGACTGCAGAATTTAAAACTGAAACACCTGAATCTATAGAAATGAAAAGCGTAAAAGCAAATTTTTATTTAAAAAATGGTTCAATTTTAAAAGTAGTTAGTGAAGAAGGGCTTTACAATAACATAACTTTAAACATGGAATTTAGAAAGAGTGTTAAAGCTACTTATTTAGATAGTACTTTACTTTCTGAACAATTAAATTATTCAAATACTGATGGTAAACTTCTTGTTTCTGGTAATGTACGTGGAGAAAGTGTAGAAAAGGGAAAGTTCTTTGCTGACAATGTTGAATACGATCTTACAAGTAATACTTTAGACTTTTCGATGTTCGGCAACAAACAAGTAAAAATAAAACTTAAAAATTAATGAAAAAAGGCTTTAGAATAATTAAATTTAAGAAAGATAAACCTATTTTTCAAGTTAAAGATGTCAGTAAGTCATTTGATGGGCGGCCAATTTTAAAAAAAATTAGCATGAACCTTTACCCTGGTGAGTGTGTTGGGTTGTTAGGTCCTAATGGATCTGGTAAATCAACTTTGTACAGCACAATAATTGGTGAGACTTATGCAGATGCTGGAAAAATATTAATTAATGGCAAAGAAATTCAAGATAGACCTGTCCACCTTAGGGCAAAAGCGGGTATAGGTTATTTGAGTCAACAACGATCTGTATTTGCAATTAGTGTTTACGATAACATATTGGGTATCTGTCAACTCTGTATCAAAGGATCTGCTAATCAGGTAAAAAAAACTGAACAGTTGCTCGATGAATTTAACTTACAACACTTAAGAAATATTCATGCTTCTAATTTGTCAGGTGGTGAGGTTAGAAGACTTATGCTCGCACGCTTATTGATCAATAATCCAAGTGTAGTATTATTAGATGAACCTATGGCTGCATTAGATCCAATTGTAGTTCAGGATATTCAAAAATATATTTTAAAATTACAAAATTTTGGCTGTGCTATTTTAATAACAGATCATCAAGTACAAAATTTATTTGATATTGTTGATAGAGCTTATGTGCTGGGCGAGCAATCGATTATAGCTCAAGGTACTCCATCTGAAATATTGAAATCTTCAAAAGCGATAGAGCTATATTTTGGGTCTTCCTATAGAGCCTAGCGTCATGTTAAATAAAAAATTTTCTATTAATATATTTAATCAAATCAAACCTTACAATAAAACTATCAATGTTGATTCTGACAAGTCTATTTCTATTAGGTCTTTCTTAATAGGAGCTATTAGTCATGATATTTCAGAAATAAAAAATGTTTTAGAATCTGAAGACATTCTCTCTTGTATTAATTGTTTAAAAAAACTAGGTGTAAAAATTCAAAAGGTCAAATCAAAACATTACTTAGTTTACGGCAAGGGTTTAGGTTCTTTTTATCTCAAAAAAAATACAGTTCTAGATTGTGGAAATTCAGGAACTACTGCCAGACTGCTCATAGGTTTGCTTTCAACAAATCCTGAAATTCAAGTTAAAATAAAGGGAGATAACTCTCTAAACAAAAGAAACATGAGTAAACTCATTAATCTTATGGGTGAATTTGGGGCCACTTTTTTACCAAAAAATAGATCAACTTTTCCTTTAACTCTAATTTCTTCAACAATACCGGTTGGTATTGAATACAAAGCAGGTGTATCTGCACAACTTAAAAGTGCTGTAATGCTTGCTGGATTAAATGCTAATGGCATTACGAATATTGTAGAAGAAAAGGAAAGCAGAAACCATACTGAAAATATGCTTTTGCGCGCTTCAAAAATTTTAAAAATTAAAAAGAATAAAAAAAAACAAAATCATATAAAAATTTATGGAAAGGGATATTTAAACCCTTTAAAAATTAATGTTGGAGGTGATCCTAGTTCAGCTGCTTTTTTTACGGCACTAACATTACTCACTCCGAAAGCTAGTCTGGTAATTAAGCACGTTGGTTTAAACCCAAGAAGAACTGGATTTTATGATCTTCTGAAAAAACATGGGGCTAAAATAAAATTTAAAAATATTAAAAAAATTAACCACGAACTTATTGGTGACATTTACATCAAGAGTAGTAAACTTAAGCCTATAAAAGCAAGTTCAATTTATTACGTATCAGCTACAGATGAGTACCCTATACTTTTTGTAATTGCTGCATTAACAAAAGGGACATCTGTTTTTAAAGGAATAGAAGAATTAGCGAATAAAGAGAGTAATCGAATTGAGGAAATGAAAAAAATATTAATTCAAATGGGTGTTAAATGTAAGTCAAGTAAAAGTGAAATGAAAATTTTTGGTGTCCCAAAGGTAAAAAAAACTAACGTAAATATTAAAGTTCCTAACCTAGGGGATCATCGAATTTGTATGAGCACAGTTATTTTATCACTGGTTTCGGGCGTAGAAGCAGAAATAAAAAACTTTGAAACAGTTGGAACATCCGCACCTTCTTTTTTAGAAACGATCAAATTACTTGGGGGAAAATTTGAAATTAAAAAAACATTATAAATTAGTTGTGGCAGCAGATGGTTCGGCAGCAAGCGGTAAAACTACTGGTGCAAAAATAATTTCTAAAAAATATGGTTTAAAATTTTTATCATCAGGTTTGCTTTATCGATATGCAAGCTTTCAAATATTAAAATATAAACCGAAAAATAAAGTTAGATTTCTTAAAAAATGTTTTAATAATTTAAGTTTAAAAAATTTAAATAATAAAAATTTACATTCTCCAGAAATTTCTACATTTGTTTCTGTTATTGCAAAAGAAGACAAAATAAGAAATATTTTAAAGCTATTTCAAAAAAAATTTGTAAAGAAATATAGCAAGGTATGTATTGAAGGACGTGATATTGGCACAGTAATTCTACCTAATGCTGATATTAAGTTTTTCTTTGTTTGCAGTTTAAATATTGCGGCTAAGAGAAGATTCAAAGAACTTCGGAAAAATGACAAGAAGATTAAGTTTATTGATGTCAAAAAAGCTATGCGTATTCGTAATAATTCAGATAAAAAACGTAAAAATTCTCCTTTGATTCAAGCGGAAAATGCGGTAATTGTCCGAACTGATAAATTAAAAAATATCAATGGCATGGTAAATAAAATGTCTGAAGTAATAGATAAAAAAATTAAAGAAAAATATGGCAGTTGAAACAATTAATCAGGAACTATCTAGCTCTCAAAAAGAGTTTGAAAGCCTATTAAATGACGATTTTAAAGATCGAAAGCTTAAAGAAAACGAAATTATTAAAGCTACTGTAACTGAAATCACTAAAAATTTTATCGTTGTAGATTGTAAGGCGAAAATGGAGGGAATGATCCCTGTAGAAGAATTTAAAAATGATGACGAGTTAGCAGAACTAAAAGTTGGATCAAAAATAGAAGTTTATTTAGAACGAATAGAAAGCTTCAAAGGAGAAATCGTAATTTCGAGAGAGAAAGCAAGAAGAATGAACGCTTGGAACAGAATGGAAAAAGTTTTTGAAACAGGCGAAGAAATTACAGCTTACATAACGGGAAGAGTTAAGGGTGGTTTTATCGCAACATGTGATGGATTACCAACTTTTATGCCTGCTTCACAAATTGACATAAAACCACTTAAAAGATTTGACCATCTTATGAATGTTCCTCTACAGGTTATCGCAACTAGAATTGATAAAGTAAGAGGAAATGTTTGCACAAGTCGTAGGGCCGTCTTGGAAAAAAGTAAAGATATTGATGCTAAAGAGGCGTTAAAGAATTTAAAAGAAGGTGACATCATTGAAGATGCAAAAGTTAAAGCTACCACTGATTGGGGAATATTCTTAGACATCAAAGGTATTGATGCCCTATTGCACGTATCAGACTTATCACACGGTCGTGTAAAAAAACCGTCAGACCTAGTTACTATAGGCCAAGCCATGAAGGTAAAAATAACTAAAATTGATAAATTAACTAATCGTGTTTCAGCATCTGTTAAAGCTCTAACTGAAGATCCTTATGATTCTTTAGAAAAAAAATATAAAGTTGGTTCTATCTACACAGGAACCGTTACAAAGCTAATGGATTATGGAGCTTTTATCAGACTAGAAGATGGAATAGAGGGTTTGATACATAGTTCGGAATTATCATGGACAAACAAAAATGTTCAGCCATCAAAAATTTTATCACCATCACAAGAAGTTAAGATTAAAATTGTTTCTATTGATAGTGATGCTAAAAGAATTTCACTATCATTTCGAGAAACACTTCCTAATCCTTGGAAAGAAATTGCAGACAAGGTTGGAGAAGTTGTGAACGTTACAATTAGTAATATAACAGATAAAGCCATATTTGCTGATTTAGACAGCGGATTAACAGGAATGCTGCATCACAGAGAACTTTCTTATAACGAAAAAGATCAAGATATTAGAAATTATAAAAAAGGACAAAAAATAAAAGTTAAAGTTATAGAACTAAAAGATGATAAACTTAGATTTTCAATTAGAGCAATGGATAAAGATCCGTTTGATTGGTTTAAAGAAAATAAGAAAAAAGAAGGCTCTATTATTACCACAAGAGTTCATGAGGTTTTGAAAACTGGAGTTAAAGTTTCTATAGATCCTGACAAGCATATCATAGCGATGATTAAAAAAAATCAGTTAGCAAAAGAATCAGCTGATGCAAGACCTGAAATTTTTGTGGCTGGGAATGCTTTAGATGCTATGATTACCGATCTTGATCTTGCTAAAAGAGAAGTAGTCTTGAGCGTTAAAGCTGCACAAGTATACGAGGAGAAGAGTTTAGTTGCTAAATTTGGTGCTGGTGCTGCTAAATCTGGAGCAACATTAGCAGGAATTTTCCAAAAGGCGTTGGGTAAAAAACCAGCTAAAAAAAAGAAAAAAGAAGAAGAATAGTTCTTGGTTAAGTCAGAAATAATTAAATTACTTCATAAAAAACATCCAACTTTAAAACGTCCTCAAATCGAGGCTATTTTTGACACTGTTTTTATTGCAATGTCAGATGCTTTAATTAAAGAAAGATCTGTTGAATTAAGAGACTTTGGAAGGTTTTCAATAAAGAGTGTAAAAGCTAAATATAATGCCAGAAACCCTAAAACAGGTGAGATTATTTTCGTCCCTGAAAAAAAAAAAATCTCCTTTAAAATGTCAAAACATTTAAAACAAGAAATAAATAAAAATAAAAAAAAATGAAAAAAAATATTTTCTTAGCGTTAGACTTTAACTCTTTAAACAAAGCTTTAGAAGTTACAGAAAAAACTCAAGATTACTTAGCTGGGATTAAAATAGGTTTGGAGCTTTATAGTGCAATTGGCTTAGCTAGAATTAAAGAGTTTGATAAATTTAATTTACCTATTTTTTTAGATACCAAAATATTTGATATTCCCAATCAAGTAGCAAAAACTGTAAAAATCATATCAGAGATTAAATCTATTCAATATTTCACTGTTCATGCATTAGGTTCTTTGGAAATGTTAGAAGCAGCAAAGAAAGCAGCAACTGGCAGTAATATAGAATTTTTAGCTGTAAGTGTTCTAACCTCCTGGAATAAAAAAAACCTAGAACAAATTGGAATAACTCACGATGTGAGAGATCAAGTTAAAATATTAGTTGAACTTGCGAATAAAGCAAAACTTTCTGGTATTATTGCTTCTGCGCAAGATATCGAACTTGCACGTAAAATATCTAAGGATATTAAAATTTTCTGTCCCGGTATTAGGGGGAGTCAAAATACACAGGATCAGAAAAGAACTTTAAGCTACAAAGAATTTTCTGATGTCGCTGACGATAAATGCTTTGCTGTGATCGGTAGACCCATTTACGAAGGTGATCCATTAGAGAATATAAAAAAAATTATTAACTCGGCAAAATAATGCAGGCGAAAGTGTGTGGCTTAAAAATAGCTGAGGAAGTTAAAACCTGTGTTTCTAATAATGCAAACTATTGTGGTTTTATTTTAAACTACAAAAAAAGTCATAGATTTATCAATTATCAAACTGCAGAAAAACTAACTCAGATAAATAAGCAAAGTTCTTTTTATGTGGGTGTTTTAGTTAATCCATCTGAAGAAGAATTTAAAAAGTTTTCTAATCTCAATTTAGATTATTTTCAAATTTACGGAGATTATTCAGCAGAACAATTAAAAGAAATTAAAATTAAGTATAAAAAAAAAATAATAATATCACTTCAAATTAAGCAAGAACAAGATATTTTAAAATATAAAATTTATGAAAAAGTAGCAGACATTATTCTTTTCGATAGTTCAGGCTTGCATCAATCTTTAAGTTGGAATTATAATTGGATTAAGCAAGTACCCTCCTTTATCAAAAAAATGCTAGCAGGTAATATCAATATAGATATGCTCGAAGATCTAAAAAAAATAACAGATATTGTTGATGTTTCTGGAGCTTTGGAAACAGATAAAGTAAAAGACTTAAATAAAATTGAAAATTTTTTAAAAAAAATAAAAAAAATTAATGATTAGAATTAAAAAAAATATACCATTAATAGATCAACATGATAAATATGGAATGTATGCAAAAAAGTTTGGTGGTTCATATGTGCCTGAAACTTTAAAAAAACCTATTGAAGATTTAACTAAACTTTTTCAAAAATTACGTTATGACAAAAAGTTTATAAAGGAAAGAGACTATTATTTTGATAATTATATAGGTGCCCCCACCCCCTTTATTAAACTACAAAATTTAACTAGGCATCTTGGTGGGGCTCAAGTCTGGGCCAAAGTAGTATCAGAAGCAAATGGCGGTGCTCACAAAATTTATAACGCAACTGTACACTGCCTTATTGCAAAAAAGGCTGGCAAAAAATATGTAGTTGGAGACACAGGTGCTGGGTATGCAGGAAAAATGCTTAGTATGGCTGCTAAGAAATTTGGTCTGAAATGTAAAATTTTTATGGGTGCCAAAGACATTAAAAGACAGAAACCAAACGTTGATGCTATGAAAAAAAATGGGGCTGAAATTGTTCCTGTCTATTCTGGAAGTCAAACGTTGGTTGAGGCAGTAAGTGAGTGCATGCGCTATTGGGTTGCAAACTGTGACTCTACGCATATGTGTGTGGGCTCAACTGTTGGGCCTAATATTTTTGTAAAAATTTGTGCCTGGAGTACAGCTCAAATTTCACGAGAGCTAATGACCCAAATGAAAAATGTTTTTGGCAAAATTCCTGAGAAGGTAAAACTAATTAATTGTGTTGGAGGTGGAAGTTCAGCCATGGGATTTTGGAACGAGTTCATGGATTATAACCCTAAACAAGTTGAATTTATTGGAGTTGAAGCAGGTGGGCCAAAAAACAGTAAACATCATGCTGCTCCATTATCCAATAATGCAAAGATTGGGATTTTACATGGTGCTAAACAATACGTGATGCAGAATAGAGAAGGTCAAATTAGTGAAACTGAATCTATTTCAGCTGGACTAGATTACCCTGGAATATCTCCGCTCCATTGTTTTTTAAAAGACGCAAAAAGAGCAAGATACACTTCTGCAACAGATGAGGAGGCATTAACTGCTTTTCAAATTGTTACTAAATTAGAGGATATCTCACCTTCTTTAGAACCATCACATGCTTTTGCTGTAGCTATTAAGCTTGCGCCCAAATTAAATTCTTCAACAGTTATTATTGTAAATAGTTGTGGAGACTCATTGAAGGATAAATTTATTATACAAAAAAGACTGGGAATTTACAAAAGATGAGTACAAAAATTTTTGAAGCTTTTGAGAGGTGCAAAGACGAAAGTAGGCCGGCTTTATTAACTTATACTGTTGCCGGCGATAACACTAAAAGCAAATCATTAGAGATTATAAAATCTATAGCTCAATATACTGATATAATTGAATTGGGCTTTCCTCATAATACACCAGTAGCTGATGGAGCACAAATTCAAGAAAGCTCACACCGTGCTTTAAAAAATGGAATTAAACTTAATGATATTTTTAAAATTGTTAAAGATTTTAAAAAAAGCAAATACGTTAAACCTTTAATTTTAATGGGTTACTTCAATCTAATTCTTCAATACGGCCAAATATCATTTCTTAAACAGTGTAAAAAAGTGGGCGTTGATGGATTAATTATTGTAGATCTACCTCACCCTGAAAACAAGCTCTTTGCTAGTCAATGTAGAAAGTACTCTATAAACTTCATTCAGCTTATTTCTCCAACAACAACTAAAGAAAGAATAAAAAAAATTATTAAAGATTCACATGATATGGTTTATTATATTAGCATGTTATCAACGACAGGTGGAAAATTAAAAGTTTCTCCAAAAAAAATTCTAGAAAATTACAAACGAATTAAAAAAATTAGTCCTAAGAAAAATATAGTTATAGGTTTTGGAATAACGACTAAAACTATAGCATCTTTAAAAAGTGCAGATGGACTAGTTATAGGGAGTCAATTATGCAAAGAAATTACAAGATCCTTGAAATTACGACAAAATCCTGTCACAAACTTAAGTAGAATGGTACATAACTTGAAAAGGAAAATTATTTGAACTGGATTACAAAATTTATAAAACCAAAAATTGCTTCTTTGTTTAAAAAAAAAACAGCTGATTCAGAGCAAGTTTTATGGACGACATGTGAATGTAAGAACCTAATTTATAAAGAAGATTTACAAAAAAATTTAAATTGTTGTCCTAAATGTGGTGCACATCACAAACTAACTTGTATAGAACGATTTGAGACTTTTTTTGATGATAAAGAATTTGATTTAATTCCAACGCCTTTGCCTCAGGATGATCCAATTAATTTTGTTGATAAAAAAAAATATACAGACCGACTTAAATTAGCTAGAAAAATAACCAAACAAAATGATGCGGTTGCTATATCTACAGGTAAGATAAATAATATTTCTGTAACAGTAGGTGCGCAAGATTTTAGATTTATTGGGGGATCATTTGGAGCTGCTTCAGGTGAGGCTTTTATTCATGGCATTCAACATGCTATCGACAATAAAAACCCATTTATTTTTTTTTCCTGTTCTGGTGGACAAAGAATGATGGAGTCAGCGATCGCTTTAATGCAAATGAGCAGAACTGTGCTTGCAGTTAATGAGTTAAAAAAACATAATTTACCTTACATTGTAGTTTTAACCAATCCTACAACAGGTGGCGTAACAGCTTCTTGGGCGATGTTAGGAGATATATTAATTGCCGAGCCTAAAGCTACAATTGGTTTCGCAGGCAGACGTGTGATTCAAGATACCGTTCGTGAAACACTTCCTGATGAATTTCAAACAGCAGAATATGTGAAAGATCATGGTGGAATAGACCTGGTGATTGAACGATTATTTTTAAGAAATAAAATTGGTACACTGTTAAGTGTTTTATTGAAAAAAACTGAAACTCAGGCTAATACTGGCACATCTAATGTTGTCACAATCGATAGATCTCTACAAAAATCTTCAAAGGCGCTATAGCCTAAGAATTAATCTAGACCTTGAACGTATTCAAAAAGTTTTAACATCTCTCGCTTTTCCTCATCTAGAATTAAAAAATCCAATTAATATTTTGGGTAGTGATGGAAAAATGAGTACTTTAACATCTTTAAAATATTTTTTAGAAGCTCATAAAAAAAAATTAACAACATTTACAAGTCCTCATCTTTATGACGTGAGGCATAGATTTTGGTTAAAAAATAAATATATCACTCTTAAACAAATAAAAAAATATACGAAACTTATAGAGGCCACAGGCTTGAAACTAACCTTATTTGAATTATTAACCTGTGTATATATTTTAGCAGCTAAAAATCAAAAAAATATTAACTATAATTTAATTGAAGCTGGACTTTTATTCAAAAAAGATAGTACTAATTTATGGACTGATCCTAAAGCTCAAATAATAACTAATATTAACTTTCAACACCAGGACTGGGTAAAACCAAAAACTTTAGAAGAGATATGTAGACAAAAATTAGAGTCTCTATCGCAAAACACGACAATTTATATAGGAAAACAACAACCAAAAACCTTAATCATTATTAGAAATCTTTTAAAACACAATAAGAGTAAAAAAATTTATTCTTCAAGTTTTACGGTTAAAAAAATTAAGGACTGCTACCACTATCAAGATCAAAAGAATACTATTCCAATAAAATCTAAAACTATTCACTCTGAAGGACTAATAAATAATTTAGCTCTTGCTATTAAAGTGGCGTTAGATTTTGGTGTTCCTAAAAAAACTATTATTAAAACTATACCTAAAATACAATTTGAAGGAAGGGTTCAATATCTGACAGAAGGTAAATTTAAGAAATTATTAAACCCAAATGAAAAATTATTAATTGATGGATGTCACTCAATTGCAAGTGCTAGAAATTTATACAATTATCTTAAAAAATTAAAAGAACCTATCTATGGTGTTTGGGGAATGCAAAAAAATAAATTACCGGATCAATTTATTGAGTCGTTTAATAAAGTATTTAAAAAATTGATCACTGTTGCTATTTCAGGTGAACCTAATGCGTTAAATGCAGATGAATTAAGAAAAATAGGAAAAAAATATGTATTAACTAGTACAGCAACTAGTATTCAAAATGCTTTAAAAAAGATTTCATCGCACGAAAATAAAACAATTGTTATTTTTGGAAGCCTATATTTAGTAGGAGAGGCTTTAAGTAAGAACTAAATATTTTCTTTAATCCAAGAAACAATATTTGATTTTGTTGTAGCTCCGACTTTTGTTGCTTTTAGTTGGCCGTCTTTAAATAACAACATTGTGGGAATACCTCGCACACCATATTTTGTAGGAGCATTAGGTTCTTCATCAATATTATGTTTAGCTATAACTACCTGATCTTTCATCTCATCTGAAATTTCTTCTAAAATTGGTCCAATTTGTTTACATGGACCACACCACTCCGCCCAAAAGTCTACTACTGTTGGTATAGATGCGTTGACAACATCTGTTTCAAAGCTTTCGTCTGTAATTTTTTTTGTAGCCATTATTTATAAATAAGTGTTTTTTAATTA
>Ga0307986_10002232_pt1 | contig 13896 bp, 17 predicted proteins | sample EllFjometageno82_FD_203170 | JGI IMG/M metagenome (GOLD analysis project Ga0307986, IMG submission 203170) | Marine microbial communities from Ellis Fjord, Antarctic Ocean - #82 | ecosystem: Environmental > Aquatic > Marine > Unclassified | place: Southern Ocean | collected 2014-10-09
TGAAAGACAAATTAGAGTTAAAGGTCCCGATGCAGAAAAGTTTACAGACTACGTAATAACTAGAGATGCAACTAAAATATCACCAATGAGAGCAAGGTATGTAATTCTTTGTAATGCATATGGTGGAGTTTTAAATGATCCAATTCTTCTTAGAATTTCAAAAGATGAATTTTGGTTTTCATTATCAGACTCTGATATTGGAATGTATCTCCAAGGTGTTAATGCTGATGGAAGATTTGATTGCACAATTGAAGAGATTGATGTGTGTCCAGTTCAAATTCAGGGACCAAAATCTAAAGCATTAATGAAGGATTTACTTGGTGACCAAGTAGATTTGGATAACATGCCTTTCTACGGTTTAGCTGAAGTTAAAGTTGGTGGAAGAAGTTGTGTAATTTCACAATCTGGTTTCTCAGGTGAGGCTGGATATGAAATCTACTTAAGAGAAGCAACTAAATATGCTGATGATATGTGGAATGCAGTTCTTGCAGCAGGTAAAAAACACAAGCTGATGGTTATTGCTCCTGCTCACCATAGAAGAATTCAAGCTGGAATTCTTTCTTGGGGACAAGATATGGATCATCAACATAACCCTTTCCAGTGTAATCTTGGTTATCAAGTTTCATTAGCTGGTAAAGGTGAATGGAATAAGAAAGCTGACTATGTTGGTAAAGCTGCTTTAGAAAAAATGGGTGCTGAAATTAAGGATGGGAAAAAACCTTACAAACTTCAGTTAGTTGGACTTGAAATGGGTGGAAAACCTATCGAAGAGTATGCTCCTGATTTCTGGTTAGTATCAAATGAAGATGGTGGAGATCCTGTTGGATTTATTACGTCTCCTTGGTATCACCCAGAGAAAAAGCAGAATATAGCCATGGGATATGTGCCATTTGATGGAACATTAAATGCTAATGGTTTTCCAAAAGGTAAAGTTGGAACTAAATATAAAGTTCATTTACCAGCAGAATACTCTGATAAACCAGGAACGCCTGTTGATGCAGTAGTAGTGGACATTCCATTTAAAGAATCTTTTAACGCAAACACAAGAGAAGTCGTTAAAGGTTAAATTGATTACTTGGGGGAGATTAAATTCTCCTCCTTAATAATGACAAAAATATTCCTAATCGCAGTTTGCATAATAATAGTAATTGCTTTAATACTCTTTCCACTCTTTATTTCTTACAAAGCACAAAAAAAAAGTGAAAAAAAAAATAATGTTTGGTGAATTTTTAAGCATAATTGTTAGATCTATAAAATTAGAAAAAACACTTTATAAAGATAATAAAAATTTTGGTGAAGCAGCTATATATTTTGCTGGCTTAATAATGATACTAGATGGCTTAGCAGGTGCTGTTGCTGCAAATACAGTAATAAAAACAGCAGTAGCGATGTCTGGTTTAACTGCCCTTCTTACCTGGTTTGTTTGGGCACTTTTTATCTATGTAATAGGTGTAAAAATATTTCCAGACAAAGATACTAAAGTTCCATTTAAAAAAGTATTAACAGTTGTTGGGTTTGCTCATGCGCCGGGTCTTTTAAGGTTTTTTGCAGTAACTCCAGATTTAATGATCCCAATAATATTTCTAACTCAGTTCTGGATATTCGCGAGTTTAATAATTTCAACAAAACAAGTTTTAAATTTAAAGTCTAATTTTAAATCATTTGGTGTAGTTTTTTTATCATTTTTAATAATTGCATTTCTTTCAATATCTTTTGTCATGAGCAAAATGAATGCTTTGCCCATAAGTAATGTTAGTTAGATAGGAAAAATAGTCTTAGAAAGCTTGCATGAATTACAAACTTTAAATCCTGTTAGGATTAAATTTTGAGAAACACTTAGGTCTTCTTTTTTACACTCTTCACAGAAATCATCTAATTCAAGAACTTTGTCATTATCATTTATTTGATCATCAAAGTTTTTAGTCATTATCTGTAAGACCAGCTCCCGCCCCACTATTCTTTAAACTTTCACTTTCCTCTACAAACGTTTCTTCTGAAAGTTTATAAAGTTTTTTCCATTCGTTCTCAGTAAATGAATCTTCATTTTTTAAAATTTTAATAGATACATTTTCTGCAATCTTAATAATTTCTTTTTTAAAAAAATTAGAATGAATACAGTTGTTAAAACTCATTAAAAATTCTTTCTCATCTAATTTTAGGAGAATTCTTTTACCTAGTACCTCCGATGCTCTACTCACAAATGGCAAGAAAAGCACTGGGTATGCAATGTTTTTAAACTTAATTTCGTTTAAATTTTCCAAGTTTTTGATTTGATCTAAAAAATTTACACCCACAATAACTGGACAATATTGAGAACTATTTGAACTATTGTCTTCAGTAATAAGATTTAAGTTTTCTAATTTTATATTTTTTTTACTGTTTAAAAAACTGTTTAAATTTTTAATTCCTGGGAGACTAAAAATTTCAAGTAATCTTATATTTTTTCCGACTTCTTCTGCTATACCCCATGAATACCCTGCTGCACGACTTGATCTTTTAGAAACTGTATCTATCTCACTTAATGATTTCATATTAGTTAATTGTAAACCCAATGCTCATCATAATTCTTTAGTTGTTCGGGTAGTGGCGCACCTTGAAACATACATATTCTTAACCATTTGTCAGATCTTGGATCAAACTTTAATGCTCCAAAGAAAGATAGCTTAAGTCTTAACATATCTATTGGAACTATTTCTTGACCAATCGTATTGTCTAGAATTTCAGAATAAGGAAATTTTTCTACAATAAATGCTCTTCTAACTACATGTCTTAAATCAGAATTATTTGACATAAACAATGCTATTGTTGAGCTATTTTTAGAGACTAACAACCTCTTATAAAGTTTTTTTATATCTCTTGCTATCGCCAGAGGCTGCTCTAAATCAGATCCATTTTCATCAAATCTATTTGCTAGTCTTGGTTCTTCTTTGTTTTTAGAAATAAACCAAAAGTTTAGATTATTTTCTTTTTTTTCAAAATCTATTTTTAATACTTCAGAGTATTTATTTTCAAGTATAGATTTTAATTCAAGGACTGTCCTTTCTGCTGGAATATTAAAATATTTATCTTCTTCTGAACTCATTTTTTTAATTAATGGTGTTACGATATTGTCATAAGGCTCCATCATCATTGAAACAACATATTCAATACATTCTTCTTCATATTTTTCTTCTAAATGTTCATATAACTTATTAAATGGATACTCTTGATTAAAATCAAATTCATTATCAAGAAATGAAATAAATTGGTTTAAATCTTTTAATAAAGATTTTATTTTCTTTATCTGGTATTCACTTTCAGTATTCCAGGAAGTGACATTTTTTATTGATTTTTTTAAACAATTTTTAAATAAATTACTTTCATTAATTGAAACATTTTTTATTTCTCTTATCTTTTTTAAAGAAGTTTCTCTTGCATAAATCCAATTATTCAAAAGTGTTGGGTGATTAACAATAAACGGTGCCATTCCCAATCCGGTTGAATTACCAATACCTAAACTTTTACATATTTCTGGGTCTAAGTTTACAGCTTTTTTTGGGTTTCTATTTTTTGCTACATGATTAACTTGATCAAACGTGAACTGTCTTACCAAATAAACAAGCATCATTTCTAGCCTAAAGGGTCCATATATCTCCTCTCTATCTTTTATTCTAAATCTGTCAGCTAAACCAAATTTACCCGACCCATAAACAGCTGTAGTTCTGTATAAATAGCCAACTTTAGCTAGCAACTCTTTATCTGGCTGAACTCCATTACTTAAGCTTTCGACTACATGATTAAATACTCTGACAGACTTATTTGCTCGAGATAAGGTTAGTTCTTTGTAGGAAAGTCTTCCAAATTCTTGTTTTGGAACTTCATTCTTCAATCTTTTAATATCTAATTTTGTTGGAACGCCGTCAAAAAGAGTAAAGGCCGCGTCCCATTTTGTTGCAATAACTCTATCTGACCTTTCATTCTCATCCAATTCATTAGCAAAACAAATTAACGAATAAACTCTATTTTCTTTCTTAAATGAAAATACCGCAGTACCATAACCTTTTTCATTTAATTCAAATGAGTCTCTTTTATAATCCCAATCTTTAAATTCCTTCAGAAAACTTCTTAAAAAAGAAAGTCTAGATTGATGAAAAGATCCTAATCTTGACAGCTTCATCACAATATTTGGATCTCTTAATGAAATATTCATTAATTCATTCCTTTGTAAAAATTGTACCAATTATTTCCAAGAATGCCATTAACTTCACTTTCTGAGAAACCAACTTTCTTTAGACCGGTTTCTAAATTACTAAAACCTCTTGCATCTAAAAACCAATCAGGTTGTTTGGGAAATCCAGGTTTATTCTTTGATCCTTCACCAAAGTTTTTACTTTTGGTCCAAGTACCGTTACGCATCCACTCAACAATTGTATCTGGTTGGTTTAAGCAAAGATCCGATCCTATACCTATTTTTTCAGTCCCCATAATTTCAGCTGTTTTAGCTGCCATTTCACAGAAACTCTCAAGAGTACAATTTGCTCCCTCTTTAAGATGATGGGCGTATAAAGACAAACCTAACATTCCTTTATGTTCAGACAAAATCTTTAATAATTCATTTGATTTATTTCTTTTAGCTGCGTGCCAAAACGATGGATTGGCGTGTGTGATTGCAATTGGTTTTTCACTAATTTTGATTGCATCAATTGTACTTTTCTCAGCTGAATGCGACATATCAATTACAAGTCCCAGCCTATTCATTTCTTTAATTACCTCTCTACCAAAATTAGTAACTCCACTATCTACACTTTCGTAGCATCCTGTTGCTAGTAATGACTGGTTATTATAAGTAAGTTGCATAAACCTACATCCTAAGTCATAAACTTTTTCAATTAAATCTATATCATCCTCTATAGGTGAGCAATTTTGAAAACCAAAAAATACAGCAGTTTTATTTTTAGATTTAGCTTTTTCAATATCTTTAAAGCTTTTACCATGAAAAATTAAATCTGAATTATCTGAAAAGTGTTTTTCCCAAACTTTTAATACTACTTTAAATTCATCAAAATCTTCATGGTAAACAATGGTTACATGTATAGCATCAAGTCCTGCTTGCCTATTTATCTCAAAGATCTCTCTAGACCAGTTACAATATTGCAAATTATCAATTTTAAAATTTATCATGATCTTTTTTGATTTAAAGAATAACAATAAGTTTACAAAATTCTATTAATTTTATTGAAATTTTAAGCTTAATTTGAAATAACAACTCAGGTTAGAATAGAATTTTATCAAATGACAAAAAATAAATCCTTAAAAGTATCAATTGTGATGGGCAGCCAGTCTGACTTCAAAACTATGATATTTTGTCAAAATGTGCTTAAAAAACTGGGTCTAAAATTTGAGACAAAAATTATATCTGCACACAGAACTCCAAAACGTATGTATGAATTCGCAATAAACGCAGAAAAAAATAATATTGGAGTTATTATAGCTGGTGCTGGTGGTTCAGCTCATTTGCCTGGAATGATTTCGGCTCTTACTTCTTTGCCAGTTTTGGGCGTTCCGATTGAAAGTAAAAAACTTAAAGGACTTGATAGTTTGTTATCAATAGCACAAATGCCAAAAGGTATTCCTGTTGGTACTCTAGCAATTGGTGAAGATGGAGCAATCAATGCAGCTTTATTAGCAGCATCAATTATTGGTTTGAATGATAGTAAAATTAAAAACAAGCTAGATGAGTGGCGGCTAACTCAAAGTAGGTCTGTTAAAAAAAAACCAAAGTAGATTAATATATGTTCAAACCAACTCTTGGAATTATTGGTGGTGGTCAATTAGGTAGTATGCTTGCTGTAGCTGCGAATAAATTAGAAATTAAAACTATAGTTTTCTGTGACGACATTGATGCACCAGCACAAAACTTTTCTGATGAATTTATTTATGGACAATACAGTGATCAGACTAAAATAAATGAATTTGTAAGTGGTGTGGATGTTATTACATATGAGTTTGAAAATATTCCTTATAAAACACTTAATGAAATTAATAAAATTAAACCTGTTCTGCCCAAACCTTCAATAAATAAAATAATTCAACACAGATTAACAGAGAAAGATTTTATCAACAAATTAAATATTAGAACAACCAGATATGCACCTATTGAAAAAAAATCTGATATGGGGTCTTTAAAAGATTTATTACCAGGTTTACTTAAAACTGCAACCTTGGGCTACGATGGAAAAGGACAACATCCTGTCAAAGATCTAACAGATCTTGATTCTTTAGATATAGATTATTCAAAAGGATATATTTTAGAAAAATTAGTTAAGTTAAAAAAAGAAATTTCAATAATTATTACAAGATTTAATTTTGAAAAGTATGAAATCTATGAACCCATTGAGAATGTTCATGAAGATCAAATATTGAAACATTCAAAAATACCAGCTGAAATTAGTAATGAAATTTTAAAGCAGTCAAAATTATGGGCAATAAAAATTGCCGAAGAGCTTAAATATGTTGGCACATTATGTGTTGAGTTTTTCATAGATAAAAATGACAATCTTTATGTAAATGAAATTGCCCCAAGAGTTCATAATTCTGGCCACCTTACAATCAACGCATATAATATAAGTCAGTTTGAAAACCATGTAAGAGCAATATGCCAGTTAAAGCAAATTCCGCTTAAGAAAATTGCTAATGCTAAAATGGTAAACATTATTGGTGATCAAATAACTATTTTCAAAAATAAAAAATTTAGATCTGAAGAATTTTTCTTTGATTATTTAAAGAAAGAAATTAAAAGCAAAAGAAAAATGGGCCACCTCACAACTCTACTTGGTTAATGTATTGTAATGCTGAAATCTATAGAAAGTAATTTTGATAATATTGAGGTGCACGATCTACTGGTTAAACACTTTATTGAATTAAGATCAGTTTCACCTGAGGGTAGTGCTCATGTTCTTGATATAGATGGTTTAAAAATTTCCTCTATTAAATTTTGGAGCTTTTGGGAAGGTGAAGAGTTAATAGGTGTTGGTGCGCTAAAATTTCTAAATAATGTACATGGAGAATTTAAATCAATAAGAGTTAATGATAAATTTAGAAACAAAGGATATGGATTAGAGGTGATTAATCACTTAATTAATGAAGCTATAAAACTTAATATCCAACAACTAAGCTTAGAAACAGGTGCTGGTAATTTTTTTCAGGATGCCAGGGAATTATTTGCTAAATGTGGCTTTAAAACTTGTGATCCCTTCTCACATTATAAAAAAGATGTTAATTCTGTTTATATGAGCATGTTAATTAGCAACTAATGTGATTTTAACTGATTAAATTCCCTAAAATCAGTTGACAAAACCTCAATTAATCTAAACAAGCTCTCAATTGCTTAATTATAAGTAATAAAAGTAACTTAATAAAAAGTAAGAAGATAAATATGAGTCTACAAGGAAAAGTAAAATGGTTCAATCCAACTAAAGGTTTTGGTTTTATTGAAAGAGAAGATAAAGAAAAAGATGTATTTGTTCACGTTTCAGCAGTAAGAGATGCTGGCATGAATGGTTTAGATGAAGGTCAAGCTTTGACTTTTGATGTTGAAGATGGTCCAAAAGGTCCTTCAGCAGTAAATTTAAAAACTGCATAATATTCACACTTTATTATTGGCTGCAATTATTTAATTAAATCAATTTTTAATTATTTAACTAAATATTACAGCCAATACCAATTAGCCTCTTCTAAGAAACTCAACTACAATTTTATTAAATTCATCAGGCTTCTCTAAATGTACATTGTGAGAACACCCTTCGACTATTTTTAGTTCACTATCAGGTATATTATTATTTAAAGTTTCAACCTGCTTATAATTATAAGCTTTATCTTGATCCCCCCAGATAATTAAAGTTTTATTTCTGATATTTTTTAAATTATTTACTCCATTCCAATTTTTCATAGCAATCAATCCATTGTCAGCAGCTTCGATTGAGGTTTGTTTTCCAGCTTCTTCACATAAATAAAAATATTTTGCCTTATCTTCTTCAATAAACCAAGTTTTGGCTATTCTATAGGCCGTACTTTCTAATCCATTGCTTCTTATTTTTTCTCGTGATTGATCTATAGTTTCAAATCTACCTGGCATGTTTCCCTGAGGTCCCGTCCCATAACAAATTAATTTTAAAATTTTTTTTTTAGCTAGTCTTGCCATTTCCTGAACAATCATACCTCCCATAGAGTGCCCCAATAAATTAAATTTTTTAATTTTTTTAAGCTCTAAAGATTCTAGTATCATTTTAGCCATACATTCGATTGAATCACAAGAATTAACTATGCAACTTTTTCCAAAACCAGGAAGAGCTGGGACAATAACTCTAAAATCTTCTTTAAAGAATTTTACTTGTGGAAGCCACATATCTGAAGAACCTAAAAAACCATGTACTAAAACTAAAGGAATTCCATTACCTTTGTCTTCTATGAATATATCTTGCATATCTTTAATCAATTAATGATAATGAGGTATATCTATTATGAATAAAAGAAAAATAACTAATCTTAAAAATCTTGATTTTGTTCCCTTTGATAATTATGGTTTACCTATACCGGGTATGTACTGGCATAAAATTAGCTACAATAAAGAAAATAGTGGTCATGGCACCTACGTATTAAAAATGGATCCAGGTGCTAAAAGTCTTCCACATATACATGTTGGATTTGAAGAGTTTTTGATACTAGATGGTGAGTTAACAGATAATGATAGTATGGTTTTTAAAAAAGGAGATTTTGTAACTTTTGAACCTGGGACCACTCATTCTTCACATGCCAAAGATGGTTGCTTAATTTTAGTTTTTATGAGAGGTATAAATAAAGCTCTAAATAAAAGTATTAAATAAATTTTTAAAGATTAAACAATAATGATTGGAATTTTAGGTGGAATGGGAACTCAAGCTGGGCTTGATTATTGTAATAAACTAGCCATGCTCAATAGAGGAAAAATTGATCAAGAATACCCTCTTTTTATTCTTTATAATAAATCTAATATTCCAGGAAGACCAGAATCTATCGGACCTCATACTAGTAGGATTTCATCCTTACCAAGAAAATCTAAAAATATCATAAAATATAAGAGAGTTTTAGAGAGTCTGTTAGAGGGGTGCCGCTCACTAGAAAAAAGTGGCTGTAAGTTTATTGTAATACCTTGCAATACTGCTCATTATTGGTTCAAGGATTTGCAAAATAAAATTAAGATACCCATTATTAATATGCCTCAAGAGGTTTTTCTACATACTAAAAAAAATTGTAAAAAAAACTCTAAAATTGGTCTTCTTGCAACAGAAGGAACCTTGAAAACAGAAATTTATGAAAAATTGTTTAAAAAAGATTTTACAATTATTAAACCTACAAAAAAAATTCAAATACAATCTGTAAATAAGACGATTAGACATGTAAAAATGGGTAACGTTAAATTGGGTGAAAAATCAATTAAACCAGCAATTGATTATTTATTAAAACAAAAATGTGAAAAAATAATACTTGGTTGTACGGAATTACCTATTGCAATATTTGTCTTTAAATCTTTTAAAAAAGCAGGACTATCAAAAGTTTTTTTAGATCCAAACTTAATCTTAGCTATTTCTTCTATGGCAAAATATAAAAAATAATGTTGTCTAAGACTCAAAAACCATATGTAATATATATGGCTGAAATAATATATTCCTATATTTCTATCATTAAAAAAAAAAATCCAAGTGTTGATACCAAAGAGGCTATCAGTAAGTTTATGGAAACTAAAGAATTTAAAAAATTAAGTGATGGAACTCTTCATGATAATTGGTTTGCTGAATTAAAGAAGAATAATTATTTTGATCAAGAAACTGGAAGCAAGATACCTAATGAAACAATTAAACTTTTGAATATTCAAAAAAATATGACTATAAAGCAATTGATAAAAATACCTGCTCTTTATGAGACAAAAGATGATACTTTAATTGAAGCTTCTATGAGAGCCAACCAATTCTTATGGCGTATGTGTGAAAGTTATGAACTTTGGTGCAACGAAGCTGATCAGTCAGAACAACTATTGTTAAAGATTATTGATTAGCTAAATTTGTAACTCTTCTTGTGTTCTTTATTTTTTTTTAGTTAGCAGGAATGTATTATTATCGCTGACTGTTTTATTAGCATTAAATGAATTCTTTTTATTTGAATTTTCTGATCTTTCTTTAATTTTTTTTACTGCTTGATTAGATCCATAAGACAACGCTGATTGCAAAACATTACCAGATTGAGAGTAGGAAAATACTGGTCCTAAAAAAGCAATACCCTGCACACACCCGCTCAAGGAGGTTAAAAAAATCATATAAATTAATAATTTACGAATCATGAGAATACAATATACTATAAATACATATTGTTTATGTGCACTATAGTCACTAAATTAATAGATCAATATGGTTTATTTAATTTTTTTCTCATCATTTTAATTCTATTTTTTACTAGTTTTCTTAAATCAGAATCTTGTTTTTTAGATTTTAATAAAGCTTCAACATTTTTTAATGATGATTTTCCCGTAATAGTTGTAATTGCTTTATCCGAACTATAACTAAAGCCAGCTTGGTATACATTACCAGTTGTTCCAAGAGTATAGATTGGCCCTAAAAGTGAAGTACTTTGAGGCACACAACCGGTTACAAAACCTATTATAGCTATTCCTAAAAATTTTTTTTTTATAATCATTAATTTTTAATTATTCTTAAACATTTTAGAGTACAACTCAAGGTAGTATATACCTATTATTTTTCTACTATTATTGATATTACTTACAAATTTAACCTATAAAACAATAATGATTAGGGTTTATCCATTAGTTTTTGTTATTTTGTGGTCTTCAGCCTTTGTAACAACAAAACCAATAATAGATAACAGTGATCCCTTTGCTGCATTAGCCTTTAGATTTTTTGTTGTAGCTTTTGGTTTTTTTATTTTTTCGATTTATACAAAACAAAAAATTTTAACCAATACTAAAAACCTTCTTCAATCACTTTTTAGTGGAATACTTTTTCATGGTGTTTATTTAGGGGGTGTTTTTTATTCAGTTTCAATCGGAATGCCCACAGGTATTGCTGCATTAATTGTAACCTTACAGCCAATTTTAACTAATACTTTAGCAGGAAAATTCTTGGGTGAAAAAATTACTTTCAAACAATGGATTGGGGTGATCCTTGGATTTATTGGTGCTACTTTAGTTTTAGGTTTTGATATTGGATCAAGCCTTCCTGTTTTTGGAGTGATAGCTTCTTTTATTGCTCTTTTAGCTATTACAACCTCTACTTTATGGCAAAAAAAAATAAGCAATGATTTACCTTTGTCTGTAAGTAACATGTATCAAGCAATAGGTGGTTGTTTTTTTCACATAATAATTATTTTAATTTTTAGTGAGCCTTATATTAATTTTACATCCACATTCTTAATAGCAATGAGTCACCAGATATTCCTTGTATCCTTTGGAGCATTTACAATCTTAATGTTTTTAATCAAAAACAACTCAGCAAGTAAAACTGTTTCTATATTTTTTTTAATACCACCAACTACTGCAATAATGGCATGGTTATTTTTAAATGAAAAATTGAATAATTTTGATCTAATTGGTTTTGCTGTGGCAACTCTTGGTGTTTATATTGCAACTAGAAAGCAATAAATTTTAAACTCCTTCATATCCAAACTCTACGCAAGCATCAGTAATAGAGTGATAAAAAGATTCTCCAAAACTTCTTAATGTGAATATTCTAATTTTGTCTGGATTATCATCTAACATATCAATTGTAACTGACATTCCGTTATAAGTCGAATTTAGACAGGTGTTTTTTTTTAATTCATTAAAATTAAAGGGACATCCTTTTTTTAATATCTCTTTTGTATTTTTTCCCTCTATTTGAATTATCCCTCTACTATGAGATACATTTGTTATAGCAAAATCTGTTTCTACTAGTTTTTCATTAATTTCTTTTAAAATTTCTTTTTTTGAAGAAACTAAAAGCCAGTTATTTGGGCCATTCCATAAAATTCTTGTATTAGTGTTGCTGCTTATATTTAAAGTTTCATTTTTTAAGCTCAGATTGTCTATCTTAATATTCTCAATGGCTTTTAAGGAGTTTTTATATTTAACAATTTGAATAATTAGAAAATCACTTAATTCACTTACTTTTAAGAGCTCATTATCATTTTTTCCCTCATGGTCACCAAATAGCCCTTTGATATGAGTATCTTTTAATGCAGAAATCGAACTCATGATCTTACCCTTTCACCTTTTGGATCTACATAGTGTGATGAAACTATCTCTACCGGTATTGTTTTATTTTTTACAGGTGACATTGCAAATAGTTTTTGCCCTATCATATTTTTTCCATCTTTGAGAATTGCTAATGAAAACGGATTATCATATTCAACACTCCAGCAAGATGCAGAAATATATCCTAATTTAGGATTTGGTATTGGGGCCATTGCATCTTTAACCAAATGAGACCCTTCTGGAATGCTTGTCTTTTTATCAATTGGAACAACGCCTACTACTTTTTGTCTATCTTCTGCTATAAACGCCTCTCTATCTAAAGAACGTTTTCCTATAAAGTCTTTCTTTTTACTAACCAATCCTTCTAAGGAATTATCATAAGGAATGGTTCTGCCATCAAGTTCTGATCCAGCTATATGGCCCATTTCAATTCTTAAAGTTGATAATGCTTCAGTTCCGTAGGGTTGAATTTTAAATTCTTGTCCTATTTCCATTATCTTCTCCCACATAAAGTTTCCATTGCCGGATTCGACATTAACTTCATAAGCAAGCTCTCCTGAAAATGAAATTCTAAAAATCCGTGCATGAACTCCAAATAAATCAGCTTCTTGATATCCCATAAAGGGTAATCCTTCGTTAGAAGCATTAATATTTGGAAATAGTTTTTGTAATAAATCTCTAGATTTTGGTCCTGCAATTGCTGCTCCAGCCCATTGCTCTGTAGTTGAAACTACATTGACATTTAATTCTGGCCATACAAGTTGTAAATAATATTCAAGGTGTGATAAGATATTTGCTGCTTGTGCCGTTGTTGTTGTCATATGATAATGGTTTTTAGAAATTCTTGTTGTTGTTCCATCATCCATAACAATTCCATCTTCTCTTAACATTACACCGTATCTTGCTTTACCAACAGGTAATTTTAGCCAAGCATTAGTGTAAACTCTATTTAATAATTCTGCTGCATCAGGTCCTTTAATATCAATTTTACCTAAAGTAGTTACATCACAAACACCCACATTGGCTCTAACATTTTTTGCTTCTCTTTTTGAACCTTCAAATAATGTTTCTTCTCCAATTTTGTAATATCTTGGTCTCAACCAAACACCCGCATCTACAAACACTGCATTATTTTTTTCATGCCAAGAGTGCATAGGTGATTTCCTTGTTGGTCTGGAATACTTTCCTACTTCTCTTCCAACAATTGCACCAATAGTAACTGGTGTGTATGGAGGTCTAAAAGTAGTATGACCTACTTCTGGTACAATTTTATTTTCTATATTTGAAACTAATTGTAAACCATTGAGATTACTTGTTTTTCCTTGATCTGTTGCCATTCCAAGTGTTGTGTATCTTTTAACATGTTCTATTGATCGATAACCTTCCTTTAGTGCAATCTCTATATCTGAAACAGCCACATCATTTTGAAAATCTAAAAATCTTTTATAATTTTTTCCTTTTGGTAATGGAACACACCAAAATTTATCATGGGTTGTTTTATTTTTTTCAACAACTTTGGGGTATGAAATCTTATTATCATTTTTAGTTATTTTTTTAGATAGCTCATAACCAGCATTAAATGAATCTTTTAAAGTTTCTGCAAGCGTAAATGTTCCATTTGCTGCTCCTAAAGTAGTTTC
>Ga0307986_10002233_pt1 | contig 13893 bp, 15 predicted proteins | sample EllFjometageno82_FD_203170 | JGI IMG/M metagenome (GOLD analysis project Ga0307986, IMG submission 203170) | Marine microbial communities from Ellis Fjord, Antarctic Ocean - #82 | ecosystem: Environmental > Aquatic > Marine > Unclassified | place: Southern Ocean | collected 2014-10-09
GTAAAAAAGTAAAATTATCTATACCAACAAACTCTGTTTTAAGGCCAAAAGGATCAGGTAAAAAAAATGAATTCCAAATAGCTTGACCCGAAGGATAAAAGAAAAAAACTAGCGAAATCACTAGTTGTGGTGCAACTAATAAAAGGGGAAACCATAGCCCTTTAAAGATAACTCTATTTTTCATAAAGAAATTGCTGGGGAAGAAATCCCCAGCAATAATATTTTAATTGTTTTACTTGTTAGCTCTTTCGAATCTTCTTAGTAAGGCATTACCTCTAGAAACAGCACTGTTCATGGCAACTTGTGCATTCTTTTTGCCAGTCCAGATTGATTCTAATTCTTCATCTATAATACCTCTAATTTGATCAAACGAACCTAATCTTAATCCTTTTGAATTATCAGTTACAGGATTAGCCAACATTTGTTTTCCAGCAATGTCAGTTCCAGGATTCTTTTTGTAGAAAGAACCTGTCGCTTTAAATGCTTTAGTTGTTGTTGGGAGATAACCTGTATCTTGAGCCCACTGACTTTGAATTTTTGTTTGTGACAAAAAGTTAATCAAAGCAGCAACACCTTTATATTCATCAGCAGAATGTCCGCCCATAGCCCATAAAGAAGCTCCACCAATTATCGTGTTTTGTGGTGCTTGTGTTCCTTCATAGTAAGGTAAAGATTTAATACCAAAGTCAAATTTTGCTTCTTTTTTGATTCCAGCATATCCGGCAGAACTTTCTGTAAAGAACATACATTCTCCAGATCTAAAGTTTGCTCCACCTTCGTTTCTTCTACCAGCATAGAAAAACTTACCTTCTTTAGCCCATTTACCCATTAAACCTAAGTGAGCGACATGTAGCGGACTATTAAATTTAAGCTCTGTATTTAAACCAGCAAATCCATTTGCTTTAGATGCAAAAGGAATATCGTGGTAAGCAGAAAAGTTTTCTAAGTGTATCCAGCTCTGCCATGCAGTTGTTAGACCGCAAGATATTCCAGCTTTTTTAGCAGCATCTAATGCTACTCCAACATCACCCCAATGCTTAAGACTCATTTTAGGATTTAATCCAGCTTTCTTCATAAGATCTTTGTTAATCCATAAAACTGGTGTGGATGCGTTATAAGGTAGTGACAACATTTTTCCGTCAGTTGTTGTGTAATAACCTTTAACGGGAGCAATGTAAGCATCAGGATTAAATTTTAATCCAGATTCTGCCATTACTTCGTAAACAGGTTTAGTTGCGCCTTTTGCTGCCATCATCGTTGCAGTTCCAACTTCAAACACCATCAGTAGATGTGGTTGTTGTTTTGCTCTGAACGCAGCTATTCCAGCATTTAATGTTTCTGAGTAGTTACCTTTTTGTTGGTGAACTACTTCGTATTTATCTTGGCTCGCATTAAAGTCTTTAACTTGAACATCAAGTAACTCTCCAAGTCTTCCGCCAAATGCATGCCACCAATTAATTGTAGTTTTTGCTTCAGCATTTGCGTGCGAAAAAAGTGCAAATATTGCAAAAACAAAAAATAGTTTTTTTAGTGATTTCATTTTATCTCCTTTATTAGATTTAATTTTTTTAAAAACTTTAGCAGAAATAGAGTAATTCTAAAAATTTATTTAAATTTGTTTAATGCGGTTTTTTGCGAACAATTCTAGTACAGGTTTAAATTTTTGCAAATTCACCACCGTCTCTAAATCTCCAAAGCCATTTTGACATAGCTTGTTCAACGTCGTTTGGTTTTATGTCTAAATCTTTTAAGGTTAAATAATTACTGGAGACAATATTATCTTCTTCGTTCAAAATTTTACACTGATCTTTTGTCAGCAGTGGCTTTGGCATAAGGCTAAGTAAACTTGCTTGTATTTTTGCAAGAGGCATAGGCATGTTAGCGACAAATCTTTTTTTACCAATCGTTTTTAAAATTGATTTTACCATGTTCCCAAAACTAATTACTTTAGGTCCACCAATTTCGTAAATTTTTCCTTCATTTTTTTTTATCTCGATAGATTTTACGATCGCTGTGGCTACATCATTTACTAAAATGGGCTGAAACTTATAATTTATTTTAACCACAGGAATTATAGGAGCCATACTTAGTTTTGCAAATAAATTAGTAAAATTATCTTCAGTTCCACAAACTACACTTGGTCTGATAATAATTGTTTTTTTAAAATTATTTAGTGCTTTCTGTTCTCCTTCAAATTTCGATTGCTGGTAAAGAGATTTTGAATTTGCATTGGCTCCAATAGCACTAACGTGAATAAATTTTTCCACTTCCGACTCTGAACAATATTTGGCAATTATACCTGGTAGATCTGAATGCAAATTTGAAAATTTTTGCTTACGGTTTTCAAAGAGTATACCTATTAAATTAATGACTACGTCTGAATTTTTTATTGCCTTCTTAATTTTAGATAAATCTTTAAGATTAAAATCTATAAATTCTATGGCTCCTGGAGGAGCTTGCGTCTTTAAATAACCTTTTAAATAAGCATTCCTTGTTGGAATAATACATTGATAGTTCTTCTCAGTCATTTTTCTGACAAGATACCTTCCTATAAATCCACCACCGCCGAGGATTGTTGCTATTGGGTAATTGTTCATGGTATTTAAGATAGTTATATGAAAATACATAAGATTCAAGGGGACATAAGCTCAGAAGCTGCAAAATCTTTTAATGATAGTGTCGCTATCGATACTGAGGCTACTGGGTTACTAATTCCTGAACGAGATAAATTAAGTCTGGTTCAAATTTGTAATGAAGGAGGGGATGTTTATGTGATTCAGCCTGACCGAACAAATTATAAAATGCCAAATTTAGTCTCTGTTTTGGAAAATGAGAAAATACAAAAAATTGGACACTTTTTAAGATTTGATAAAAGTGCACTGGAGTATTTTCTAAAGTGTAAAATAAAAAATATTTTTTGCACTAAAATAGCTTCTAAAATTTGTAGAACCTACACTGACTCTCATGGTCTTAAAAATTTAGTACAAGAATTTTGCAATAAAAGATTAGATAAGAATCAAGGCTCAAGTGATTGGAACAAAAATATTAATGATCTAAGTGATAAACAATTAGAATACGCTGCAAATGATGTAATTTATCTTCATAAAATTAAAACTGAATTAGAGAAGATGTTAATAAGAGAAGAACGTATGAATATATATAAAAAATGTATTGAGTTTTTAGATACAAGAATAGAATTAGATCAAAAAGGATTTAAATTTTCAATATTTGAGCATTAATGTCTAAAGTTAATTATATCTCTGTTGCAAAAAAAGCTGCTGCTATTCAGATCTCTGAACTAAAAAAAATAAATAAAATTTTTGATAAATCTTTTGTTCGAGCTGTAGAGCTCATAGATAATTGTAAAGGCAAAGTCATTGCTGCTGGCGTCGGTAAAAGTGGATTAATTGCAAGAAAAGTTTCGGCTACCTTATCCTCTGTTGGCATCTCATCTTTTTTCTTGAGTCCAAGTGAGGCTAATCATGGTGATCTCGGACAAATCGACAAAAGAGATTTACTTTTAGTTTTTTCCTACTCTGGCAACACTTCGGAAATTGCAAATATGCTCAGATACGCAAATAGATTTAATATTAAAATTATTGGTGTGGCTTCAAAAAAAGACAGTTTGCTATTAAAAGCAAGTGATGTGAAAATACTTTTACCTCAAGTTAAAGAGTCTGATCCGACAGGTATGGTTCCGACTACAAGTACAAGTATTACCTTGTTGCTAGGTGATAGTTTGGCGGTAGCGTTAATGTATAAAATGAGTTTTTCTAAAGAAAGGTTTAAAGTTTTTCATCCTGGAGGGAATATAGGTCAGACTTTACTTTTAGTTAAAGATATAATGATTACTGGTAGCAAATTGCCAAAAGTGAACGTCGATAAAAGTATTTTTGATGCCATAAAGGTAATTGATCAAAAAAAAATTGGGCTTGTTGTGGTAATGAATAAAAATCAAGTTAAAGGAATTTTAACCGACGGTGATGCTAGAAGAGGGATAAAATACTATTCTAAAGACGATCACTTAAAAAAGTTCATGACATCTAGTCCTTTATTTATCTCTGAAACAGCACCAGCCTCAAAAGCTTTGTCTTTAATGAATGAAAAAAAAATTACAAGTTTGCTTGTCACAACAGATAAAGATCAAAACAAAACAAATAAGAAATTGAGGGGAATAGTTCATATTCACTCACTTCTTCAATACGGAATAAAGTGACTAGTAGGAAAAAAAACCTTTTACTTATACAAATTACAATCTTCCTTATTGCGTCAGGCCTACTATATAATACCTACCGTAATAAAAACGTAGAAGTAGAAACTGTTATCAAACAACAGGCTGAAACTGCTCCTAATACCAACAGTTTTACGGATATTGAATACTCAGGTTTTGACCTAACGGGAAATAGATACGTAATAAAAGCGGAACGGGCTGAGTTTAAAACTGTAACACCTGAAATTATAAATATGAAAGAGGTTTTTGCAAAATTTTACTTGAAAGATAATACTATTTTGACAGTGGTTAGTGATGAAACACTTTATAACAATGTTACTTTAGATATGGATTTTAAAAAAAATGTCAAATCTGATTATTTAACTCATACTTTATTTTCTGACTTACTATCTTATTCAAATTCAAAAGGTAAATTAATAGCTACTGGTAATGTGCGAGGAGAAAGTATAGAAAAAGGAGAATTTATTGCTGATAATGTAGAATACGACCTAACAGAAAAAGTTTTAAAACTCTCAATGTTTGGTAACAAACGAGTAAACATGAAAATTGAAAAATAATGAGAAAAGGTTTTAGAATTATAAAATTTAAAAAAGATAAGCCAGTTTTTCAAGTAAAAGATATTAGTAAATCTTTTGATGGTAGACCTATTTTAAAAAAAATAAGTATTGAGCTTTATCCTGGTGAGTGTGTAGGCTTATTAGGTCCCAATGGTTCTGGAAAATCCACTCTCTATAGTGCCATAATTGGAGAGATCTATGCTGATGCAGGAAAAATAATTTTAAACGGAAAGGAGATTCAAGATCTGCCTATCCACCTAAGATCAAAAGGTGGCATTGGCTATTTAAGCCAACAAAGAAGTGTTTTCGATATGAGTGTTTACAATAATATTTTAGGTGTTTGTCAAATTGTAATTAAAGGTGAAACAAATCAAATTAAATTAACTGAAAGATTGCTTGATGAATTTAATCTTCAACATTTAAGAAATATAGAGGCTGCAAATCTATCGGGTGGAGAAGTAAGAAGGTTGATGCTTGCACGTCTATTAATTACTAAACCAAGTGTCGTTTTACTTGATGAGCCTATGGCAGCACTAGACCCTATTGTTGTTCAAGATATTCAAAAATATATTTTAAAACTCCAAAATTTTGGCTGTGCTATATTAGTAACAGATCACCAAGTTAATAATCTTTTTGATATTGTGGATCGTGCCTATGTTCTTGGTGAACAGTCTATTATTGCTCAAGGAACACCGTCTGAAATTTTAAAATCTTCAAAAGCAATTGAATTATATTTTGGATCGTCATTTAGGGCGTAGTTAAAATGTTGTACAAAAGTTTTTCACTCTATGTTTCTCAGCCAATTAAACCTTATAATAAAAAAATTTGGGTTGACTCTGATAAATCTATTAGCATTCGTTCTTTTTTACTTGGTTCTATCAGTCATAATATTTCTAATATAAAAAATGTTTTAGAATCTGATGATGTTTTTTCTTGTATTAATTGTTTAAGAAAATTAGGTGTCAAAATTGATAAAATAAAAGCCAAACATTATATAATCTATGGCAAAGGACTTGGCTCTCTTCACTCTAAAAAGGATACGATTTTAGATTGCGGTAATTCTGGAACTACTGCAAGATTGCTTGTGGGCTTACTTTCTACAAACCCAGGTATTCAAGTGAAAATTAAAGGAGATCGCTCTCTAAATAAAAGGAATATGCGTAAGCTGATTGATTTAATGAGCGAGTTTGGTGCAACTTTTTTACCTCAAAAAAAAAATAATTTCCCACTAACTCTGATTTCTTCAGAAATTCCTATCGGTATAGATTATAGAGCAGGTGTATCGGCACAACTCAAGAGTGCTGCCATTCTTGCTGGTCTCAACGCCAATGGCGTAACAAACATAATTGAAGAAAAACTAAGTAGAAATCATACTGAAAATATGCTTCAACAAAGTCGAAATGTTTTAAAAATTAAAAAAAATAAAACAAATCAAAATCATATTAAAGTTTTTGGTAAAAATTATCTCAATCCTTTGAAAATTACTGTTGGAGGCGATCCAAGTTCAGCGGCATTTTTAACGGCTCTAACTATACTTACGCCTAAATCTAAATTAATAATTAAACATGTGGGTTTAAATCCGAGACGAATAGGATTTTATGTTCTTTTAAAAAAACATGGAGCCAAAATAAAATTTAAGAATATAAAAACAATTAACCATGAAAATATAGGTGACATCGAAATTCAAAGCAGTAAACTAAAATCGATCATAGCTAGTCCAAATTACTATGTCTCGGCCACAGATGAATATCCTATTCTTTTTGTTATTGCGGCTCTTACCAAGGGTACTTCGATTTTTAAAGGGATTGGTGAATTAGTGAATAAAGAAAGTAATAGAATAGAAGAAATGAGAAAAATATTAAATCAAATTGGTGTTAAGTGTAAGTCGATAAAAAATGGAATGAAAGTATTTGGCCAGACGAATATTCAAAAAAAAAACTCTACTATTCAAGTGCCAAATCTTGGTGACCATCGTATATGTATGAGTGCAGTTATTTTATCATTAGTTACTGGCGCCAAAGCTAACATTAAAAATTTTGAAACTGTAAAAACTTCATCGCCATCTTTTTTAAAAATTATTAAATCAATTGGGGGAAATTTTGAAATTAAGAAGACATCATAGTTTAGTGGTCGCCGCAGATGGTGGGGCTGCTAGCGGCAAAACTACTGGTGCAAAACTTATTTCAAAAAAATATGGTTTAAAATTTTTATCTTCTGGTTTGTTGTATCGCTATGCTAGTTATTTAATATTAAAACACAAACCTGGAAATGTAAATATTTTTCTAAAAAATCAATTTAAAAATTTAAATTTGAAAAAATTAGATAATAAAATTTTACATTCTCCTGAAATTTCTAATCACTCTTCTGTGATTGCTAAAAAAAAAAATATAAGAATTATCTTAAAAAAATTTCAAAAAAAATTTGCAGAAAGATTTAATAAAGTATGTATTGAAGGAAGAGATATAGGTACAATTATTTTACCAAAAGCTGATATAAAATTTTTTTTTAAATGTAATTTGGATGTTGCGGCAAAAAGAAGATTTAAAGAACTAAAAAAAACGAACAAACGCCTATCTTTTGATGAAATTAAAAAAGCTATGCGTATTCGCGATAATTCAGATAAAAAACGTAAAAATTCTCCTTTGATTCAAGCAGAAAATGCGGTAATTGTGCAAACTGATAAATTAAAAAATATCAAAGGCATGGTTAATAAAATGTCTAAAATTATTGAAAAAAAAGTAAAAAAAAAATATGGCATTTGAAACTATTCATCAGGAATTATCCAGCTCTCAAAAAGAGTTTGAAAGCTTACTGAATGATGACTTTAAGGATCGAAAACTTAAAGAGGGTGAAATTATAAAAGCAATTGTAACTGAAATTACTAAAAATTTTATCGTTGTTGATTGTAAAGCCAAAATGGAAGGTATGATTCCAATCGAAGAGTTTAAAAATGATGATGAGCTATCAAAATTAGAAGTTGGATCAAAAATAGAGGTTTTCTTAGAAAGAATAGAAAGTTTTAAAGGTGAAATCGTTATATCACGTGAAAAAGCCAGACGTATGAACTCTTGGAAACGAATGGAGAAAGTTTTTGAAACTGGTGAAGAAATTACAGCTTATATTACTGGAAGAGTTAAAGGTGGTTTTATTGCAACCTGTGACGGTCTTCCAACTTTCATGCCCGCTTCTCAAATTGATGTTAAGCCACTTAAAAGATTCGATCATTTAATGAATGTGCCATTAAAAGTAATAGCTACTAGAATAGATAAAATTAGAGGTAACGTTTGTACAAGTAGACGAGCAGTTTTAGAAAAAAGTAAAGACATTGATGCTAAAAAAGCTCTTCAAAATTTAAAAGAAGGTGACATCATCGAAGATGCAAAGGTAAAAGCAACTACAGACTGGGGCATCTTTTTAGACATTCAAGGCATCGATGCTTTGTTGCATGTATCTGATTTATCACATGGCAGAGTAAAAAAACCATCCGACCTTGTGACTATCGGCCAAACAATGAAAGTCAAAATTACAAAAATTGACAAAGAAACTAATCGCGTTTCAGCTTCTGTTAAAGCTCTAACTGAAGACCCATATGATAGTTTAGAAAAAAAATACAAAATTGGCTCGGTCTATACAGGTGTGGTTACTAAACTAATGGATTACGGTGCTTTTGTGAGATTAGAAGATGGTATTGAAGGATTAATTCATAGCTCAGAATTATCTTGGACAAATAAAAATGTACAAACTGCTAAAATTTTATCTGTTTCTCAAGATGTTAAAATAAAAATAGTTTCTATCGACAGTTCGGCTAAAAGAATTTCTTTATCTTACAGAGAGGCTAACTCGGAAAACCCATGGAAAGAGATTAAAGATAAAGTGGGAACGACTGTCGAGGTTACAATAAATAATATCACTGACAAAGCAATTTTCGCAGATTTAGAAAGTGGCTTAACAGGAATGCTTCACTACAGAGAGCTTTCATATCAAGAGGAAAATCAAGATTTAAAAAAATATAAAAAAGGACAAAAAATAAAAGTTAAAATCACAGAGTTAAAAGATGACAAGCTTAGATTCTCTATTAAAGCCCTAGAAAAAGATCCGTTTGATTGGTTTAAAGAAAATAAAAAAAAGGAAGGGTCTATTATTACCACGCGTGTACATGAAGTTTTAAAAACAGGAGTTAAAGTATCTGTTGATCCTGAAAAACATATTATTGTTATGATTAAGAAAAATCAGTTAGCAAAAGAAGCTGCTGATTGTCGACCGGAGATCTTTGTGCCTGGTAACGCATTAGATTCTATGATTACAGATTTAGATTTAGACAAAAGAGAAGTTTCACTTTCTGTGAAGTCAGCACAAATATATGAAGAAAAGAGCTTGGTTGCAAAATTTGGAGTAAACGCAGCTAAATCGGGTGCTACACTTGCTGGGATATTCCAAAAAGCTTTAGGTAAAAAAACAAAAAAAAAGAAAAAAGAAGACGATTAATTGGTTAAGTTAGAAATCATTAAACAGCTCTATAAAAAACACCCAGCCTTAAATCTTTCTCAAATACGAACTATCGTTGATATTATGTTTGATACTATTAAGAATAGTCTTATCAAGAATAAATCCGTCGAACTACGAGATTTTGGTAGATTTTCGATTAAAACTATTGAAGCTAAATACAATGCTAGAAATCCTAAAACTGGTGAAATTATTTATGTCCCAAAAAAGAAAAAGGTTTCCTTTAAAATGTCAAAACATTTAAAACAAGAAGTTAATAAAAAATAAAAAAATGAAAAAAAATATATTTTTAGCTTTAGATTTTAACACACTCGAAAAAGCTTTAAAGATAACCCAGGAAACAAAAGATTACTTAGCTGGAATAAAAATTGGCCTAGAGCTTTACAGCGTAATTGGCTTAGAGGGAATTAAAGAATTTGAAAAATTTAAATTACCCATATTTTTAGATGCTAAAATTTTTGACATTCCTAACCAAGTAGCGAAAACTATTAAGATCATTTCAAAGATTAAATCTATAAAATATCTTACTATTCATTCTTTAGGATCTTTGGAAATGTTAGAAGCGGCTCAAGAAGCAGCGAGGGGTTCAAACTTAGAATTTTTAGCGGTGAGTGTTTTAACTTCATGGAATAAAAAAGATCTAGAACACGTTGGTATTAATAATAATATTGGTGAACAGGTTAAGTTATTAATTAATCTTGCGTGCCGAGCTAAGCTTTCTGGTGTAATAGCTTCCGCACAAGATATTAATCTTGCACGACAAATATCAAAAGAAATTAAAATTTTTTGCCCCGGAATCAGAAATGATCAAAATGCTAATGATCAAAAAAGAATCTTGAGCTATAAAGAATTTAATGCAATCGCAGATGATAAATGTTTTGCTGTTATCGGTAGACCTATCTATGAAGGCAATGCATTAGAAAATATCAAAAACATTATTAACTCGGCGAACTAATGCAGGCAAAGGTGTGTGGTCTAAAAACGGCTGAACAAGTTGAAATTTGTATTGAGCATGCGGCAAGTTTTTGTGGGTTTATTTTAAACTATAAAGAAAGCCACCGTTTTATAGATTATCAAACAGCTGATCATCTGACAAAAATTAATAAAAAAAACACTTCCTACGTTGGTGTGCTCGTGAATCCGACTGTCGATGAAATTCAAAAGTTTTCTAGTCTAAATTTAGATTATTTTCAAATTTATGGAGAGTTGAGCGCAGAACAAATAACTTCTATTAAATCAAAATATAATAAAAAAATTATTATAGCTTTACAAATTAAAGAAGAGAAGGATGTTTCGAAATATAAAATTTATGCAAATAACGCTGATATCATTTTGTTTGATAGCTCAGGGTTACACCGATCTTTAAGCTGGAATTACAATTGGATTAAATCCGTTCCGTCTTCTGTTAAAAAAATGCTTGCGGGCAATATCAATATGGACATGCTTGAAAATTTAAAGGAAATAACAGATATTGTTGATGTTTCTGGAGCTTTAGAAACGGATAAAGTAAAAGACATAAATAAAATCAAAACTTTTTTAGAAAAAATAAAAAAAATTAATGATTAAAATTAAAAAAAATATTCCATTAATTGATCAGCACGACAAAGATTATCTATATGCTGGTAAATTTGGTGGTAATTTTATTCCAGAAACTCTTAAAAAACCTGTTGAAGATCTGACTCAACTATTTCAAAAATTAAGATCCGACAAACAATTTTTAGAACAAAAAGATTACTATTTTGATAATTATATAGGTGCACCTACTCCTTTTGTTAAACTGCAAAATTTAACTAGACATTTAGAAGGTGCGGAAATTTGGGCTAAAGTTGTATCAGAAGCAAATGGAGGTGCTCATAAAATTTATAATGCTACAGTTCACTGTTTGATTGCAAAAAAAGCAGGAAAAAAATATATCATTGGAGATACAGGTGCTGGTTATGCGGGGAAAATGCTTTCTATGGCAGCAAAGAAATTTGGCCTTAAGTGTAAAATCTTCATGGGCGCAAAAGATCTAAAAAGACAAAAACCTAATGTAGATGCTATGAGAAAAAATGGTGCTGAGATTATTCCTGTTTATTCTGGCAGCCAAACATTGGTTGAGGCGGTTAGCGAATGTATGCGTTACTGGGTGTCAAATTGTGATACTACCCACATGTGTGTAGGATCGACAGTTGGGCCTAATATATTTGTTAAAATTTGCGCATGGAGTACAGCTCAAATCTCAAGAGAACTTAAAATTCAAATGAATAATGTATTTGGAAAAATTCCACCAAAAGTAAAACTTATTAATTGTGTGGGTGGAGGTAGCTCTGCAATGGGTTTTTGGAATGAGTTTATGGATTATAATAAGAAACAAATTGAATTTATTGGTGTTGAAGCCGGTGGACCAAAAAATAGCAAGCTACATGCCGCTCCACTTACTAATAATTCTAAAATTGGAATTTTACACGGAGCTAAACAATATGTTATGCAGAATAAAGAGGGTCAAATTAGTAAAACTGAGTCCATTTCTGCAGGATTAGACTATCCAGGTATTTCTCCACTTCACTGTTTTTTAAAAGATGCTAAACGAGCACGCTATACTTCGGCAACCGATGAAGAGGCTCTCCAAGCATATCAATTAGTTACAAAATTAGAAGACATCTCCCCTTCTCTTGAGCCCTCTCATGCTTTTGCAGAAGCAATTAAGATAGCTCCACGATTAAATCCAGAAACAATCGTTGTAGTGAATAGTTGTGGAGATAGTCTTAAAGATAAATTTATTATCAAAAAAAAATTAGGAAGTTATATTCGATGAGTTCTGAAATTTTAAAAACATTTCTAAAATGTCAAAAAGAAAAAAGACCGGCTTTGCTGACCTATACAGTAGCTGGAGATAGCACAAAAAAACAGTCTTTAGCTATTATTAAATCAATATCTCAACATGCTGATATTATTGAACTAGGGTTCCCGCATAACACACCTATTGCTGACGGAGGACAAATTCAAGAAAGCTCACACCGCGCATTAAAAAATGGCATTAAGTTATTCGATGTATTTAATATTGTTAAAGACTTTAAAAAAAGTACAAATAATAAACCCATAATCTTGATGGGTTATTATAATTTAATTTTACAATACGGCCCATTAGCTTTTGTAAAAAAATGTAAGAAGTCTGAAGTTGATGGTTTGATTATTGTTGATTTACCTTACCCTGAAAATAAATTTTTTGCTAATCTGTGCAAAAGAAATGGAATTACTTTTGTTCAATTGCTTTCACCAACAACGTCCAAAGAAAGAATGAAAAAAATTATTAAAGACTCTCATGATATGATTTATTATATCTCGATGCTGTCAACAACTGGAGGCAAACTTAAAGTGTCACCTAAAAAAATATTAATTAATTACAAGAAAATTAAAAAAATGAACCCTAGAAAGAACTTAGTCATTGGCTTTGGTATTACCACTAAAACTATTGCAGATTTAAAAGAAGCGGACGGTTTAGTGGTGGGCAGCCAATTATGCAAGGAAATCACAAGATCTTTACATATTCGACAAAATCCTGTCACAAATTTAAATAAAATGGTATCTAATTTAAAAAGGAGAATCATCTGAACTGGATTACAAAATTTTTAAAACCTAAAATTGCATCTTTGTTTAAAAAAAAATCTGCAGAATCTAGTCAAGTTCTATGGACGACCTGTGAATGTAAAAATTTAATTTATAAAGAAGATTTAGAAAAAAATTATAACTGCTGTCCTAAGTGTGGAGCTCATCATAAATTAAGTTGTAAAGAGAGATTTCAAATTTTTTTTGATAGTAAAAAATTTGAAATTATCGAAACTCCACTACCTAAAGACGATCCTCTAAATTTTACAGATAATAAAAAATATACAGACCGACTAAAATCAGCTAGGAAAATTACTGAACAGGATGATGCAGTTGCTATCGCAACAGGTAAAGTTGAAAATATTCAAGTCACTGTCGGTGCACAAGATTTTAGATTTATAGGAGGATCTTTTGGGGCAGCAAGTGGCGAGGCTTTTATTCATGGAGCTCAGCATGCAATAGATAATAAAAATCCTTTCATATTTTTTTCGTGCTCTGGTGGACAACGCATGATGGAATCAAGTATTGCATTAATGCAAATGAGTCGAACAGTTATTGCTGTTAATGAATTAAAGAAAAATAATATTCCTTTCATTGTTGTCTTAACAAACCCTACGACGGGAGGAGTTACAGCTTCTTGGGCTATGTTAGGAGATATTTTAATCGCAGAACCTAAAGCAACAATTGGTTTTGCTGGTCGGCGAGTGATTCAAGACACAGTAAGAGAAACATTGCCTGAAGAATTTCAAACTGCAGAGTATGTTAAAGATCACGGAGGAGTAGACCTTGTGATTGAAAGACAATTTTTAAGGTCAACAATCAGTACCTTGTTAACTGTTTTGTTGAAAAAAGCAGAAACTCAGGCTAATACTGACGCTTCAAATGTCGTCACACTCGATAGCTCTCTACAAAAATCTTCAAAAGCGTTATAGCCGCAGAATTAATCTTGATCTTGAGCGCATACAAAAGGTTTTAGCCGTACTTGGTTTCCCCCAATTAGAATTAGATCAACCT
>Ga0307986_10002234_pt1 | contig 13886 bp, 17 predicted proteins | sample EllFjometageno82_FD_203170 | JGI IMG/M metagenome (GOLD analysis project Ga0307986, IMG submission 203170) | Marine microbial communities from Ellis Fjord, Antarctic Ocean - #82 | ecosystem: Environmental > Aquatic > Marine > Unclassified | place: Southern Ocean | collected 2014-10-09
GCTTTCCGTTATCCAAACATTCAGCTGTAGCTAATAGTTCTAAATTTTTTTCTATAACATCAGCTATTTTAAGTAGTATATTTGATCTTTCAGTTATTGATGTAACTCCCCAAGTAGGAAATGCAGCGTGTGCGGAATCTAATGCAGCCTCAACATCTTTAGCATCTGATCTTGCTATAGAACATATTACTTCATTATTAATTGGGCTTACATTGTCAAAATATTTACCCGACTTTGGCTCAACAAACTTTCCACCTATAAAATTTCCATATTTTTCTTTAAATGGGAATTTAACTTTTAAGTGAGACGTATCTAGCATCGGAGATCGTCCACTTTTTACTGTTTCTGTGCTCATTTTTTTTCTCTCCCTATTATTATTTAACTTATTTTTTTTAATTGGCTTAAGTAACTTTTTTTTAGTCACACTCTTTTTCTTTTTTACTTTTTTAATATTTTTTTTTTTTTTAGATGATCGCTTGACCAAATTAATCTTAATTTTTTTTTTGGTCTTACGTTTGAGCTTTTTGACTTTTTTTTTATTCTTAATAGCCATAAGATATCTAAACAAAATTTAATCTTAATATCTATGGATTATATTATAAAGTTTCTACTTAAGATTGAATATAACCTATATCTTGTGCTTAATAAAAATGTGTCTAATATTTTAGAAATGAATGATGATATAAAAAAAGAATTACAATCCGCAACATTTGAAAGACTTCTTAAGCATTTAGATGAAAGAAAGGATGTTCAAAATATTGACATTATGAATCTTGCTGGGTTTTGTAGAAATTGTTTGTCAAGGTGGTACCGAGAAGAAGCAGAAAAAAAAAATATTGAAATTTCAGATCCAGAAGCTCGTGAACATGTATATGGAATGCCTTACTCAGAGTGGAAAAAAAAATTTCAAAAATAATTTTAAAAATTCTACAAAATTTTTATTAAATCCTCATATTCAATAATGTTCATTAACTCTTTATGATTATAAAAATAATCTTCAAAGTGAATTTTAGAAAAATCCTGACTATCTAATTTTAAAGGGTTTTTATTTTTTCTATTAAAGATTACACCTATTCCAAAATCTGCATAGCAAGTATATGTATCAATATTTTCTTGCACTCTACATTCTATTATTGCTTTCCATACGTCTCCATTCCAGGTTATTTGGCATCTGGGCACAGCTTGTTCAAAGTGATTATTTGGTAAACAGTCGTGAAGTAGAATTATCCCATTTGGATTTAGTACTTTAAGTGAGTTTTCAATGTCTTTTTTAACCTGCAAATAATAATGAAGGCCATCTATAAAAATACAATCAAATTTTTCTTTATTTTCTTTAAAAAACTGATCGCTAGTTTTTCTAATTGTTCCACCAGAAACAGGGTCTACTCCTACTTTTTTATTACATTTAATGTGCTGAAATAATTCATCATGAAAAGTTCCTATTTCTAAGTAAGAATTATATTTTCTTGTATCAATTATTTTTTGCACAAGTGTCTGCCTATCTGGCTTATCTGAAAAATTAAAACCAATATTTCCTAATTTTTTATCTCTAAAATACTTCTCAATAAAATAATTTAATTTCAAAATATTTCTACTTCCTTGTAGGCGTATGTATTTTTTTTGTATGAAATTAACTAAGTTCATTAGATTATTTGATATATCATTTTTCTTTGAGTCTTGGAAATAACTCTACAAAGTTACAAGGTTTATGATTTATGTCTAGCTGATGTTTTAAAATTCCATCCCAAGCATCAGTCACCCCACCTGAAGAGCCTGGTAGTGCAAAAACATACTTGCCATTAGCCAATACTGCGCATGCTCTTGATTGGATAGCTGAAGTACCTACTGTTTTTAAACTAATTGTTCTAAATACCTCTCCAAAACCAGGAATGTGCTTATCAGCAATCTCATTAACTGCCTCTGGTGTTATATCTCTACCTGTAAGCCCAGTTCCACCCGTTGTAATTACTACATCTATTTCATTCTGATTTATCCAGTCCTTTAGGATCTTGACAATATCGTCCTTGTTATCTTTGCAGATTTTTCTATCAACTAATTTATGTTTAGCTTCTTCAATTTTTTTTACTAAAATTGCACCAGACTTATCATTTTCAAAAGTTCTAGTATCTGTAACAGTTAAAAGTGCTATATTTACAATCATAAATTTTAATTAATTATAATGTTTATATTATCATTTTTATTTTTTCTAACAGCATTATTATACTCTAGTGTTGGGTTTGGGGGTGGTTCTACTTATTTGGCCTTATTATTAATTTGGGGGACTCCTTATCAAGTTTTCCCTGTTATAGCTCTATGTTGTAACATTATTGTTGTATCGGGAAATTGTTTTAATTTTATTAGGGAAGGTGATACCAATTTTAAATTAGTCTCCCCCTATTTAATTTCATCCATACCACTTGCATTTATTGGTGGATCTCTTGAAATTGAACAAAATACTTTTGAGATCTTGCTTTTTATAACTTTATCTATAGCTGGATTTTTTCTGCTCATAAAATTTAAATCTTTTGATAACAAAGATGAAATTTATAGAAAAATTCCAAATATAATTTCAATTTTAATTGGTGGTACGATTGGCTTTGTGTCAGGAGTTGTTGGAATTGGTGGTGGCATTTTTTTAAGCCCTGTATTACTTTTAATTAGAGTTAGCAAGGCTAAGCATATAGCTACTACAGCATCTATTTTTATATTAATAAATTCTATAGCTGGCATTGCTGGGCAAATTACAAAAGATTCTATTTTAAGTGAAATTTATAACTATTGGCCACTTTTCTTGTTAGTTTTTATAGGAGGTCAACTTGGTAACTTTTTAAATATAAGAATTTTCCCCGCACGTATATTAGCTCTCATCACATCAATACTTGTAATTTTTGTAGCATTAAGAATGGGCATTAAGTTGTTGGTGTAATTTACTCTTAAAATCAATATAATAAAAAAATGAAAACTTTTAGAGCATTTGGGCCGACTATAGGAGAAAGCAAGCTATCAAAAAAAATCATCAAGAGTATCAATGAATATGTTGATGGAATTACTATTTCTAAAAGAAATGATTATAGCTCTAAATTAGCTAGTCAAATTAAGAATGAAATTAAACTTTCAAGTATTTTTATAAAAAAAAATATTTCGAAAGAGTTGATAAGAAATATTAGAGACTATTTGCTAAAGTCCGATATTAAAAAAATTAAGGAAATTAAAATAATTAACGTATGGGTAGTTAAGCAACTTAAAAATGAATATAACCCCGTTCATTATCATGAAGGTCAACTATCTGGTGTTGGCTATCTTAAAATACCAAAAAATATGAATCAAAATAAATTAGTTAAAAATAAAAAAATTATGACCAATGGTACTATTGATTTTATTAATGGACAAAAAAATTTTTTAAGTAAAAGCATATATAATATAAACCCTAAACTGGGTGATCTTGTAATTTTTCCCAATTATTTAATGCATACTGCCTATCCATTTAATATTGATGATGAAAGAAGATCTTTCTCATTTAATGCTAAAATATTATTTAAAAAGTAATTTACAAAATACTCTTAATAGACTATCTATAAATCTGTTGATTTAATCCCTATTGCATACTTTAACTGCTAAAAAGGAAATCTTTAAATAATTAACAGGGTAGTTGAACTATATTGCGTACCTTACACAAAGTTAAAACGCTAAAAAGGTAAATAATAAAATGAGAATAGACTATTTTAAAAAAACAAGAATTCTAGATGGTGGAATGGGTCAAGAGTTACTAGCAAGAGGCATGAAGGCAAATGGAACTCTTTGGAGCGCGAATGCATTACTACAAGAAAAATATCATCAACTGTTACTTGATACACACTTAGACTTTATAAACTCAGGTGCTGAAGTAATTGTAACAACAACATTCACAACTAGAAGGCTTAGGTTGAGAGATAACGATGTAGAGGACAGGTTTGAATACCTAAATACAAAAGCTGGTGAAATAGCAAAAAAAGCTAAAGATTTGAACCCACATATTTTGATTGCAGGTGGATTACCACCTCAATATTTAACTTATGAGGCAGATACAAGATCAGATAATGAAATTAAAGAAAACTTTTATGAACAGGCAAAATTATTAGATCCTTTTATAGATTTTTTTTATTTTGATGTATTAAGCAGTGTAAGAGAATTTAAATTAGCTATTGATGCGGTAAAAAGTTTTAATAAACCTTACCTACTAGGAGCTCACATATCTGAAGGGGTTAAACTTCCTAGTGGTGAAAAAATTTCTGACATTGTTTCAAAAATTGAACATAATAATTTACTTGGTTTAATACTTTCGTGCATATCACCAGAAAATTATGAGGAAAATATTGATGAAATCAAAAATTTAGGCATTCCTTTTGGCTTTAAACTTAATGGATTTGTAACAACTAAGCCTACTTCCGGTTACACAAATAGTTTTAAAAAAAGCAAAACTGGCAACCCAAATGAATTTTTAGGTAAAAGAAAAGATTTAACACCAGAAAATATGGCAGTTATTGTAAAGAAATTTAAGGATGCTGGTGCAACTATTCTAGGTGGATGTTGCGAAACAAGACCTGAGCATATAAGGGAAATGGCTAAACTTAGATAGTTAATCGTTATCAGTTAAGCCAGCACCTGCGCCGCTTTGTTTTAAACTTTCATTTTCCTCAACAAAAGTTTCTTCTGAAAGCTTATAAAGCTCTTTCCACTCATCATCATTAAATGAATCTTCATTTGCTAAAATCTTGATAGATACGTTTTCTGCAATCTTAATAATTTTTTTTTGGGAGAAATTAGAAATAATATTATTATTAAAATTCAGTAAAAAATCATTCTCATCTAATCTTAAAAAAATTCTTTTTCCAACTACCTCAGATGCTCTACTAACAAATGGCAAAAAAAGTATTGGGTATGCAATATTTTTGAATTTAATTTCACTTAAAGCTTCGAGGGATTTAATTTGGTCTAAAAAATTTACACCTGCAATAACTGGACAAAATTGTGAATTATCCATATTATTGTCTTCAGTAATAAGATTTAAGTTTTCTAATTTTATTTTTTTTTTCTTATTTAAAAAGTCATTTAAATTTTTAATTCCTGGGAGACTAAACATTTCAAGTAATCTTATATTTTTTCCTATTTCTTCAGCAATTCCCCATGAATAACCTGCGGCTCTACTCGATCTTTTTGAAACTGTATCTATCTCACTTAATGATTTCATATTGTTTAGTTATAAACCCAATGTTCATCATAATTTTTTAACTGTTCAGGTAAAGGAGCACCTTGAAACATGCATATTCTTAACCATTTATCAGATCTTGGATCAAATTTTAGAGCTCCAAAAAAAGATAACTTCAATCTTAGCATATCAATAGGGACTATTTCTTTACCAATAGTATTGTCTTGAATTTCAGAATATGGAAATTTCTCTACAATAAATGCTCTTCTAACAACATGTCTTAAATCAGAATTGTTTGACAGAAATATTGCAATTGTTGAACTATCTTTAGACATCGATAACATCTCATAAAGTTTTTTTATATCTCTTGCGATTGCCAAAGGCTGTTCTAAATCAGATCCATTTTCATCAAATCTATTTGCTAGTCTTGGCTCTTCTTTATTTTTAGAAATAAACCAAAAATTCAGATTATTTTCTTTTTTTGAAAAATCTATTTTCAGTATTTCTGAATATTTATTTTCAATTATAGTTTTTAACTCAAAGACAGTTCTTTCTGTTGGAATATTAAAATATTTATCTTCTTCTGAGCTCATTTTTTTTATTAAAGGTGATACAATATTATCGTAAGGCTCCATCATCATGGAAACAACATATTCAACACATTCCTCTTCACATTTCTCTTCTAAGTGCTCATACAATTTATTAAATGGCTGTTCTTGATTAAAATCAAATTCACTATCAAGAAATAAAATAAATTGATCTAGATCTTTTAATAAAGATTTTATTTTCTTTATTTGATATTCACTTTTTGTATTCCATGATGTGATATTTTTTATTGATTTTTTTAGGCAATCTTTAAATAAATTACTTTCACTAATGGTTACATTCTTTATTTCTCTTATTTTTTTTAATGAAACTTCTCTTGCATAAATCCAATTATTTAAAAGCGTTGGATGATTAACAATAAAAGGTGCCATTCCCAATCCAGTTGAATTACCAATTCCTAAACTTTTACATATTTCTGGGTCTAAATTTACTGCTTTCTTTGGGTTTCTATTTTTTGCTACATGATTAACTTGATCAAATGTGAATTGTCTTACCAAATAAACAAGCATCATTTCCAATCTAAAAGGTCCATATATCTCTTCTCTATTTTTTATTCTAAACCTATCAGCCAAACCAAATTTGCCTGACCCATAAACAGCAGTAGTTCTGTATAAGTAGCCAACTTTAGCTAACAATTCTTTATCTGGTTGAACTCCATTACTTAAACTTTCAACAACATGGTTGAATACACGAACAGACTTATTCGCTCTAGATAGGGTTAGTTCTTTGAAGGAAAGTCTACCAATTTCTTGTTTTGGAACTTCATTTTTCAACCTATCAATATCTAGTTTAGTTGGAACACCATCAAAAAGAGTAAATGCTGTATCCCATTTTGTTGCAATAACTCTATCAGACCTTTCATTCTCATCTAACTCATTAGCAAAACAAATTAATGAATAAACTCTATCTTTTTTTTTAAATGAAAATACTGCAGTACCATAACCATTTTCATTTAATTCAAATAAATCTCTTTTATAATCCCAATCTTTAAATTCTTTTAAAAAGCTTCTTAAAAAAGATAGTCTAGATTGATGAAAAGATCCTAATCTTGATAACTTCATCACAACGTTTGGATCTCTTAATGAAATATTCATTAGCTCATCCCTTTATAAAAATTGTACCAATTATTTCCTAAAATACCATTAACTTCACTTTCTGAAAAACCAACTTTCTTTAGGCCAACTTCTAAATTACCAAAACCTCTTGCATCTAAAAACCACTCAGGTTGCTTAGGAAATCCAGGTTTGCTTTTGGATCCTTCACCAAAGTTCTTACTTTTAGTCCAAGTACCATTGCGCATCCACTCTACGATAGTATCTGGCTGTTTTAAGCAAAGATCTGATCCTATACCTATTTTTTCGGCTCCTATAATTTCAGCTGTTTTAGCTGCCATTTCACAAAAACTCTCTAGAGTACAATTTGTTCCATCTTTTAAATGGTGGGCATACAAAGATAGACCTAACATTCCTCTATTGTCAGATAAAATTTTTAATAATTTATTTGATTTGTTTCTTTTGGCTGCGTACCAAAATGAAGGATTAGCGTGTGTGATTGCAATTGGTTTTTCACTTATTTCGATTGCATCAATTGTACTTTTTTCTGCAGAATGTGACATGTCAATTGCAAGGCTCAGTCTATTCATTTCTTTAATTACCTCTCTACCAAAATTAGTAACTCCACTATCTACACTTTCGTAACATCCAGTTGCTAGTAATGACTGGTTGTTATAAGTGAGTTGCATAAACCTACACCCTAAGTCATAAACTTTCTCAACTAAACCTATGTCATCCTCTATGGGTGAGCAATTTTGAAAACCAAAAAAAACAGCAGTTTTATTTTCAGATTTAGCCGTTTCAATATCTTTAAAGCTTTTACCGTGAAAAATTAAGTCTGAATTATTTGAAAAATGATTTTCCCAATTTTTTATTACTGACTTTAATTCATTAAAATCTTCATGATAAACAATAGTCACATGTATAGCATCAAGTCCTGCCTGCCTATTTATCTCAAATATTTCTCTAGACCAGTTACAATATTGTAAATTATCAATTTTAAAATTTTTCATGATTATTTTCAATTAAAGAATAGCAATAAGTCTGTAGAATTCTATTAATTTTATTGAAATTTTAAGCTTAATTTGAAATAACAACTCAAGTTAGAATAGAATTATATGAGATGACAAAAATTAAATCTAAAAAAGTATCAATTTTAATGGGCAGCCAGTCTGACTACAAAACTATGTCGTTTTGTGAAAAAGTACTTAAAAAATTAAATATAAAATTTGAAACAAAAATTATATCTGCACATAGAACGCCAAAACGAATGTATCAATATGCTAAAGAAACTGAAAAGAACAATATTGGTGTTATTATAGCTGGCGCTGGAGGATCTGCACATTTACCAGGTATGATCTCAGCTCTTACTTCTTTACCGGTACTAGGTGTTCCAATTGAAAGTAAAAAACTCAAGGGACTTGATAGTCTTTTATCAATAGTGCAAATGCCTAAAGGTATACCAGTTGGAACATTAGCTATTGGAGAAGATGGTGCAATTAATGCAGCTCTATTAGCCGCATCTATTATCGGTAATGCTGATACTACTGTCAAAAAAAAATTAAATCAATGGCGTCTAAATCAAAGTAAGTCTGTTAAAAAAAAACCTAAATAGCTTTTAAATATGTTGAAACCAACTCTGGGAATTATTGGTGGAGGTCAATTAGGTAGCATGCTTGCTATTGCTGCAAATAAGTTGGAAATTAAAACAGTAGTGTTTTGTGATGATATAGATGCACCAGCACAAAATTTTTCTAATGAATTTATTCATGGACAATATGATGACCAAAATAAAATAAATGAATTCATAAATAGGGTAGATGTTATCACATATGAGTTTGAAAATATTCCATATGAAACATTGAATGAAATTAATAAAAACAAACCTGTTTTACCAAAACCTTCTGTAAATAGAATAATTCAACATAGAATAGCAGAAAAAGATTTTATCAATAAGTTAAATATAAGAACAACTCAATATCATTTCATTGAAAAAAAATCCGAAATGGATTCATCTAGAGATTTATTACCAGGTTTGCTTAAAACAGTTACCTTGGGTTATGATGGAAAAGGACAATATCCTATTAATAATTTAGAGGAAATTAATTCTTTAAACATAGATTATTCAAAAGGATATATTTTGGAAAAATTAGTTAAATTAAAAAAAGAAATTTCTATAATTATTACTCGATTTGATGTTCAAAAATATGAAATTTATGAACCAATTGAAAATGTCCATGAAGATCAAATATTAAGATACTCAAAAATACCTGCTGAAATTAATGATAAAATTTTAGATCAATCTAAGTTGTGGGCAAAGCTAATTTCTGAAGAACTTAAGTATGTTGGTACATTATGTGTTGAATTTTTTGTAGATAGAAATGACAATCTTTATGTAAATGAAATAGCTCCAAGAGTTCATAATTCTGGGCATCTAACAATTAATTCTTATAATATTAGTCAATTTGAAAATCATGTGCGTGCAGTATGTCAATTAGAACAGATTCCACTTAAAAAAATTTGCAATGCTCAAATGGTGAATATTATTGGTGATCAAATTACCATATACCGAAATAAAGAATTTGGCCCAAATGAATTTTTTTTTGATTATTTAAAAAAAAACATTAAAGATAAAAGAAAAATGGGTCACCTAACAACACTTACTAATTAAAATTATTACATATGTTGATATCTGTAGAGGATAATTTTGATAATAATGAAGTGCACAAACTTCTCGTTAAGCACTTCATTGAGTTAAGATCAGTTTCACCTGAGGGCAGCGCTCATGTTCTTGATATAGCTGGGTTAAAAGACCCCTCAATTAAATTTTGGAGTTTATGGGAGGAAGATGAATTAATGGGTATTGGTGCTTTAAAATTTTTAGATAAAGAGCATGGTGAATTTAAATCGATAAGAGTTAATGATAAGTTTAGAAATAATGGGAATGGCTTAAAGGTAGTAAATCACTTGATTAATGAGGCAAAAAATCTTTCAATTAAAAAATTAAGTCTAGAAACAGGAGCTGGTAAATTTTTTTCCTCAGCTAGAAAATTATTTATTAAATGTGGCTTTGATATCTGTGAACCATTTTCAAATTATGACAAAGATATCAATTCTGTTTATATGAGTATGCTAATTGGCAACTAAAGAGGGCTAAATTCTTAAAATCCTTCAATTTAGTTGACAAAACTAAAATAAATCTAAACAAAGCGGGAATTACTTAATTATAAGTAATAAAAAGTAACATAATAAAAGTAAGAAGATAAATATGAGTCTACAAGGAAAAGTAAAATGGTTCAATCCAACTAAAGGTTTTGGTTTTATTGAAAGAGAAGATAAAGAAAAAGATGTATTTGTTCATGTTTCAGCAGTAAGAGATGCTGGTATGAATGGTTTAGATGAAGGTCAAGCTTTGACTTTCGATGTTGAAGATGGTCCTAAAGGTCCTTCAGCAGTAAATTTAAAAACTGCATAATATTCACACTTTCTATTGGCTGCGATTATTTACTAAAATAATTTTTTAATTATTTAACTAGAAATTTCAGCCAATACCTTTTCAAAAAACCCCTCCTCAAATAAAAATTTATATTAACAATTCAATATTAAGATAAGAAAATTTTTCTTATTTTGTCCTGAATTGGTTTCTCAAAATAATAAAAAGTAATACGAGATAGCAATAAAATTGATATTAAATAAAATATCAAAAAATAAGTATTATAAATCGGAATTTTAATATTTTGATTGGATAAAATTAGAACTATTATCAATTGTAATGGAATATGAATTAAATAACTTGAGTAGGTTAAGTTACCAAGTATTTTTAGAAAACTTCTTATACGTGTATCTTTAATTTTAATATGAGCAAATAAAAATAAACCTAACGGTGTATAAAAAAGTAAAAAAACAGTCAACCAACGTTCTGTCTTGTAAATATCAAAAAGATTTATCATAAATGGAATAACACTAAAAAAGATAAGAGATAAAATTATTACATTCTTATTATGTTTAAATCTTTTATAAAATGTTGCAGCAATGCCACCTGCGTAAAATAAGCATAAGCAATCAACTACAAGAGAATAATTTAAAATATTTTGAATATTTTCTGTATAAAAAATAACTAAACTTAAAATTATTATTAAAAAATGTGTTTTTAAAGATCTACTTTTAACAATATATTTTAAAGAAATAAAAAAAATTAAATAAACCAACACCTCTATAGAAATAGACCATATTACACCATTAAAACTAAAGCCACTCCCAAAGCCCCAATCACTAATAAAAAAAATTTGGAGCAAAAAATGATAGAAATCATTAAATTGATAAACAAAAAAAACACCATTTATTTTAAAATATAAAATTTGAAGAGAGGCAACAATCAACAAAGTAATAAAATGCAGAGGATAAAGTCTTGAAAATCTCAATAAAAAAAATTCTCTTCCTGATATTCTTTTTTCTGCAATCAAATCTTTATATTTCCAAAAAAAAATAAAACCACTAACACACCAAAAAATCTGCACACCATAATTACCGTACATATATAGATAACTTAGATTTGAAAAAAAGGGCTGTAACTCTAAAAAAAAATCTACTGGTTTATCTTTAAAATATGCAAAATGTTGATAATGCCAAATGAGAATTGCAAATGCTGCCATGAATCTGACTATTTCTAATCCAATTAATTTATCTTCACTATTTTTCATTTATTTTCTAAAAAATCTTTTACATAACTATTGAATTCTAAGGGTTTTTCCAAATGAGCGTTATGAGAGCACTCACCTATAATTTTCATAGTGGAGTTGGGTATATTGTCTTTTAAAGTTTTAACTTGATTATAGTTATAGGCTTTATCCTCTTCACCCCAAACAATTAATGTATCATTTTTTATATTGTTTAAATTTTTAACTCCATTCCAATTTTTCATGGCAATAAGTCCATTGTCAGCTGCTTGCATAGAAGTTTGTTTTCCTGCCTCTTCACATAGATAAAAATATTTAGCTTTATCCCCTTCTATGAACCAAGTTTTGGCTATTCTATAAGCAGTACTTTCCAGTCCATTAATTTTTAATCTTTCTCGTGACTGATCTATAGTTTCAAATCTGCCAGGTATATCTCCTCTTGGACCAGTACCATAACAAATGAGTTTTGCAATTTTTTCTGGTGCAAGTTTTGCCATTTCCTGAACAATCATTCCTCCCATAGAGTGTCCCAATAAATTAAAATTATCTATTTTCTTTAATTCTAAAATATCTAGTATTGACTTAGCCATACAATAAATTGAATTACATGATTGCATAGCTTGGCTTTTTCCATAACCTGGAAGTGCAGGAGCAATAACTCTAAAATTATCCTTAAAAAATTCAGTTTGTGGGCTCCACATTTTTGAAGAACCCAAAAAACCATGTACCAAAACTAAAGGTGTTCCACTTCCAACATCTTCAACAAATATATCTTGCATATTTATAATTTATTAATAATCATTGAATATACCAATTATGATTAAAAGAAAAATAACTAATCTTTACAATGTCGAGTTTATTCCTTTTGATAATTATGGTTCTGCAATTCCAGGTATGAGTTGGCACAAAATTAGCTATGACAAAAAAAATGGAGGACAAGGTTCGTATCTTCTTAAAATGGACTCAGGGGCAAAAAGTCTCCCCCATATGCACACTGGATTTGAGGAATTTTTAATGTTGGAGGGAGAATTAATAGACTCAGATAAAAAAGTTTTTAAAAAAGGTGATTTTGTAACTTTTGAGCCAGGCTCTGTTCACTCATCTCACACTAATGATGGTTGCTTAATACTAGTTTTTATGAGAGGTATTAATCAACCCTTATAACAATAGACACAAAATAAATTTTAACAAAATTCAGAAGTATTTATAACTATGATTGGAATTTTAGGTGGAATGGGAACGCAGGCAGGACTTGATTTTTGCAACAAGCTAGCCATGCTTAATAGAGGAAAAATTGATCAAGAGTATCCACTTTTCATGCTTTACAATAAATCAAATATACCTGGCAGACCAGAGTCAATAGGCGTACAAACCAGAATCTTTTCAGCACTTCCAAGAAAGGCAAAAAATATTACCAAATATAATAAAGTTTTAAAAAGTTTATTAGAAGGTTGTCGGTCTTTAGAAAAAAGTGGATGTAAATTTATTGTTATACCATGCAATACTGCTCATTATTGGTATGATGATTTAAAAAAAAAAATTAATATTCCAATAATCAATATGCCCAAAGAAGTTTTTTTACATACAAAAAAAATATGTAAAAGAAATACAAAAATTGGCCTTCTCGCCACAGAAGGCACTTTAAAAACACAAATTTATGAAAAATTATTTAACAATGAATATGAGTTAATTAAACCTCATGATGATTTACAGGTAAAATCTGTCAATAAAACTATTAAACATATTAAAATGGGTAATATAAAATTGGCAGAAAAATCTATTAGACCAGCAATCAATTACTTAATTAAAAACAGATGTAAAAAAATTATTTTAGGTTGTACTGAATTACCCATAGCAATTTTTGCATTTAAATCATTAAAAAATGTAAAAATTTCAAAACTGTATTTAGATCCAAATTTAATATTAGCTAGCTCTTCTATGGTCAAGTATAAAAAATAAATAATGCTTTCTAAAAAAAAAAAACCATACGTTATATACATTGCAGAAATTATATATTCCTATGTTTCAATCATTAAAAAAAAATATTCAAATATTCAAACCAAAGAGGCTATTAATAAATTTATGGAGACTGAAGAATTTAAAAAATTAAGTAATGGTACACTTCATGACGAATGGTTTGCAGAATTAAAGAAAAATAACTATCTAGACCAAGAGACTGGAAAGAAAATACCTGATGAAACAATTAAACTTTTGGCTATTCAAAAAGATGTAACTATAAGACAATTAATAAAAATACCTGCTCTTTATGAAACAAAAGATAACACTTTGATTGAGGCATCCATCAGAGCACATCAATTTTTATGGCGTATGTGTGAAAGCTATGAGCTTTGGTGTAAAGAAACAGGG
>Ga0307986_10002235_pt1 | contig 13883 bp, 14 predicted proteins | sample EllFjometageno82_FD_203170 | JGI IMG/M metagenome (GOLD analysis project Ga0307986, IMG submission 203170) | Marine microbial communities from Ellis Fjord, Antarctic Ocean - #82 | ecosystem: Environmental > Aquatic > Marine > Unclassified | place: Southern Ocean | collected 2014-10-09
ACAAAGATATTTAGAACTAACACAAATATTAATTTTTTCATGATTAGAGAAAATTTAACATGATATAAATTCATTACATTTACTTTTTTTAACAAATAACTTATTTTGAGCACGAAGTTTTATTTAAAAAGAGTTGTAGTGAAATTGTAGTGAAATGTCTTTAACTAACTTGACGAAAGTCTAGAAGTAAGTAATATCGATATTTAATGAATGGATAATTTGTTAATTTGTAATGCTCAAAATACTTAAAAGGTTATTAACCGAAAAAAACTTAGCAAACGTTGGCATAAATAGTGACAAGGCTTTAGAGGTACAGGTTTCTTTATTAAAAAAAAAAACTTTATTAAAATCAGCATATAAAACTTTCTATAAAGACATGGCAAAAGCTTGTGATGAAAACTTTTCTTCTAATGGATTAGAAATTGAATTGGGATCAGGAGTTGGTTTTTTTAAAGAAATAAGAAAAAATGTTCTTACTTCAGAATTTATAAGAAAAGGACCCGCTTATGATATGGTATTAGATGCTACAGACATGCAATTGAAGAATAACTCTGTTAAATGTTTTTATGCAATAAATGTATTTCATCATATTTCATTTCCAACAAAGTTTTTTGAAGAGCTTGATCGTGTTTTAGTTATTGGTGGTGGATGCATACTGATAGAACCACACATGGGCTTTTTTTCAAAATTACTGTGTAAGTCTGTACATGATGATGAGTATTTTGATGAACATGAAAAAAACTGGGATTCCACTCAAAGAAATCGACCCATGGAAAATGCTAATCAAGCATTAGCACACAATATTTTTGTAAGAGATAAACTGTTATTTGAAGAAAAATATGGTCACAAACTCAAAGTTATAGATAAACGATATATTATAAATGGATTAAGATTTATTTGTTCCGGTGGATTAGGTTTTAAACAAATATTGCCCTCTTTTACACTGATCTTTTTAAGGGCTATTGAAGTAATACTATCACCAATACCTAAATTTTGGTCCCCTTTCCGAATGATTGTAATAAAAAAAATTAATTAAATTATTATTTATTTTGGTATTACGTCAAATGCTAACACAACACGATTTTCTTCTGCCTGAAAAGGTATTGTATAGTGAAGTAAAGATGCTGGAAAAAGACACAAACTTCCAGTCGTAACATTAATATTTTTTTCTTTTTTTATTATAGTTTTATCATTTTCTTGATAGTCTAAACACACAACAAGGTTACCACTATTCGTCTTTAATTTAGGAGGAACGTTTATATAAACACTACCAGTAATCCAACCAGTATCATGCATGTGAGCACTTAGTTTCCCACCACTTTTCATATTAATAAGCCAACCTTTAATTTTAAAAGAGTTTGGCCAATTCTTTATAAAACCTTCTTTGCTATCCTTAAAGTGAATACGATATTCTTCAAGCTCTGTACGAATAATTTCTTCGACTTTATCTATATGATTTCCTTCTAAGGCAAATAAATTACCTGCTGTTTGACGACCGTTAGTTAAATGACCTTGTGTTTTATCCAAAATTTTATCATCTTTTAAAATTTTATTTACAGTTTTAATGAAGGTATTTTCAAAATCATATTTTTTATATAAATCGGTCTTTAAAACATATTCTAATGGTTCATTACAAAATGGATTTGGTCTGTTGACTTTGTATCTGATTTCAGAACGAGAAATTAGCGAACCGATCACAGCATTTGTTTTTTCTTTATCTGTTATTTTGTCTAATTGTTTATAAAAATTTGATTGTTGGTCAGTTAAATAGAGACATTTCAATAAATAATTTTTACTTTGTTGAAAGTTAATTAACTTAAAATGTTCTGCGGCTTCAATATATTTTTTTTTATTAAACAATATTAATCCTAGATTATAACGTGGCTCAATATATTTAGAATCTATAGAAATAGCATTTTCATAACATTCCATAGCTTCTTCTACTCTGCCAAGATCTTTCAGTGTATTCCCCAAGTTACAATGTGCTTCGACAAATTTTGGTTTAAATTCAATTGCTTTATTAAAGCTTATTTCAGCTTCCTTTAATCTACCCAGCTCTCTTAAGATGCTACCTAAGTTACAGTGTGCCTCAAAAAAATTTGGTTTAAACTGAATTGCTTTTTCATAGCATACTGCGGCCTCCTCCAATCTACCAAGTTCTCTTTGCATGTTTGCAGAGTTGTAATACGCTTCGACAAATCGTGGGTTGGCTTCAGTGGCAGTTTTAAACAATGAAAGAGCTAACTCTGAATTATTCATGGAGGCTGCTAAAATTCCAAAGTTATAATTAGCATCAGGATCTTTTGGTTTGAATCTCAATATAGAACGATAAAAATATTCAGCATCTTTGACCCTACCTTCTTTTTGTGCTGCGATAGCTTGTTGTAATATTTGATTAATAGTTAATTTCATAGAATGCAGATAAAATTGTTTTAAATAGATTTAAAAATTTTCTCATTTAAGTAAAGTATTTTTAAAAAACTATCCTTTGTAAATATAATTTTATAATTGGTAACATAAGACAATCAACCTGGAAATAGTTTTTAAATAACATAGTAATTAGTGATTAATTTGATATTATTATATAAATTCAATCAATAGATCTAGTGTTTAACCTGTTGAAAGATGCAACAGTCAAAGCAGACTTAATTAACCTTTATAATTAATGATAAATAAATTATTAAAGATTAATAATAATATCTAAATATTATGAAAAAAAAAATTGCTATTATTGGCTATAGCCATAAATTTATAAAAATACTTAGAGAGTTATATCCTAATTCAGAAATTTTTATTTACCATTGGAGAAAAATTCATAAGGTACAGATCAAAAATAATAATTCTTTAATAAAGGCAGATATAATATTTATTTGTGGTTATAATTATCAAAGTCAATGGTATTCTTATCGAGAGTATTATCTTAGCAACATTACCGCACCATTAAAATTAGTAAAATTTTTAACTAAAAAAAGTACAAAAATCTTATACGCAAACACTTTAGGTAAAATTAAAAAAAATGATTTATCTATACAAAGAAGAACATTATCAAGATATCAATTTGCCAAACAAGAATTGGCTTGCAAACTATACGGTAGATTTAAAACATTAATAATTTTAGAAATTCCAGTAATCAAAGATTCAAAAAATAATGCAAACATTTATGGTGGTAAAATAACAAAAATAATATTTAAATTAATGATTTATTTAAAATTAATAAACACAATAAATAATAAGGGTATAAAAGAAATGATATTATATAGAATTAATTCTAAAAATTTAATGTCACCAAAAAAATTAAGACCCTTTTTTTTAAAACTTCCAAGATCTCTTTTAATGGATAGAATTTTAAGATTTATAAGTGATTAATTTTTAAATTTTTGAGAATTGTAATATTCAACAAAAATTAATAAATAAATAGGTGAGGAACCATAAAATAGTCTGTCTATTCCATTTTTTAGCATAAATACTAGGTTAAGATCACTCAATATATAAGCTGTAAAAATAAAACTAAAATTAATTATTATAAAAAAATATATATAAAAAAAATTTTTTATTAAATTTTTTACAAATATAGAAGAAATTAGACAAATTAAACCTAGTATAAAGAAGGGACTTTTAAAAAGACTATAAAAAAAATATTGAGAAATAACTAATATTCTCTCAATGCTAATTTTTGAAATTATGGAGTTTACCGAAAAATCAGTCCAACAACAGGGGTTAATTCCAACATTTAAACCATAATATTTATACAATAGTATTTGTAGAATGAATAAAAGTGAAACAGAGCTGAATAAATAAAATTTTTTAATAAATTCTATTTTAAAAAATAAACTTATAATGGAAATCATTATAAATGCATAAACTGTCCCTTCTGGTTTCGTCCAGATAAGAGAATTACAAATTAAAATTAATAAAATTATTTGAAGATTTGATACTTTTTTAGTAGATGCTTTGTATATGTCGTGAGTTACTACAGATAAAAAAGCGATCAAAATAAAAATTAATATATCCTGATCCCCTCCGAAATAGCGGTATTGGTAAGATAAAGAAACAAAGACTACTAAAAAAATCATTTTATAAACTATTGATGTGTTTAATTTTTCAGTAATCGCTAGAAGAGAAATAATATATAAAAAACCATATAATAATCTTCCTGAGTATTCATCTGGTATAAAGCTAAATTTCCAAAATAATGACCAAAGTAAACTTCCTAAATATGGATAATTGGCTCCATCACCTGGTGGTAAATTATTCAAACTTTGAATCGTACCATCATTATAAAAATTTAAGGTTTTATAAATCCAAAATTTTTGACTATCCCACTCTAAGGTAAGAGAGTAAGCAATATCAATAAAAATAACAAGACATAAGCTATAAGCAAAATAATATAATAATTTATTTTTAAAAATAAAAAATGATTTAATTGAATTTATTTTTATTAGATAAACTAATGATATTAGTAAGTAAGATAAGTAGATTGAGAATATCAATTTTATTGAAATATTAAAAAAAGATAAAACTAATAATAAATTTAATTGAATAAAAATATTAAAAATTAATTGTTCTAAAAATTTAGATCTGTTATTTAAATTGTTAACTTGAGCTTTATTAATGGGGAAACCAATTGAAAAAAATAAAACAAAAACTGTAAGTTGTAGTAAAATACTAATTAGTTCCATTATTTTTCCTTATCAAGTAAAAACATTTGTTTGATTTATTATCAACAATCAAAAATTTATCAAAATCAAAATTATTTTTTTTATTATAATTTAGTAGAATTACTTGTTGATCATCAATTTTAGAAAATTTATTATAAAATATCCAATAAGGTATCTTTCTTCTTTTGTTGTCAAAATTGATTATTTTTGGCGATGTATTAATATTATATTTTTCCTTGATAGCGTGTATATAGCCATGACCTTCCTTTTCACAATAACCAGAAAAATAATTCGCAATATAAGCCTTAGAAAATCGATAACTATAATCTTGTGTGAGAACTAAATAAAATTTCTTAAAAAAATTGTTATTATTTAAAAAAATCAATACAAAACTTATGAATAATATTGATTTTAAATTTAATATTTTCATTACTTAAAATTATTATTTTAAATATTAATCAAAAACAACTTTTAAACTTGCAAATTGTTTGTTTTTATAGAGGTTGTAAGTATATAAATGATAAAAAATATTATTATTGGAGCAGGTTTTTCAGCAGCAATAACTAAGCTCTTAATTGGAAAAAATTCTCAAATAATTGGCTCATTTGGAAGACCAAATTTAGAAACAATCAACCTCGTAAGAAGAAAGTCTTTAGAAACTAATAAACTATTATCTGGTAAGGCTTATTCATATGGGACACTTAACTTTAATTTAAAAAAAGGCTTACTGCATGATCGCCTAATATTTGGTGGTAATTCCAATATTTGGGGTGGCAAAATTAATGTAAAAAATATTTCAAAAACACTAATCAGATTTTTTAATAAAAAAAATATACATTTTAAAAAATTATCCTTTGAAAAAACTGGCACAATCTCCAACAATAAACATATTCAGCAATTACAAAACGAGAAAGGCCAAATTCTAAAAATCTTAGATTTGCCAATTTCAATTCAAGATGGCTATATGGTTAATTTATTTATTAAAAGAAAAAATATTTTTATAACGATAAAACAATCAAATCAAAATAAATTGAAAATAATTCAAGCAAAAAATATATATTTATGTACTGGTAATATTCAAATACTAGACCTACTTTATAGATCAGGGTATCTTAAAAACAATGATATCATCGAATTTTCTGAATTTAAACATGAATTTAAATTCAAATTTTTAAGTTCAGTATTCAATAAAAAAATTGTAACTGTAAGATATTTATTTTCTAGGGCACTAGGACATTTATTGGGGATACAGTATTTTACTAAATTTCTAAAAATTTTAAATTTTTTACCCTTGTGCATTGATCAGAATTTTCATTACAAAAAAATAAATTATAAGCTTAAACTAATAAATGGAACTATTGTTGAAAATAAAACAAATTCAATTTCTTCTTTTAAATTTGGTAATTCAATTCATTATTGTAATTTAAGAATTAACAAAATTAATATAAATAAATTTTTATCCAATATAGATAAAAATATTTTTGGCCTAGGTATGGCTTTTCTTGACCAAAAAAAACCGGGGCCAATTTCAAATGAAATTATTCTTGATATTAATAAAAAAATTAAAAAATTTAAATGAAATGTTAATTAATTGTTAGTTGTTTCTTTTCTTAATTGTTCAATCTTAATTTTTTTGTGAAGGCTATTATTTTTAGAATAAAGTAAATTAAAATTTATTTTTTTATTAATTTTTACAATAATATTTTTCGCATTCCTAACTTCATGATTGTCAGCAACTGCACTAATTGGTCTTTTATCAACATCCAAATTTATTATATTTATTTTTGATTTTTCACTTAATATAATACCCTTCCACCTTCTTGGCCTAAAAGGACTTATGGGTGTTATGGCTATTTTTTTTGAATCTAAATCTAATATTGGTCCGTGGGCTGAAAGATTATAAGCAGTGCTGCCGGCTGGGGTTGACACTAGAACTCCATCAGAAATTAGTTTTTTTATTAAGCTACTTTTACCATTCTTAACTTCCACAGATGCTGCTTGTTTACTTTGTCTTAAAACCGAAACTTCATTTATTGCAATAGATCTTTTTAATAAATTATTTTTTGTTTTTACTATCATTTCTAATGGATTAATTTTTATAGGCTTTGCTTGCATCAAATTTTTTAGTAAATTTTTTTTTGAAAACTTATTCATCAAAAAACCATAGTTACCTGAATTAATGCCATAGAATGGCTTATTGTATTTATATAATTTTTTTAATGCCTGTAACATGAAACCGTCACCACCAAGAACAATTATCATAGTAGATTTTTTTAACGAAACTATTTTAATTTTTTTTTCTATAAAAATTTTAATTTTTAAAGAACTTGCTGTTTTATCAAAAACTATATGTGCCTTAATCTTCAATTAATTTAGCCTCTCTGAAAATAAATTTTTGGTGCCCTCGGCCAGACTCGAACTGGCACTCCAAAAAGGCACGGATTTTAAGTCCGTTGTGTCTACCAATTTCACCACGAGGGCATCGCAATTTTTCATTCTTATATCTGTATTTATTTATAACTCAACTACAAGAATTTTATTTATATTGCTTTAATTTGTTTGGCCAAAAGATTTCATTATAGCCATTTTGATTACTAACATTTTCTGAATTTTGAAAAGTATAAGGTTTTTTAACCCAAATATTTGCCAAAAAAGCTCTTCTTTTACCAGAAGTAATTTTTGTAACTCTATGAAGTTTCGATGGATTGAACATTATTAGTCTATTTTCAACTGGTAGAATTCTTTCAATTTTTTCAGAGTTAGGTGGAGAATTATTTGCTAAATTAGAAATTTCTAAATAACCACCTTCTACATTTTGAGATTCGACATAAAATATATGACCAGCATTTGGCATTATGGTTCTTTTTTTTTCCACATAATATTTAATGTCTTGGTCAACATGCCAGCCTAAAGCGCTGTTAGAGCCACCAAGGTTACTCCAATATTCAAAGCCTGCTACTTCATTTTCAAAATTAGCATATTTTTTCCAAATCATCATTATTACTAATTCCATAATGTTTCTTGGTTCAGTTTTCCACCAACCATCCCACCAATTCAAAGATGGAAAGTTCATCCAAGTTTCATCTAACTTAAATGTTGAGAGTAATTTTTGATCTTTTATAAGATTATCTATAATTAACATTATTTTGATAGAATTTTTTCTAGATTATAACAATATTAAACTTTTTAAAATCTAAATTATCTTTATTAACAATTATTTTTAAAAGCATAAATTGAGTCACCCAATTTCCCTTCATAACCATGATGTTTTCTATCACTTGCATTAACAGCAACATATTGTTCCAAAATTATAAAACCTACCTTTACTTTAACACCCACTAACACTACTTATTCCTAGCTTATTTACCAACTCCGCAATACTTGGGAATAAATAACTATAGTTTTCAGTTTAAAACAGACTTATATTACGTCCTGGTCAAAAATTAATTTACTCTCTAAAATTTAAAGATATTATTATAAATGGACTCTAAAACAGAAATAAATTTTATTAAGTGTAGACTTTGTAAGGGTGATGCATTTTATAAATTTTCAGAAAAAGTTTTAAACAAATTAAATATTAAGTTTTATGAGTGTGAAAAATGTAATTCATTGCAGACAGAAGAGCCCTACTGGTTAGATCAGGCTTACGAGGATTGGTTGACAAAATATGATACGGGTGTTTTTGCAAGAGTAGATAAAACATCTTTAATATCTCTAATCATTTGTAAAATATTTAAATTTAAAAATCTTTTAGATGTTGGGGGTGGTGATGGTTTATTTTGTAGAATTATGAGAGATTATTTTATCAATTGCTATTCTCAAGATAAATTTTCAAAAAATGTTTACGCAAAAGAATTTACTGAACCAAACTTTAAAAATGCAGATCTTCTGACATCTTTTGAGGTGATTGAACATTTTTCACATCCAGAAAAAGAATTTGACAACTTGTTCAAATCAAATCCTAAAATGGTTTTATTAACAACTGTCATTTACAACAATCAAGATCAAAAGTGGAATTATCTAGAGCTAGATACAGGACAGCATATTTTTTTTTACAGCAAAAGAGCTTTAAAATTAATTGGCGAAAAATATGATTACGATGTAAATTTTTTAGAAAGTGGTTTCACACTGATGATCTCAAAACAATTTGAGTATAAAAAAATTTTCCTATTTTTACTAAAGAAAATTATTGTCAGAGAAAAAATGTTTTATTTGCTAAGATTTATTAAAATGTTTTTTAATTCAACCGGGTATAGTGAAGATTATGACTATCTTAAAAACAAATTAAAAAATATTGAAATTAATAATAAACATTTATAAGTTTGATAAAATTAAATATTATTAAAACTTACCGTATGTCTGATAAAGCTCTAAATCTTTCATAAGCTAATCTAATTCAAACTCATTAACATAATTTTTTTTTAATGCTTTATCTTGTTTGTATTTTTCAAGATAACAGTTCCCAATAACTAACTTATCTAATCCTGTGCCCATAAAACAATTAAATGCATCTGATGGAGTATTCACTATTGGCTCTCCTCTTACATTAAATGAAGTATTTACGATTACTGCGCAACCTGTTTTTTCTTTAAATTTTTTAATAAGTTTAAAATATTTTTCATTTGTTTCCTTATGGACAGTTTGAATTCTCGCTGAGTAATCAATGTGTGTAACCGCAGGTATCTCTGATCTTTTTATATTTAACTTATCAATACCAAATAATTTTTTTTGGTCTTTTGTCATTTCAATAATTTTATCTTTTTTTATTTTTGCTACCATCAACATGTATGGACTAGGTATCTCAATATCAAACCAGTTACGCAGATCTTCTTTTAATATTGAGGGTGCAAAAGGTCTAAAACTTTCTCTAAATTTAACTTTTAAATTTAAATTTTTTTGCATTTCTTCTGATCTTGGGTCCCCCAAAATTGATCTGTTTCCTAGGGCACGTGGCCCAAACTCCATCCTACCCTGAAACCATCCAATTGCTTGACCCAAAGACAGGTCTAATGCAGTTTTCTCCATTAAAACATCCTCGTTTAATACATCAAATTTAGCACCATTTCTTGTGAGCTCATCTTCAATTTCATATTGTGAATATTCGGGCCCTAAATATGAACCCTGCATATCATCATCTGGGTTAACGACTCTTGGATTATTTTGTTCTATATGCCATAGTGCTAAGGCAGCACCAAGTGCTCCACCAGCATCTCCAGCAGCGGGCTGCACCCAAATATTATCAAATATTTTTTCTTTAAGAATTTTTCCATTAGCCACACAATTTAAAGCAACACCTCCTGCCAAACATAGATTTGGTAAGTTAAACTCTTTTTTTAAAGATTTAGCTAACTTAATCATAATGTCTTCTGTCACTTTTTGAATAGAAGCTGCAATATCCATATGAAATTGTGTTAATTTTTCTTTTATTGGATCACGAGGTTTTTGGCCAAAAAGATTATTAAATCTATTATTGGTCATTGTTAATCCAGTTGCATAATTAAAATAATCTTGATTAAGATGAAAAGAGCCATCTTCTTTAATGTCTATAAGATTGTCAATTATATCTTTTTCATAAATAGGGTTACCATATGGTGCTAGTCCCATTAATTTATACTCGCCACTATTAACTTTAAATCCAGCATAATAAGTAAATGCTGAATAAAGCAATCCAAGAGAATGAGGGAAATGTATTTCTTTTTTTATGTCAAGCTTGTTATTTTTTCCAATAGCAACTGTAGTTGTTGCCCACTCACCAACTCCATCAGCTGTTAAAACTATAGCTTCTTTAAAAGGTGAAGGAAAAAAAGCGCTGGACGCATGACTTAAGTGATGATCTGAAAAGAAAATTTTTTCTTCTTTTATAAATGTATTATCATGTTTTTTTAGTTCATCTAAAAGCATTTTTTTTTGAAATAACTTTTCTCTTAACCAAATTGGTATTGCTTTACAAAAAGATTTGAAACCTTTGGGGGCAAAGGCTACATAGGTTTCTAGTAATCTTTCAAATTTTAAAAATGGTTTTTCAAAAAAAATGATTTGATCAATTTGACTCAGTTCCATTTTAGAATAATTTAAAACAAAGTTTATAGAATTAAATGGATAACTCGCATCGTGTTTAATTCTTGTAAATCTTTCTTCTTGAGCAGCAGCAATTATTTTTCCATCAATTATTAGTGCTGCTGCACTATCGTGATAATAAGCAGAAATTCCTAAGATAGATTTCATAATTATATTTTATCGCTTCTTATTGAAATTTATAATATTAAAAAATTAAAAAATAGTATAAATAAAAGGTGCTATTGCAGAACCCTGACTAAGAATAATCAAACCACCAAACAAAACCAAAATGAATAATATTGGTAGCAACCAATATTTTTTTCTAACAGTCAAAAATTCAAAAAATTCTTTTAAAAAACTCATAATCAAAATTGATTTTTCATCTTACTCTTAGGTCCAGTTTTTGCAATCCAATATGAGTTTTTTTTATTTAATTTTAGTCGTAAAATATCTTTGCCTAAAACCTTCATTATTAAAGATATTGGCGTAACAACTAAAAAAAAAACTATTGCCATAAATATAGGAGATATAATTTTACCTATATTAATTCCAAATTTAAACCAAACTGTATTTAAGGGGGATAAAATCTTAGAATTAATTAACCCTAATACAAGAAACGATAAACTAAGAATTAATGGCCAAATTTTTATTTCTCCGTTAGCAAATAGTGGGTAAATTGAGATTATTAAAAAAAATATACAAAAAATAATGCCGAAGTTTTTATTACTAGTTTTATTTTTAATTTCCATTTTTTGATATTAATTCTTTAGTAATTAAATTTGCTATAACTTCATTAAATTCAGGTGAATAATGAAATCCATCAATAAACATTGGTTTTTCTATTTTTAATTTTGATAAATTTAAAATTTTATTAGTTATATTTAAATTATAAGTTTGATATCCAAATTTTAAACGATCATATGAATTTTGATTACTGGGAAGAAAATCTTTAGGCACATTTGATGTTGAGTAGCTATCTTCATAAATTGGAACAGGTTGCAATACGTTTATCAGTTTTATATCATATTTTCTACTTATTGATTCATTCATTTTCTGGTTATTAATTAGTGTTTTTACTAATTGAATTACATTTTGTTTGTTCAACTTTTCTTTAGTAATTGTCTCTATATCTTTAGATCTAGATTCTTTAATCAGTCTCACTATATTCAAACGATAAAACCTCTCTTTAAAATATTCTTTGATATCATCTTCAGAAGTTTTGGTAGATTTATGCCTCGTAATCTCACTATACTTTGACTCATTATGTTTATATTTTCTGTTAAAGTCATTAAGACCATCTATGAAAATTACCGCGAATGGAGGAGGTAACTCTAATAGTAAATTATTAAATAATATTCTTTCTTGTGTGCTGTAATAATGACCCACACCAAAATTAATTACTTTAAAATTATTTTTCATCTTATTTTCAATAAAAGATGGAATTGTTTCATCATTTTTAACACCGTACCCAAATGTAGTTGAGCCACCAAAAACCCATATCTCTTTTTTTCCACCATTTGGAGCGTAACATTCTAAAATTTTATTTTGATTACATCTATTTCCTGAGCTACTAACGCTTGTAAATTCATCAGATCTTTTTGTTTCAGTAAACTCTACAAATGGTTTATAACTAAGTATTATTAATTGTTCTGATAAAACTTTTGTATAATCTTTAATATTTTCTTTACCATAAACTTTTTCAATAAACTCTGATCCTCCTCTTTTTTCTAATTTAGTTTGATTAAGAAAATTTTTAGCTATCTTGTTAAGAGTTATAAAAAAAATTATAAATATTATTAAATAAAACGTAAAAATGTATTTTTTAATAAAATTTTTTAACATTTTTAAAATAGAGTACCTTTAAAAAAAAATTAAGAAATTAAAGATGGCTGTTTCCTCATATCTTCTTTATTTATACCAGCAACTTTAACTGGTCTTTTCATGGCATCTCTTCTGAAAGGTTCACCCAACTCTTGGTTTAGAATTACCTCAATAAATGTTGTAATTCCCTTCTTCTGGTCTTCACAAGATTGCTTGATCGCTGCTGTAGTTTCTTCCATTGTACGAACCGTAACACCTTTTAATCCACAAGCATCTGCAACTTTTGCATAACTTAATTCTGGATCAAGTTCTGTTCCAACAAAATTATCATCAAACCATAAAGTTGTGTTTCTTTTTTCAGCACCCCATTGGTAGTTTCTGAAAATTACCATTGAAATCGCTGGCCATTCTGGTCTTGCTACAGAACTCATTTCATTCATAGAAATTCCAAATGCGCCATCACCTGCAAAACCAATTACAGGTGTTTCAGGACATCCAATCTTTGCTCCAAGAATAGCTGGAAAACCATAACCACAAGGTCCAAATAATCCTGGTGCTAAATATTTTCTACCTTTTTCAAATGTAGGGTAAGCATTTCCGATAGCACAGTTATTACCAATATCACTTGAGATGATTACATCATCTGGCATTCCTGCTTGAATTCCTCTCCAAGCTTCTCTAGGAGACATTCTATCTGCATCTCTTTTTCTGGCTTCAGCATTCCAAACTGTTCCTTCATCATCATCCTCATGATCTAGGCTTGATAACTCTTGTAACCATGCTGACTTAGTTTGGTGAATAATATTTTTTCTTTCTTCTCTGTTCGCATCACCTGCTTTTGGTGAAAGTTGTGCAAGAATTTGTTGAGAAACTAATTTTGCATCACCACAAATTCCAACAGATACTTTTTTAGTTAAACCAATTCTATCTGAATTCATATCTACTTGAATAATACTTGCATCTTTTGGCCAATAATCCATTCCATATCCAGGTAAAGTTGAGAAAGGGTTTAATCTTGTACCAAGTGCAAGAACTACATCAGCTTTACTAATTAATTCCATTCCTGCTTTCGATCCGTTGTAACCTAATGGTCCGGCAGCCAATGGGTGACTTCCAGGAAAACTATCATTATGTTGATACCCTGAACATACAGGTGCATCCAATCTCTCCGCTAATTTTTTACAATCTTCTATAGCTCCACCAATTACTACACCTGCGCCAGATAATATTACTGGAAACTTAGCGTTAGATAATAAATCAGCTGCTTTTTTAATTGCATCAACTCCACCAGCTTGTCTTTCTAGTCTTACGATTGGAGGAAGGTCTATATCAATAACTTGAGTCCAA
>Ga0307986_10002236_pt1 | contig 13882 bp, 20 predicted proteins | sample EllFjometageno82_FD_203170 | JGI IMG/M metagenome (GOLD analysis project Ga0307986, IMG submission 203170) | Marine microbial communities from Ellis Fjord, Antarctic Ocean - #82 | ecosystem: Environmental > Aquatic > Marine > Unclassified | place: Southern Ocean | collected 2014-10-09
ATTACCGCCAGTTCCGCCATTCGTCGGTACTGAGTCTTGGTTAACATTCTCTCCTATATTTAATCCAGCCACCGCACTTTGATCGAAGCCATCCTTTACAGTACCTCCCTTCTTAAGACCTAAAACATTTTCAGGCATATTATTAGAAAGAGTACTTATATCAGTATCTTTATCGGCTTTATTAACCATATTAGTATATATGTTCTCAAAATTCGGAACATTCGCTCTGTATATGTCACTACCTAATTGACCGATCTGTTGTTTCTTCTTTTCCATAAACAATGCAGCATCATCAACGAAACGATCTCCCATTTCTCCAATTTTACCCATAATCTTATCTCCAATAAAATCTTTGAAATCATCTGCAGCATATGCCTTAGACTCTTCTGCTGTTGCGGGAGATAGTCTAGCAGCATCTGTTCCGCTTTCGGTAATAGTTCCATTAAGAACCCTCGCATCCACCTTAGAAACCTTCTTATATCCGAACGCTATTTCAGATGCGGCAAACCCTTCTGGTGATTTTAGTAAATCAGCAAATTGAGAAGTTCCTGTTGTCATGTCCCATTCACAGCTACCTAGCTCAAACGAGAAATAAGGTCTATGATTCGATCCACTAATACCGTCATTAGCATTAACTACACCAATAGACGGATCAAATATATCCTTTACACCCTTAAGTCCACCACCTGAAACAAGACCCCTTAAGGAATCTTTAGCGGCACCCTTGTCAAAACCAAGAGAAGCAGATATTTTAGATAGATTCTTGATAGGCCTTACTTCGGTAACATAAATCCATACCCTAAATTCTCTTAAATTAGGTGGCAAAATATAACTCCAACGCTTCTCATCAAATACTGCAGTTCTGTATAGATGCATCAAACCCGCTATAGTTAAATCAATAGATTCTAATGTACCTATTACCATCTTAGCTTCATCACCGCCCCTGTATGCTTTAAGTGGGTCGTATTTCTGAAGTGAATCTACTCCTGAAAGCGACTGCCAATACCATGGCATCTCCTTATTTATTTTCTTTAATGTAAGTATAAAATCATCAAGAGCTTTGAGCCTATGTCCGTATGCTTGGGATTGGGAACCTTCTGCTTCTAATTGTTCTGTAAGAAAAACTCTCGCAGGTCCCGCTAATAGAGGAGATGAATATCCTTCAAAGAAATCAAACATAAGAGCAAATGAAAGATACGTAGGATCCGCATATTGATTAGTCTTATCAAGCGAATATCCTTTTTTAAAATCGTTATGTGTACTGAAGTCTGCCATTATACTATATATTCTTTTATGTTATTGAACCGTTTGTTATACCCTCTTGAAGTACTTCTTCAGCAACGCGTATATGTTCTGGGAAATCTCCTGCAGAAAAACCAGGAGTCCTTATAACTTCTCCATTAGAAATTCTTTTAGTCGTTACTTGTTTTTTCGGCCCTTTCTTTTCCTTAATATGTTCAAACCTGCCATCAACAGTTGATTGAACAGTCATCGATTCAGTAATTTTTACATTTACTGGTATTTTTACAGTAGGTGCGTCACCGCCGCTAATTTCTATATCACCAACGTCACCATCATCCATCGCTTCTTCAACATATACTTCAATATCAAAAGCTACCTCGCCATCAGGTAAATCTGGAAAGTCAGATGAAGAAAAAGAGAATCTCGATTCTCCTACGTTTTTATCAAATCCTGGTAGTTGAACATCAAAATACATATCTGCTGTCTGTGCTGGCATATCTACAGTTAGAGCATAAATACCTAATCCCGTTGCTTTAATACTTATCATTCTTGCATCAGAATCTCCGCCATCCTCTACTTCAAAATTCAAAGGCGATGTTGGACTTACTGTTATTACAGTTTCATCTTCTTCCGGCTCTGGTTCTGGCTCTGGCTCAGGCTCTACAACTTCTTCTACCTCTTCTGGTTCCGGTTCTACTACGGGTTCTGGTGTTGATGTATCCATAGGTTTAGCGTCTAATAACGCACCATCTAGATTATTAGATCTACTCTCCCATTCTCTTCTCCATAGAATGAGTTTTTGTTTTATTGAATCATCCTTACTACTATATATGTATTGAATACCACCAACAACATAATATCCAGTTAGGAATGAATTTATTTTCTGTTCTCCTGTTGCTGCTTCGCTTCCTTCAGTAGTTCCGCCATTATCAAAACCCTCATCTCCTTTTTTAGTTTCAACCTGATCAGAACTTAATTTCTGATTAAGACCTTCTGTGAATATAATAACAGGTAGTTTCTGATACTTATAAATCGCTGGGTTAAATACCGGTAATTCAACTTCAAGTTTTAATTTACCAAGTTCCGACATATTCTGCCTGTTATGCGTTTCTGCGAATTTCCACTGTGGGTGCGTATTGCTTGTGTTACTCGACCTTCCCATGTATTTATATTTAATCTCACTAAGATACCTTTCTTCTCCTCTCCTACCCTTTAGTGGCTCTTCAATATCACTCATATTTTCGCCAGATAAAGGCTCAACATCAGTTCTGATTTCTCCAAGACCTCCGTTCTCGTGCATTGGATTATCTTCATAGAATTGTAAAACCTTTTTAAACCCTTCCTTTCTAGCAACTGCACCTGCCCCGTGTTTTAAAGCATATTTAGATATATTGTGATTAGTTCCTTCTGTTTGTTCATATGTTGATAATACAAGTGCTGTCATCATTTTATCATCCTCTTCTCCAGCGTTCTCATCATAGCTTTCAGCGTACGATGCGAATGATATATCTACTCCATCTTCAGAATTTAAAGCTTTATTAACGTCAACATACGTTAGGTAATAATAAGGGTCAATTGAATATGTTTGAAATCCCTCGTCTCCAGTATATGAATGCTCTACAGTTTCTGCAATTACATCTGACATCGTTTTGAACGGTACTACTAAATTCATCAAATCTTCAGGATTTGCAGAATCTATATTAGACGCAAATCCAAGTTGCAATTCTGTCGCCATAGCTTCTAAATGATCTAGTGAACTACCTTCTCCATACGATTTACAAACATCAGCAAAAAGACCTGGGATTTTCATTATTCCAGTAAATACATATTTAGCTCCTTCTGCTGATTGGTCTTTTGCGCCCTTTGGTGAGCTTACTACTTTTTCAATATCGAAATCTATTCTAATATCTTTATAAGTATCAGTCTGTCTCGACGCTATTCTAAGACTTAATACATCTCCACTTCTAGGATATGTGTCTACTATAAAATAACCTTCACCATCCGTAATACTAGCAGTAATTTTAGGTATTTTACCGTTCATATCTAGCACCATGCTCGTTACATCACCCTCTTGAAACACATAACCATTTATATGAATCAAAGGAGTTCTACCCCCTAAATCTTTTGAAACTGAGCCCTTGCCTTCTTCTTCACCATGTGACTTAAACTGTAAATCATCAAGCGCTATCGTCGGTTCAGTTCTTGTTAAAATTTGCCTTTCTAATGCCATCTATTTATTCTTATACTTGCTAAACGCAGTTGGATTAAGAGAAATCCTGCCATTAGCTATTTGAATATTACTATCTCCTGGTTTTAATATATTTGGTGGCGCAGCAACACTCGAACCGTTCGCTTTCTTCTCAGCTTTCTTCTTAAGATACTCGACTCTTTTTGCATCTTTTTCGGTAAGTCTTTTAGTTTCTAAAAACTGCGCTTTTATTTCATTAAGTTCAGGAATATCAAAACCTACGATTTCTTTCCAATTCTTCATGCCTATATGTCTATCAGGAATCATCATAATATCTCCCTCGTTAAACGAAAAAGGATTCGATATTCTATTAAACTTTAATATAACATCTCCCATTGCGTCTGTACCGTAATTGCTTAAGGATATTAAATCTACTCGGCATACCTCATACTTAGTTACATAATGTTCACTGTATGATTCACCTTCTATTTTATTGAATAAAAGAGTAGGTCTAGTAATTTGAACTACACCGTCAATTATTTTTTTATCTATACTTTTAAATTTCATTATCCGTTAGTTATTTTTCTAAACTCAGCAACTGTCTCTTTATTTCCCATTGATTTTCCATATGCATTAGTATCAGATACTCTATCTACATCTACACCATCCTTAGGTTGTATATAGAATCTACCTTTACCGCAGTTGAACATAGACTCTACATCTGTTTTATCTCTAGGCCTACCAGGTTTAAGTGTAACTGATACGACAAGTCTTTCAGGAAAATCCTGTACACCAAGAGGACCTTCGAACGATATATCAGTATTTTCACAACAAAGATTTCCAATAACCACGATAGGGTTTAGAGGGTTACCTACTGTTACGTGCCATTGTCCTGTAGGATCACCACTTAGAAATGCCTGAACTGCCTGTCCTCCCTGTGGAGTGTTCATCATCTCCATTAATTTACCACCTATTAGATTCTTTACACCTTTACCCATCATTTCTCCGAATGATTGACCTGAAAACTTACCCTTTATATCATCAACAACACTTCCAAAAAATCCTGAAATATCTCCATTTTTAAGCTTAGACAAATCACCGAGCGGTTTTGCAGTACTACCATCTCCCGTCCATCTAGTAGAACCTCCCCAAAATGGAGCGTTATTATATGTCAGAGCTAATATATTAGATAACTGATCTAGCATCATAACCTTAGGATTTGCTCCTCCAAGGGATCTCATTTCATATTCAAATTTTAAGGTGAATGATTGTTCGAATTTTAGACCCTGTTTTCTCGAGTAGATCGACTTTATAACATTCAACGGACCGAACACGTGATTTGGATATGTTTCTTTAAAGGAATCATAACCTGCATTAGCTTCTCCCGATTTAATGTCGTGCGCATTTTTACCATCTACTGCACCTGCAGCAGCTTTGGCTATAGGATTATTATTAATGAATGCACCAAATGTACCAGACCTTCCACTTGTCTTTGCTTGCATCTCCTGTATCTTTGATTCAAGTTCTTCGTATTCAAATCCAAGCTTAAAACCTAATATTTCGTTTAAGTTATTACCAGGAGCTTCTCCCATCCAGGTAATAGCTCTTGCAATATCAGGCATCGACAGTGTTACTGCTTCTCCCGCTGAATTAAGTTCTTTAGGAGATATAATATCGTCACCAACTGGAAATGGAAATCGCCTAAGCGTTATCATTTGATTTGCTGGAATCTTACCAAAATATTTACATAACGCAAAATCAGAATAATTGTATCTGTATCCTAGGTTATCTTTAATTTCTGATGTAAATTCTACAATTTTAGTTGCTGTTGGGTTTACTAGAGTAGATGCATCTATTTTATTGAATTCCGAAAGCGGGACGCCTTCAGTGTCGGTTGCCTTGTCTATTGATCCCTTGAAGTTCATTAGACTGTATTTATTGAAAATAGAATAAGGTCTAGAACCATCACTTACTGGGATATCAGTTGGTTTTCCATCTTCGCCCTTACGTTGATATACGACTGACTCTATTTCTTTAGTGTAGTATATGTTTGGTTCGCCTTCAGCATTTTTAGCTATGGGATACTCACCGTTTGTTATCGTTCTCTGTACTACATTCTTATCAGCCTTCTCATTCTTTTCAGACTTAGGCTTGTTGTCCGCTCCACTTGAACCCCCATCATCGTCAGCTCCCAGACCTATCATGTCACCATACTTAACGACATTCGTCTTTATACCATCCATAATTTCATCAAATAATCCCATATAACTAATTGTATTTAGTTTATATATCTAAATTTGTTAACTAGTCTTATCTAATCTATCGGCTGAAGGTCTATACAGTATATCATCTAGGAATGCATCTGTTCCGTATCCTCTATCGTCTAGAAACTTCTTGAGATGAGCCTTAAAGACTCCCTTACTTTTATAGTAATACGTTCCAGTGTTATAGTAGCTCCTACTACATGAGTCATACATTTCAGATATTTTCTTCTCAATGAAAAAATCATGTATATTATTGAATAGAGTCTGCATCTCAAACCTGCGTTTATATACCATAGGGCCGTCAACGACAACTATAAAATTAGCAGATACTATATGCTCATTAAACTCTTTAATGGATTTGAACTTACTGTACTTTGTTCTGAGGTGTATCATTTTACCGTCAAAATCTCTTTCGAATTGAGCGGATAAAAAATGTCTTTTAATGAAATTGATGTCATCGTAAAAATGACTTATTCTGATTTGATACTCTACGATACTATCGCTATGCTTAACTTCATATATAACACCTTTAACTGGGAAGAGAGTATCATACTTACCCTTTGGCGATATTAATGCATAGACTGTAGTACCCTTGTCATATACTCTATTCCTTATCAAAACTGTAAATAAGTATGACTATCAAACATGTCAACTATTTCAGCATCAATAGGATCCATATTAATAGCTACTAATTTTATTTCTTCTAAACAATCGAACATATCGTACGCAAGTTCTTTAAAGTTTTCTATTGTTTCTGTATCGCAGTTCTTCATAAGGTATATTACCCTATCGCTGTTCTGTTTTTTACGAATATTATTTAATGCGTTTTTAATTGCCATACCGACAATGAATGGATGTGGTTCTACGTCATGAAAATCAGACTTAATTAATTTAGTAATAATAGAGATGTAATCCACTGAAGTAGTAGATTCATCGCTTTCTATTCTCACGTATTTATTAAATTCGCGTTTAGAGCTACATAATACACAGTCAATTGAAGTCACTTCCACTATTCTTTAATACGATTATGAAGAGCTTTAATTTCATCTTCAAGTTTTTTAATTCTTGAATTAGCTTCAGATAACGTTGGTTCATAATGTATGCCCCAGTCTTCTATAATCTTAATTTGATTTGATATTCTTGAGTTACCGAAATCCATACCAATATCTAAACAAATATCACGCATGAACCTTCTTTTATTCTCAGGACCGCCACTCCACTCATATAATCTTACAGATTCATAAGTGTCGCCTCCTGCATTTATGTTGTCATCGTGAATTTCCTTGATGACACCATTGTCAGCTATTTTAAGAGTTATTGTTTGCATTAAGTCTTTTCGTCTTTAATTCATTCGCCTCATTCCTAAGTCTTTTCGCTTCTTTCTTATCAGCCTTATATGTTTCTTTATCCTTAACCGTCGTTATTACCCACGCTTCTTCTAATAATTTAATTTCAGCATCAGTATATCCAAGTTCTTTCCATGTTGCAATAACACCGTTTAATTTAGACTGAATCTGATCACTAATAGAATCGCTCACTCTATTCGAATGAGTCTCATGTGCGTCTCTTCCTTCTTGTTTAAGCCTATCACAAAGTTCACGACCTTCCTCTGTCTTTCTATTCTTTTTCGCAAGAATACCGTATTGCTTATACATTTGTCTTTTTTGAGGTCTGCTCATGTGTTGCTGCTGTGGTGTTTCTTTACTCATAATATTTGTTTATAAAGTTAGTAATTTCTTCTTTTAAAAATTCTTGTAAGTTATTTATCTCAATTTGTTCGACTGCGACAGAAACTATAGAATTTATTATGTCTTCTCTACTATCATCAGCATTTTCAATCAACATATCAGCAATATCTTTTTTAGGTATGTTAATATTGAGTTTAGTATCGATAGATTCGATATTTTTACTAGATAGTTTTTTAATTAATGAATGTATTATTGAGATTTCTGGTTTACTAGAAGCCACGTCTTGAACTTTCTTTTCTGAAACATTATTTATATTAACATTTCCTGTTGGTTCATTCTGAGTTGCTTGACTAACACCCAGTATTACAGCCTCAGCACCTGGAAATGGGATTTCTCCATCAATAACTTCTGTTAAAAATTCTTCGATAACTGTGTTAAGTATTTGGGTACCGTCGGTGAAATATGTCATTTTATCGTCTGATGATTTTACTTCTACGATTTTACCAAAATCATCAGTCTTGTTCCATTGATACTGCTTGGCCTTTTCTAATTTTTCCATTTGATTTGTTTAGTAAGTTATATATTCGATTATTAAAACTCATTCCAGACTATAACTTTAGTAAGGCTGATTTTCGCTTTCTTTAATAAATCCAATCCTTTAGTGTCTCTATAATCTTCACTATAAAATACATTCTTAATACCCGATTGTATTATTAATTTAGAACACTGATAGCAAGGACTCATCGTTACATATAAATCCGCACCGTCTGAACTCATAGTACTTTTTGCTAATTTAGCAAGTGCATTTGATTCTGCATGTAAAACTTCTGGTTTAGTTACCTCGTATCCATCGACACCTTCTCTATAACCATACTCTGGATAGTTAATTTCTTCACAGGAATTATCAAATCCATGAGGTGTTCCATTGTATCCAAATGAAACTATCTGCTCATCCTTTACAATAACACTACCAACCTTTCGGCGTTCAGCATAACTAAGTTTTGCAAATTGATAAGCAACTTGCATATATATTTTCTCTATCGGTAATCTTGGCATAATAAAAAAGGTCTCTATAATTATATAGAGACCCTTGAGTTTGTTTAAGTGAATATTCTTTGTTTAATCTTCAGTATCTTCAGCATTGTCCATTTCAAGCTTTTCGTCAATCTTTTTAACGTATGCTTCTTTTAAGTTATTTAATGCACTTTCATACTGCTCTTTAGTGTAATCTTTATTGCATTCTTTGAGAGCATCTGCAGCTAAAGCAGCAACCAATGCTGCGTTTTCTTTCATATATGATTCGATAGTATGGTCGTCATGTACATCGCTACTCCATTCTTTAGCCTCATTAACAGCATCCTTATAACATTCGTTAAGTCTATCAGCAACTTTGTACTTATCCTCTGTAGATACAACCTCTTCAGAACTCTCGTTAACGAATAAATCGAACGATTTCATTTTATTAAATTTTGTATTATCTGTCATTTTAATGTTTTTGTTTTATTATATATTTATAGTATTACGCGAGTAAGTCTCCAAAGTTATATTTAGGTTCCCATTCGTCTTTATGTTTATCTATTACATCTTCCCATTCTCTTCGCAATCTATCAAGCTTGGGACTATACTGAGTATTTTGAGTCCATCCTCTCTTCAAACCGTTAATCCATTTATGAACTCTGTTCTCTACCTTATCGATAGCCTTAGGTTTTTTAGGATCGTCTCCCCATCCACGAACAACTTCATTCAATGGTTTGTTCTGGAATGATTCAAACGAATGTACTCTGGATTCTTTTATTTTAAGAGTTTCGGAAACAGCACCAATAAAAACATCTTCAGGTACTCTATGTTCTCCATCATAAATAGTATACTTAAATGAACCTACACCCTCATTTGAAAAATACTTCTTAATTTTAGATCCTTTAATTACGTTATCATTTTTACCGAGGTACACTGTATTCTTTGTACCATTTCTATTAGATAACTCTACAACAGGGTCAAATTCTCTACTAACAACTGCTGGGTTAAATAAAAGAGTAGGTATTTTCAGATGCTGTCCAATTATATAAGCAAAATATCCGCCCATTGAAGAACCAATAATTAAATCTGAACCTCTACAACCATCTAATGCATCTTCAAAGGCATTTTCATTTCTATAATCTATCTTAGGAATATATGTACTGAACTTGTCGTTTAACCAATCTACTTTAGGTCCGTGATTTGGACTCTCGAGTCCGTGTAAGTATGATACTTTCATTATTATATTTTTGGTTTTCCAATCATTATTTTAGTATGCTTATTTCCTCCTAGAGTTCTAGTGTACCATCCGTCTCCACTTCTTTTTGGATTTTTAGGATCTTTACCGTGCCACTCAATATCTTTGCCATTAAGTAAATCCTCTACGTCTTCTCTATTGTCAACAGAAGGAACTCCGTATTTATCCATCATAATATCAGCAAGAACACCGCTAACCTCACCATAATATCCAGATTTCTTGAGTACACTAGCTTTATGGTTTAAATATTCTTTAGTAGTATCTTTCATTCCATCATGACCGACTCCGCTAAACTTAACACCATACTTTGTGTCCTGTCCCCATACTATTAAATCAAGATCTGGAGAACCATGAATATCTACACCTTGCCAAAAAGTCCAATCCTTATCAGAAAATACATCGCTAGGTTCTTTAACTTTTACATGACCTCCTAATGAAGAGTATGCTATACTTATCAAATCAAAGAATTCTCCAGCTAATTCAGGATGTTTGTTTGGATTTATCTTCATCCACTTTCCCTGTTTAGGTTTAAGTAATTTACCACTTTCACCTGCAGCTCTTTCACTTATAAACTCTTCATATAATTTTATCTTACCGATCATAGCATTATTTATTTTTATATTCTATATATCTTTAATTCCATTCTTTTTCAAATGTATACCAATGATCAGATGCTGCACAATCTCTCATACCATCCAAAATAATAGTATCCATTTCACTGCCACTTAAACTATCTACAAAAGATTTAATAATACCTTCAATTAACAGAGCCTCATGGTCTTCAAGGCCTGTAGATCTACACTTAAGGTGAGACTCTACAGCTTCTCTAGTTATTGCACTACATATTCTAGTTGTAATAGTATCATCATCGTTAAATCTACTCCCTGAATGATATGAATGCTTGAGATTATCTTTATTTTCTTTAATCATATCAAAGATTTCCTCTTCAGTATGTCTCATTTTAAATAATGATACAGCGGTTTTAATAATATCTCCTGATGCTTTTTGAGCAGGTTCGTTATACGATATTCCGTTACTTATTATATTTTCTACTTTCATTTTATTTTTTATTTAGGTTATTACGGTAAGTTACTGTACAATGAGCTATTCTATCAAAACGATCTTGCGGTTCTGCAATCATAATACGCTCAATACATTCGTGCGTATTACCAGTAACTCGCGATGTCCAACTACCCTTTTGAGTTTTGTTTAATTGGTAAATAGTACGATGAGTTCGATTGCCCCACCATGATTGTGAATTGTATGCTCTACGAACATATCCGCTTTCATAACTTAAATAATCACAATTAGCGATTGGGTCATAGAAACACTGAGTTCCGTTATTTGCTTGAGTTGCTGAGGTCTGCTCGATAAGACCTAATGTTTTTAATTTATTCATAATTTTATTTTAAAATAGTTAATGTGTTTAAAGCTTCCATTGTACCTTCAAATCCAGGCATATCTCTTTTGAATGTATGTTTGATGTCTTGGTATTCCTCTTTAAAGAATGCTGGATGGATTCCTCTATCGAATGCTTCCATACGATCTTCTGGAGTCGCTAATAACCAGTCTTTTCTTTGTGTGAAAAAGATAGCAAAAACTTCAGGTGAGAATTGCCATCCTAATCTTTCGGTATGAACCTCATTACCACCAATACCATCAAAGCTTCCAGCTAATACTGTTGTTGATTCCCAAGAATCATCTCCGGGTTGGTCTTCAATAGATACGTTTATTAAGTGTAGAATCCCTGCTTCTTTTAGAAGTAGTTTGGATTTGTGCATGTTCGCTAAGTTGAATTGGTAAGCTGTTTTCATAATTTTGTTTTTAGTTAGTATTAGTAGTTGTTTGTTTACATAGTAAATATAATCATTTTATATGACATATAAAAACCAGGGGTGAAAACTTTCAATTAATTTTCAAAAGTTATTAACAATTCTAATTTCCTAAATGAGTTGGACTACCGCCACAGCCACCGGCTTTCTTAGAGGTAACACAGCTTGACGCTATCAGTAGTAACAATATTATCATATAACCAGCGAATATTTTCCAGACAGTGTAATCTTTTTTCATTATGTTATTGTTATTTTGTTTCTATTTTGAGTGAAACCAATAATTGGTTTATACCCTGTTAATTCGTTTTGCTGAGTCTGTAGTGTGTTTTTCAGACTAATTATATTGTTTACGTCTTTCTCATTCTTTATCCAATCTGAAAATAAGTAAGTTAACAAGTGATTTTTAATATTCTTTATCATTATACAGTTTCTTTGTTAATGCTTTCTAAAATAGCCTCTGATTTGTTTCTGTTGAATTTATCTACCATACAACTGTCGCCATTAAATTCATCGACAGCATATGCAGCACTGAAACTTTCAGCCCATGCTTTAATTCCGATTGATTCGTCTATTGTATTTACATATTGTGAAACTTCCATCCAAACTTGTTTCTTAGCAACTGAATCAATATCTTCTGTTTTGAATCTAGTAATACATGGTTCTCCAGTAAATGCAACCTTTGTTTGATTAGCCATTCCACCATATTCTATGAATTTGATAAATGATTCTTCTGATATTTCTAAGGTATCTCCTTTCTTATATTGTATGATGTGACATCCATTATGGTCTTCAATATTTTCTCCAGATACTCGAGTGTTATTAGATTCTGCGTAGATGTTAACATTGAACGTTAATAGGTAGGTTAATTTTGAGATTTGCTTTGGCATAATTTTGTTTTTAGTTAGTATTAGTAGTTGTTTGTTTACATAGTAAATATAATCATTTTATATGACATATAAAAACCAGGGGTGATTATTTTCAATTAGTTTTCAAAAGTTATTAACAAGTTCCAAGAGCGATAATCTCGTTCATCTGTTCGTCCATTCTATCTGTAATATGTTTAGGTATTTTAACTGCGAAAGGTTTGTCCCAATCTCCAACACTAAGGTTAAAGTACCAACCAACATCGAAGTAATCTGTCATTGCGTCTGACCTGTCGTGGTTACCGTTCATTGCGATTCTGGTTATATCCTCAAACAAATCCTTTTCCTTCAGTTCACCTAGGTTATAGTGATTGATTTGATCGTAGTCTCCGCAACCAAGGTCTCTTGGTGCTTCTAATATAGATACATCTACACACATGTAGTCTCTACCTCTAACCGAAATCTTCCAACCATCTCGTTTAGGGTACTTAGTTCTAATCTGTTTTCTAATTGTTTTTACTTGTTCTGGGGAAATATAAGCCATAGTGTTGTTTGTTTTAATTATAGTATAAATATAAACAATTTTAACGACATATAAAAATCTGGAGTGACTTATTTTATTTTATTTTCAAAAGTTATTAACAATTATATAAACATAAGCAATACAGTTCTGGTACCTTCATGCGATTCAACCATATGCCACACATCCGAAGCATGTACGCACATGTCGTATCTTCTTCTATCTGCTTTAACTTTATTTGTTTCCTTATCGTCATCTGCATAATAAGTATCTCCTCCTGTAAAATTATCCTCGCTTGACAAAAGAATACTAACACCCAATTGACACCAAGGCATATGTAAATTTGCGTCATCCATAGAATACCCTCCTCTATCATTATGCCACCTATGTCCATTCTTATTAGTCTCAAGCCTAACATATGATTCACCGCTAGATTTTACACCCTTTACGCCCTTAACTTCAAAATCAAAATCAGCTCGTATAATTTCTAATAATTTTGTAAGGATTGCAGAGCCTTCATGTATGTTAATTAAATATGCATGACCTGTTCCGAAGGTTTCTTCAGGAGCCCATTCGCCAAGAAGCAATATATCTGCTTCCTCTTCTGTAATAGCGTCACGATATATTTTTCTTTTAGTCATTTAAATGTTTATTTTAAAACTTCTTAGTTAATCCTACACTTCCCTCCAATACATGAATACCAATATCGTTTCGCTCAATTAGTTTACCGATTAAATCTATTGTTATCCATTTTGTATCTAAGCTGATCTTTGCTCTTGGGTTTATATACCCGTCAGTAATCTTCCTACGATCATACTTAACAGGTATTCCATCGTTATGTGTACCTGTTCTAATTACCGCATGGTATTGATTACCTAGATAAACGTATATATTTTGTGAAATATTAAAATAGTAGTCTACGCCTACCCCGTAATTCTGATAATAAGCATTAGGAAATGCACCATAAAATGTGTATACTGATGTTTTTTGATGTATTGCACCTACCTCACCAT
>Ga0307986_10002238_pt1 | contig 13878 bp, 15 predicted proteins | sample EllFjometageno82_FD_203170 | JGI IMG/M metagenome (GOLD analysis project Ga0307986, IMG submission 203170) | Marine microbial communities from Ellis Fjord, Antarctic Ocean - #82 | ecosystem: Environmental > Aquatic > Marine > Unclassified | place: Southern Ocean | collected 2014-10-09
TTAAAAGAAAGCAGTGTTCATTACGAATTTATAGGAACTACTCAAAAAGAGTTTTTTGAATTGTCTGGAGAGTTTAAAATATCAATAAATGATTTGCAGGACGCAAACAATAAATGGTATTATAATTATTAATGCCTATTCCTATTGAAGATATTAAAAACATGATAATTAATGAGATTCCAGATGCATCAATTGAAATTAAAGATTTAATGGGCGACAATAATCACTATTCAGCTGTAATAAAATCTAAGGTATTTGAAGGTATGTCAAAAATTGAACAACATAAATTAGTATATAAATCACTTAAAGGAAAGATGGGCAACGAACTTCACGCATTATCAATAACAACTAAGGTGAAATAATATGAATACAGAAGAAGAGATCAAAAAAATAATTAGCTCAAATGACGTTTGTCTTTTTATGAAGGGAACACCAGATACTCCTCAGTGTGGTTTTTCTATGGCTGTCTCTAATGTTTTAAAGCATTTAGATGTAAAATTTTTAGGTGTAAATGTTTTAGAAAATCAAAATATTAGAGATGGTATTAAATCTTTTAGTGACTGGCCTACAATACCTCAACTATATGTAAAAGGTAATTTTGTAGGTGGCTGCGATATTGTAAAAGAAATGTTTGAAAAAGGTGAATTAAAAGAACTATTTAAAAAAAACTCTTTAATCTAAAACTATCTAGAATAATATTCGATTACTAGACTTGGCTCCATGATAACAGGATAAGGCACTTCTGAAAATTTTGGCACACGCACTAATTTAACAATTTTATTTTTATCGTCTAAATTAATATATTCAGGAACTTCTCTTTCTGTACTCGCTAACGAGCCATCTATAATAGTTAGTTTTTTCGATTTTTCTCTAACTTCAATTACATCGGTCTCACTCACTAAGTAACTTGATACATTAACTTTCTTTTTATTTACTCTAATATGTCCATGATTAATTAATTGACGTGCTGCGAACACAGTTGGAGTAAATTTTGCTCTATAAACAACTGTATCAAGTCTTCTTTCTAATAAAGCAATTAAATTTTCAGTTGTATCACCTTTTTTGGACATTGCTTTTCTATAAATATTACGAAACTGTCTTTCATTAATATTTCCATAATAAGATTTAAGTTTTTGTTTGGCGTTAAGCTGAACACCATAGTCTGTAGGCTTGCCTTTTCTTCCTTGACCGTGCTGTCCTGGTGGATACGCTCTAGAATTAAATGGGCTTTTTGGTCTACCCCATAGATTCACTTTTAACCTACGATCAACTTTATGTTTTGAATTAAGTCTTTTTGTCATATTTATTGTTCAGCTTTTATAGGACAACTAGGGTAATTGTCAATTAAGCTTTATTATTATTTTTTAGCTAAAGTGCTAATAATACTAGCTAAAATCCTCAATTCTTTGTTGTTAGGCTCAAAACGGTAAAATAAATTATTAATATTCATTAACATGGAGTGTTTTTTTTCATCTGGAACAAAAAAATTTTTTTTCTGAAGAAGACTTTTAAGGTGATTTAAAAACAGGGTTAAATCTTTCTTTGAAGAGATTTTTGTAGTTTTCTTATTTAAACTAAATTTTTTGGAGTTATATAACTTAAATATTTCATAACAAATAATGGTTAAAGAATGAGATAAATTTAATGATTTAAATTTTTTTGAGGTTGGTATTTGAATTATACTGTTTGAATATGACAGATCTTCATTGGAGAGACCAGAAGCCTCAGGTCCAAACATTAATCCAAATTTACAATTTTTCTTAAGTGAAATAATCTTTAAAAAATTATTTAATGAAATGTGTTTTTTATTTATATCTCTTTTTCTAGCACTTAATGAAAAAACTATATCAAATTCACTTATTGCATCTACGGTGTTATTATAAATTTTAGTTTTTTTAATTATATCAATAGCGCCTACAGAAGTTGCCTTAGCTTTGTTGTTTGGCCAGTCTTGTTTTGGTGTGACAATTTTTAATTTAGAAAAACCAAAGTTTTTTAAAGACCTTGCACAAGCACCTATATTTTCACCTAGTTGTGGTTTTACTAGTATAAAACCAAATTTATTTTTCATTTAGGTTGGGAGGAGCTTTTTCTTTGTAGAGTTTATAGTCCAAACTATCGATCAATGCTTTAAAAGAAGCTTCAATAATATTTGGTGAAACCCCGACAGTAAACCAACTTACTCCTGATTTATCTGTACTCTCTATTAGAACTCTTGTTGTTGCTTCAGTTCCTGTATTTAAAATTCTTACTTTATAATCTAGTAATTTTAAATCTGAGAAATAGTTATAATATTTTTTTACCTTTTTAAAATTTGACTTTATAGCATTGTCTAAAGCATTGACAGGTCCATTTCCTTCTCCAGAACATTCAATTTTTTTGTTGTCTATTAAAAAAGTGACATCTGCTTTTGTACTAATGCTCTTAGATTTAAAGACATTAACGTTATAACTTTCTACTTTTAAATATTCAGGAACTTTACCTAGTAATCTATTAGCTAATAATTCGAATGATGCATCGGCACCATCATAAGAATATCCACTAAATTCTCTGTCTTTAACTTCATCTAAAATTTTTTGAACTTTAGGATCTTTAGAATCAATTTTAACTCCATATTGTTCTAGTCTTGATAAAATATTTGACCTACCAGACTGATTTGAAATAACAATGTTTCTAAGATTACCTACTAGCTTAGGATCTATATGCTCATAGGTCTTGGGGTCTTTTTGTACAGCCGATGCATGTAAGCCACCTTTATGAGAGAATGCTGATGACCCAACATAAGCCATACTCTTGTTGGGCTTTTTATTTAGTATTTCATCTAAAAATCTAGAGCACTCTGTTAGAGCTGAAAGTTTTTCTTTTTTAATATTTATTTCAAATTTTTCACTAAAGGTTTTTTTTAAAAATAGTGTTGGAATAATTGACATCAAATTTGCATTTCCACATCTCTCCCCCAGTCCATTGATAGTTCCTTGTATTTGTCTAACTCCAGCCAAAACTGCTGTTAATGAATTGGCTACAGCATTTTCTGTATCATTATGGGCATGAATACCCAAATTAGTTCCTGGAATAATTTTTGAAACTTTGTTAACTATTTCTCCTATCTCATTTGGCAAAGTACCTCCATTAGTGTCACAAAGAACTACCCATCTAGCACCTGAGTCATAAGCCTGCTTTAAACAATCTAGGGCATAATTGGGATTTGATTTATACCCATCAAAGAAATGTTCAGCATCGAATATGAACTCTTTCTTGTTTTTTACAAAGTGTTTTGCAGTGTCTCTAATATTTTCTAAATTTTCTTCGTTCTTTATTCCTAAAGCTACTTTGACATGAAAATCCCACGCTTTTCCTACAACACAAACTGCTGGGCAATTTGCATTCATTAATGGTGACAAACTAGGGTCGTTGTCTGCACTGCGGCCAATTTTTTTTGTCATTCCAAAGGCAGTTAATATACTTTTTTTAAATTGTGGAGCACTACCAAAAAATTCAGTATCTACAGGATTGGCTCCGGGCCAACCTCCCTCTATATAGTCAACACCAATTTCAGATAGAATTTTGGCAATCTTGACTTTATCTTGAACATTAAAATCTACACCTTGAGTTTGGGCGCCATCTCTTAATGTGGTGTCAAATATATATATTTTATCTTTGCTCATTTGTATTTCCAATTTGTTTTACCTTTTTGATCTTCAATTACAATTCCTTTGTTTGATAATTCATCTCTTATTTTGTCTGCTAAAGTAAAATCACCATCATTTTTTGCTTTAGTTCTTTCTTCTATTTTGTTTAATATAAAATCTTCACTAATTGTAGAATTTGATTTTTTCAAATTATTCCACTCTTTTTTGCTTAGATTAAACAAGCCTATAATACGACAAGCATCGTTAAATAAATTTTTACTTTTCTTGTTGCCATTATAAGCTTTATTATATAATTCATGAATTTTTGCTATAAAACCAGGTGTATTGAGATCGTCTAGTAAAGATTCTGAAATTTCTGATATGTTTTCATTTTCTGATTCATCATAAAGATTATACCATTTGTCGATAATGGTTTTTTGATTATTCAATAATTCATCATTCCAATCTAGCGGCTGACTATAATGAGCGCTTAAAAGTGCTAATCGAACAGCCTGCCCTGAGTATTTTTTTACAGCGTCTGAGATTGTAATTATATTTTCTAATGATTTAGACATTTTTTCTTTGTTCATTGTAACAAATCCGTTATGAATCCAATAATTAGCAAATTTTTTGGTTGAGTTATTGCAACACGATTGAGCTATTTCATTTTCATGATGAGGAAAAATCAAATCTAACCCGCCACCGTGAATATCAAAATTTTTACCTAAATATTTTTCACTCATAACTGAGCATTCTAGATGCCAGCCTGGTCTTCCCCTGCCCCATGGTGAGTCCCAACCAGGATCTGCTTTTTCAGAGGGCTTCCATAAAACAAAATCCATAGGATTTTTTTTATATTCAGAAACGTCAATTCTAGTTCCCGACTTTAGTTCGTCTAAATTCTTATTAGATAGTTTTCCATAATCTTTAAAAGTGTTTATAGAAAAATACACATGGCCTTTATTTTCGTATGCAAATTCTTTTCTAATTAATGAAGATATATACAATATCATTTCTTCTATATGTTCAGTCGCTTTAGGCTCTACTGTTGGTTTTAAACAATTTAAATTTTTGCAATCATCATGAAATATTTTTGTTATTTCTGATGTAATTTTTTCAATTGATAATTTTCTCTTCTTAGATATTTCAATGATCTTATCGTCAACATCAGTAATGTTTCTAACGTATTTTACATTTTTTCCATACACCATTTTTAACACTCTAAACATAGTATCAAAAACAACTAATGTTCTAGCATTTCCTACATGAGGATTGCTGTAAACTGTAGGTCCACATGCATACATTCTTATATTTTCAGAATTAATAGGTTTAAATAATTCTTTTTTTCTAGTTAAGGAGTTTGTTAATTTAAAATTATTCATCGTTAAATTTACATACGGGTATAGGTTTCATTTTATGAAGATTTTTTTTCCTAATTTCTAAAAATTTTTTATAATTAGGGTCATTTTTATTTTTCATTGCCTTTTCTAACTCTTCATAAGTCATTCCAAGCTGATCTTTATCAGTCCTACCATCATTCCATAATCCATCCGTTGGTTCTGCTTCAATAATTTCTTTAGATACACCAAGATATCTTCCTAACTCCCAAACTTCACTTTTAGTACAATCTGCTAAAGGAGAAATATCTACTCCACCGTCGCCATATTTTGTATAAAAACCTACTCCAAAATCTTCTACTTTATTGCCTGTGCCAACCACGATGCCGAGGCTTGATGCTGCAACTTGGTATAATGTTGACATTCTTAATCTTGCTCTTGAGTTAGCTAATCCATGTTCGCTGTTATAATCAGTCAAAGAATTTTTAAATGAATCAAAAATTTTTGACATTTCAATTGTTCTATAGTCAATATTTTTAAATTTTTTTTTTAACCATTCTCCATGTTTTACACTAAGGCTGTGTTGAAATTTTATTTGTTTTATAGGCATACTTAGTACAATAGTTTTTCTACCTGTAAGAGCACACAAGGTGCTTACCACCGATGAGTCTATACCTCCTGAAATACCAACGACTAAAGATTTAGGCAAAAAAGATGACTCTTTACAATATTCATCTATCCAATCTTTTATAATTTCTGCTCTTTTTTCTACTTTCATAATTAAAACAATTTTTCTTCCTTTTTCAGGATTCTGTCTTAATAATTATATAATAATTATTAAGATGCTGCTTGAATAATATTTTTTGAATATTGTGAATTTTTCTTTATTTCTTCGGAAATCAAGAAAGCTAATTCTAAAGCCTGACTTGCATTTAATCTAGGATCACAATGAGTTCTGTATCTATTTTGCAAATCTTCATCTGATATTTTTTGTGCTCCACCCGTACATTCGGTAACATCTTGACCTGTCATTTCAACATGCAATCCACCAGCATAAGTTCCCTCTGATTGATGTATTGCAAAAACATCTTTTACTTCTTTTAGTACATTGTCAAATGGTCTAGTTTTAAAACCAGTTGCAGCTTTAATAGTATTGCCATGCATCGGATCGCAAGACCAAACTACCTTTAAACCCTCTTTTTGAACTGTCTTTATAAGTTTTGGTAAATATTTATCGGCACTATTATGTCCAAATCTGGAAATTAAAGTTAATCTTCCCGCTTCATTTTCTGGATTTAAAATATTACATAATTGAACTAACTCTTCTGGTTTTAATGAAGGACCACATTTTAATCCAATAGGATTTTTAATCCCTCTACAAAATTCAACATGTGCTCCATCTGGTTGTCTAGTTCGGTCTCCAATCCAAACAAAATGTGCTGATGTATCGTGGTATTCACCAGTTGTAGAATCTACTCTTGTCATTGCTTCCTCAAATGGAAGTAAAAGAGCTTCATGTGATGTATAAAAATTAACTGTTCTTAATCTTCTGTTGGTATCTGGATTTATTCCGCAAGCTTCCATAAAAGATAATGCATCACTAATTTTATCTTCAATTTCTTTATACTTACCTTTAGTTTTTTCATTAATAAAACCCAAGTTCCATAAATGAACTTGTCTCAAGTCAGCAAAGCCTCCTTGAGAAAATGCTCTTAGCAAATTTAATGTTGAAGCTGATTGAGAATAAGCTCTGAATAATCTTTTTGGATCAGGTATTCTTGCGCTTTCAGTAAATTCCATTCCATTAATATTATCGCCTAAATAACTTGGAAGTTCCTTGTTGTCTTTTTTTTCAAGAGGCGAACTTCTAGGTTTTGAAAATTGACCTGCTATTCTTCCTACTTTTATTACTGGTAATGAAGCAGAGTGAGTTAAAACTAGCGCCATCTGTAAAATAGCTTTAAAAGTATCTCTAATATTATCTGGATGAAATTCAGCAAAACTTTCTGCACAATCTCCTCCTTGCAATAAAAAAGCCTTACCCTCAACAACTTGAGCTAAAGATTTTTTTAGAGAACGAGATTCACCGGCAAAAACTAAGGGTGGATATTTTTTTATTTTTCCCAAAACTAAATCTAGTTCTTTTTTATCTTTGTATTCAGGCAGGTGCTTTGCCGGAAATTTTGACCAACTATTTAAATTCCATTTTTTCATATTCAACCTGCGATATATATAGGTTATAAATCAAAATTTTTAAAGGGTTTTAAAAAAAAATTACTCAACAGTGACTGATTTAGCAAGATTTCTTGGTTTATCAATGTCACAATTTTTTAATAATGCAACATGATAAGCTAGTAATTGAAGGGGAATAGTAAGCAGTATTGGTGCAAGCAAACAGTCTAGAGATGGAACTCTTATTCCAAATCTAATATTTTCATTAATCAATTCTTTTTTGTTATCTGTAATAAACAAAATCTTGCCTCCTCTTGCTATCACTTCTTGCATGTTTGAAAGTGTTTTTTCAAAGTACTTGTCTCTAGGTGCGATAACAATAACTGGCAACCCTTCCTCTATTAAAGCTAGAGGTCCATGTTTCATTTCTCCAGCAGGATATCCTTCTGCATGTAAATAAGATAATTCTTTTAACTTTAAAGCACCTTCTAGAGCTATAGGAAACGACAAGCCTCTACCCAAAAACATTGATCCCTTTGCGTTAATAAATTCTTTAGCCATTACTTGAATATTATTTTCCACCTCTAAACTTTTCTGAATTGCATCCGGAAGTTCGTTTAATTTTTGTATTTTGTCTTTATAGGTTTTATCATCTACATCTTTTCTAATTTTAGCTATTTTTAAACATAAAATAAATAAAACTAACATTTGGCCTAAAAATGCTTTAGTTGAAGCTACGCCGATTTCTGGTCCAGCATGAATAGGCAAAACCCAGTCTGAATTTCTAGCAATTGTGCTTTCAACAACATTAACTATAGAACAAGTTTTCATCTTATTTTCTTTGCAAATAGCTAATGCTGCTGCTGTATCAGCAGTTTCTCCTGATTGGGAAACAAAAATATAAAAATTATTAGGATTAAACTTTAATTTTCTATATCTGAACTCCGAAGCTATATCTATTTCAACATCAACAGTGGTAAGTTCTTCAAACCAATATTTTGCAACTAAACAAGAGTGATAGGCGGTGCCACACCCTACTAAAACAATTTTATTTAATTTATCGGGTTGTATAGGAAAGTTATAAATATTAATATCTTTTTTTAAGTTATCAACGTATTCATTAATACATGTTTTAGCAGTAACTGGTTGTTCAAATATTTCTTTTGACATAAAGTTTTTATAATCACCTTTAGTACTAATATTTCCATCATCAAATAGAGTATGAACTTTTTTATTGATCTTATTTTTTTTTACATCATAAAACTCTACTTTATCTTTTGACAAAACACATAAGTCTCCATCATCTAAATAAGATATTTTATTAGTCATTGACTTAAGGGCATATGAATCTGAACCAAGATAATTTTCACCATTTGAAAACCCGACAGCTAAAGGACTTCCTCTTCTAGCTCCTATTATAAAATCTTTATAATTTTTAAAAATTATACCAAGCGCAAAACTGCCTTTAAGCTTTTTTAATGTTTGATATACAGATTCTAATGGCTCGTTGTCTTTTAGTGCCTCGGTAATAAGAAGTGTAATAACCTCTGTGTCTGTTTGTGATTTAAATTTAAGACCTTTTAATTCGAGGCTTTTTTTAATCTCATCTGAATTTTCTATTATACCATTGTGTACAACTGAAACAATTTCTGATGAATGTGGATGTGCATTAACAACATTTGGAATACCGTGTGTTGCCCATCTAACATGACCAATTCCTAGGTTTCCATCAGAGGGAGATTTAAATATAATTTTTTCTAACTCTGCTACTCTACCTGAGCATTTTTTTTCATTTATTTCGTTACCAGTTAATGTGGCTAATCCCGCAGAGTCATATCCTCTATATTCTAGTCTTTTCAAAGAATTTATAATATTCATTGAAACAGGTTTATTGCTGGCTATGCCTATTATCCCACACATTATTATTTATTTTTTCTTTTATAATCTTTAATCTCAATTTGAGCAGATCTTGTCAAAGCTAGTGTATTTTTTTTAACATTTTTTGTGATTACAGAACTAGCACCAATTATAGAATTTTTATTTATTTTTACTGGAGCTACAAGTGAAGTATTGGAGCCTACAAAAACGTTATCTGATATTTGCGTTTTATTTTTTTTATAACCATCATAGTTACAAGTAATCGTGCCTGCTCCAATATTTGAGTTTTTTCCAATTTCTGTATCACCTATATATGAAAGATGGTTAACTTTTGAATTTACTCCAATTTCTGAGTTCTTGGTTTCTACAAAATTTCCAATCTTAGATCCCGACTTTAAAAATGTGCCAGGTCTAATCCGAGCATAAGGGCCTACCATTACATTATTTTCTATCTTAGCTCCTTCAATATGAGAAAATGACTTAATCAACACATTGTTTCCTATTTTAACATTAGCACCAATAACTACATAAGGTTCTAAAGTTACATTTTTTCCAAAAGAAGTGTCTGTTGATAAAAAAATTGTTTCCGGTGCAAGTAAATTTACACCGTTTATCAAAGCTTTATTTCTTAATTTTTCTTGATTAATTCTGTAAGAGTTAGATTTTTTTAATTTATTATTTGTCTTCATTAAAATTTATTTATATTACTATTATGATTGAAATAAGTCACAAAATATTTCTTTTTAATACTTATAATATGACACAAATTTACACTATTTTATTCGATTTAGACGGCACTATTATAGATACTGCACCTGATTTAATGGCTGCACATAATCATGTAATGAAAAAGTTTGGTCATCAAGAAAAAAAGCTTTCTGATATTAAATCTTTAGCGGGCAAAGGTGCTTGGGTAATGATGCAAAGATCTTTTAGAAAAGAAATTCAAGACGAAAAATTAAAACAAAATATGACAAAAGAATTTATAGACTACTATTCCAAAAATATTGACAAAGGAAGTCAACCAATCAAAGGAATTTTTGAATTTTTAAAATGGGCTAAGTCTAAAAATATTTCAATGGCTGTCTGTACAAACAAACAAGAAAGACTTGCAATAGATCTCTTAAAAAAACTTAATATGTATGACTACTTTGAGTACACCGCAGGTTCAGATACTTTTGAATTCAATAAACCTGACCCAAGACATTTAACTAATGTAGTAGAAATTATTAAAGGTAATTTAAGTAAAACAATAATGGTCGGTGATAGTGAGGTGGATGCGATTTCTGCTGATAATGCAAAGCTACCTTTTGTTTTAGTAGAGAATGGATACACAGAAAAAACTGTTAAAGAAATAAAACACAACGTACTTATCAAGGATTTTGTTAATTTTGAAAAAATTATAGAAAAATACTTATGATTAGTCTTACTTTATTTTCTGCACTAGCTACTTTTTATTTTACAATGTTTTTTACTCCAGGTCCAAATAATGCCATGTTAACAGCCTCGGGAATGAAATTTGGTTTTAGCAGGACTCTTCCACATTTATTAGGAATATCATTAGGACATGTTTTTCAAATTGGTTTAACTTGTTTTGGGTTGGCCAATCTTTTTTTAATTTATCCGCAAGTTCAATTTTATATGAAAATTTTATGTTTTTTATATTTACTTTATTTAGGGTGGAGAATGATTGGTTCTTTTAGCTCGATACAAAAAGAAACAGGCAGACCACTTAAATTTTATGAAGCATCTCTTTTTCAATTTATAAATCCCAAAGCTTGGTCAATTGCAATAACGGTAGCCTCAGGTTTTTTTCCAAATGGAGAAAATATTTTTATAGGTGTTGCTTTTGTTACAATTACTGCAGCAGTAATTAATTTACCCACTTGTAGCTTGTGGGCTTTATTTGGTAGCGGGTTGAGAAAATTTGTAAATAACGAAAACGCAAAAAAATCAATCGAATATCTGCTCGCAGTATTGTTGGTTTTAACAGGTTTATTTATTTTAATTAAATAATCTTTGATTTTTTTATCACCCTCTAATATAAGACTAGGCGAATGCATTTTACAACAAAAACAATATCAGAAAAAAGATTAAACTTTGTAAAAAAATTACAGTCCAAAAAATTACTAAGATTTCCTGGTGCTTATAATCCTTTATGCGCAAAACTAATTGCGGAAATAGGTTTTGATGGCGTCTACATCTCTGGCGGTGTGATGTCTAATGATTTAGGTTTACCAGATATTGGGCTTACTACATTGGATCAAGTTAGTTATAGAGCTGGTCAAATATCAAGAGTTACAGATCTTCCAACAATAGTTGATGCAGATACAGGATTTGATAGTTGCGTAAAAACAATTTCAACTTTTGAGCAAAAAGGCTTGGTTGGTTGTCATATAGAAGATCAAATAGCTGAAAAAAGATGTGGTCATTTAGATAACAAGGAACTTATTACAAAAGAAGAAATGGTAAAAAAAATAAAACAATCTGTAGGAGCAAGAAAAGATAAAAATTTTATTATTATTGTAAGAACTGACGCAAATACTGTAGAGGGTCTTGATAAAACACTAGATAGAATTAAAGCTTATGAGGATGCAGGGGCTGATATGATATTTCCAGAGGCTATGAAAAATGAAAAAGAATTTGAGAAGGTTAGAAAAATTTCAAAGGGGTTTTTGTTAGCAAACATGACTGAATTCGGTAAATCAAAACTTTTAAATAAAACTGAGTTAGAAAATTTGGGTTATAATTTAGTTATTTACCCAGTTACCACCCAAAGACTCGCAATGCAGAATGTCGAAAATGGTTTAAAATCAATATTTAAAGATGGGCATCAAAATAATATCATAGATAAAATGCAAACTAGAAAAAGGTTGTATGAGTTGGTAGAATATGAGAAATACAATACACCTGGTAAAAAAATCACAGATTTTTCAACAGATGGACATGAATAATGAATGATGATGTAAAAAAAGGTCTTTTAGGAATTGTTGTTGACGAAACAACCATTTCTCAAGTTGTCCCTGAACTAAGTGCTCTAACTTATAGAGGTTACAAAGTACAAGATCTTTGTGATAAATGTGATTTTGAAGAAGTTGCTTACTTAGTTCTTAATGGTGATTTACCAAGTAAAAAACAATTAAAAAAATTCATTAAAGAAGAGAGAGCAGAAAGAAAACTTTCAAAACAAATTATAAAAGACATCCAAAAAATGCCAAAGACTGCACATCCTATGGATGTGATAAGAACTTGTGTTAGCTTAATGGCATTAGAAGATAAAGACACTAAAGATAATTCTCCTAAAGCTAATATGAAAAAGGCAATGAGAATATTTGCAAAAACACCAACTGCTGTTGCTGCTTTTTTCAGAGCTAGAAAGGGGAAAAAAATAATTTTACCAAGCAATAAACTTTCATTTGCAGAGAATTTTTTTAAAATGATGTTTAATAAAGTTCCAGACAAAGAAATAGTAAGAGCTTTTGATATATCTTTAATTTTATACGCCGAACATAGTTTTAACGTTTCTACATTTACCGCAAGAACGATCACTAGTAGCTTATCTGATTTGCACGGTGCGGTAACTGGAGCAATTGCGTCACTTAAAGGCCCTCTTCACGGAGGAGCTAATGAAGCTGTTATGCACATGATGAAAGAAATTGGAAAACCAGAAAAAGCGAAATCGTGGCTAGAGAATGCTTTAGCAAAGAAAAAAGTTGTGATGGGGTTTGGACATAGAGTTTATAGAACTGGGGATTCGAGAGTGCCAACAATGAAGCACTACATGTTTAAAGTTGCAAAACTATTAAAAAAAGAAAAATACACTAAAATTTACGAAACATTAGAACAAATTATGCTTGAAAAGAAAAATATACATCCGAATGTAGATTTTCCATGCGGGCCTACTTACTACATGATGGGTATTGATATAGATTTTTATACACCAATATTTGTTATGTCTCGAATAACAGGCTGGTCAGCTCATATTATGGAACAACATGCATCAAACAAGTTGATAAGACCTCTATCAAAATATAAAGGGGAAGACGTAAGAGAAGTAATGCTACTTAATCAAAGATAAATATTGAAAATACTACTGTAATTAACTAAATCAAAATAATAGTGATATTTTTTTCATTTAAATTAAGTAATTATTTCGGCAAATCTATTTTCAATTAAGTTTATACTCAAATTATTCTTCTTAGCAAAATCATCAATGGCACTTTTTACCTCTGGGATATAACTTTCTTTACCATAATCATCACATAATAATACTTTATTTTTCCCCTTCATGGCTTCGTATAATATTTTAAGATCATTAGTTACGGTGTTGTAACTATGACCACCGTCTATAAAAGTATAATCTACATTTGATAGGTTAATTTTTTTAAGCTCGTTATTGGTGTCACCTTTTATTAGTTTTGTATTTTCTTTATATCTTTCAAGTAATTTTTCTACACTTTTTATTGTATTTAAATTTTCTTTTAAAATAATATTGTAATAAAAATTTTTTAAAGGATTGGCAAATCTTTGATTTTTTAAAAAATCAGGTTCTATTTCTTCAGTATTTGAATTTTTCTTTCCTCCAAATAAATCAATTCCTATGTATTTAAAATTTTTTTTATGATGATAATTTAGAAAGTCACATGTATTTCTAGCTGTAACACCACAAAAAACACCTATTTCTAAAAATTTTTTTGGCTTGTAATCATTTAAATGATTAAGAAAAATATTGCCCCATTTACCTTTGAGGCCTGATTTTCTCCAATACGATTTATACTTTAAATTCAAATACTAAGCGAATACTTCGCCCCAAGTTCCTTGTGTAGAAGCTTTAGAATATTCTGTAGCTCTACCTTCAAAGA
>Ga0307986_10002240_pt1 | contig 13873 bp, 11 predicted proteins | sample EllFjometageno82_FD_203170 | JGI IMG/M metagenome (GOLD analysis project Ga0307986, IMG submission 203170) | Marine microbial communities from Ellis Fjord, Antarctic Ocean - #82 | ecosystem: Environmental > Aquatic > Marine > Unclassified | place: Southern Ocean | collected 2014-10-09
TTATTTTTTTCTTTATATATAATAAATGATATATAGAAAGTATTCGTTCAAAACTGGCGGAGCCCCGGAAACAAAAGAAGAAGACGACGAAGACGAAGCACCAGTCAAGGGACCAGTAGAAGACGTAGACGACGAAGAAGACGAAGAAGAAGACGAAGAAGAAGACGAAGAAGACGCTGAAGAAGAAGGAGGTGGCGGAGAAGGGATCACCGAAGAAGACGAAGAAGAAGTTGAAGAAGATGACGCTGACGTCACAGTCAAAGAAGACGAAGAAGACGAAGAAGAAGCGTCGTCGTCGTCGTCGTCGTCGCCAGCTCCCAATTTAATGAGAATACCAACAACAATACCAACAAAAACAATACCTACAAAAACAATACCTACAAAAACAATACCTACAAAAACAATACCTACACAGGCATCATTGAGGCCAATTTTACCTAAGATTGAATCTAACTTATTTGATAAAACTGATTCGGATGATAATAAACCTGAAAAAATAGTATCCGATAAATCTGATGATATAAGTGAAATAAAAGAAGATTTAAAAACATTACTTAATCTAGTTCGTAAATCTATTAGAAAATCCACCAAAAAAGTTAATAAGAAGAAGAAAAAGAAGAAGAAGAAATCTAAGTCTAAAGGCGGTAGAAGAACTAAAAGAAGCGGTCACCGTCGTCGTCGGACAGCGCGTCGTAATAAGAAAAGAAAGACACTTAGAGGCCATGGTTATTCGGTAGGAGGTTCGGGCCACGAAGCTCTCGATGCTATCCACGCACAGCGAGAAAGCGAAATGACGGATTTTTTGGAGCAAGCTGGTATGGAAGACGCCGCTGACTGGGCAGAAATGCTGGCCGATGAGGGATATGTGGAGCCGAATGACATCAGGGACGCTGAAGACCGAGACCTAACAGCGAGGGACCGCGACGTCATCATCGGATTCGATAAAGATGAGGTGAAGAAGATGCGCGCGTTACTCAAAAAACTCGACGAAATTTCAGCCACCTCCGACGTAAAGCTAAGCGACGCGGAGGCGCTTGCCCTTTTACGTTCCACGGAACGTGGTGGTAAAAGAAGAAGAACTAAAAAAAGAAAAGCTAAAAGAATAACAAAAAGAAAATAAAATTGAATATTTAAAATAATAATATTAATAATATGGAGATTTTAAAGAATTATTACAAAAATAATGATTCACTAGAGGTAGGTGTTGATGAAGTTGGGCGCGGTTGTTTGGCTGGTCCGGTTGTTGCTGGTGCGGTTATATGGGATCCTGAAATCAAACAAGAACGAGGACTTTATATTAGAGATTCTAAGAAGTTATCAGAAAGGAAAAGATATATTCTAAAGGATTTTATTGAAGAATATGCTATAGATACAAACGTCCACTTTGTAGATAATGTAAGAGTAGACGCAATAAATATTTATCACGCTTCACATGAAGCGATGCATAAAGCTATTAGAGGTCTAAGGGTTGAACCGGAATTGATACTTGCTGACGGTGATAAATTTACACCTTATATGAATAATAATGATACTTATATAGAACATCAATGCATAGTAGGTGGAGATGATAAATATTGTTCTATCGCTGCGGCAAGCATTTTAGCAAAGTGTGAACGAGATAAATGGGTAGAAGATATTTGTGATCAATATCCAGAACTGGAAGAAAACTATAAATGGAAAAGTAATAAATGTTATGGAACTGCAGCGCATATGACAGGAATTAAAGAATATGGTATAACAGAATGGCATAGGAAATCATTTGGACCGTGTAAATAATTCCCCTTATTTTACCCAAGCTGTTAATGCCGCAACTGTTCTATCATCATTGAATTCTTCGTAATCGGTTCCATCTGATTTATAAACAGTCGGGTAACCTGAAACAGTCGGGGCAGGCACTTCACCGGCTTTCACCATTTGTTCCCGTAGGGCGGTTGCTTCCTGTTGGTTGAATTTTTTCAATGTAATACCACTGCCGTCCATGGACGCCACAAATTTATCCCAAACAGGGTTAAACTTGATACAATGACCACATGATTCCATATGGAAATAGTATACGGCTTTGACTCGATTACTAAATGATTCTAGAGATAGAAGTCTGCAAGATGTAACGCAGCATAGTACACTCGCTATAGCCAGAACAAGTAGAACTTTAATAACCATAGGTTGTTTGTTATACATAGAGCAAGCTTTATTAACAAGTTTCATATTATACTATATAATGAGAAATAAAAATTTATAATATTTAATTAAATTTAAGCGCTAACAACACAATTATCACCAACGCAACTATTACTTGTATTTAATACACAACCGCCAAAATTATTGCGTTCGCATGTTACACATCTACTATATTTAGCACCTTGCTGTGTCCAGTTATTACAATGTCTTTTGCTTTTTGATTTACAGGCAGGACTCTGGCAATCTGTATAGTATTTATAAGCATTATAACTAAAGAGAGCTATTATTGAATAAAATAGAAACTGTTTTATAGTTATACTATTAAGTTTTACACCTACGAAACCATATGTTTTTAGCATTTATATATATATACTATACTATATAAAAAAATATGAAGTATATTATAAAATGAAAGAATTCATATACATTATAGATGATAAGGTTTTACAATTATCGCCAGATGAAGAAATAAGTTATCGACAAGCGTGGAAACTGGTTCAACAAGAAGTAAACGATTCAAGTAAATCTTACGCGCGGGTAGAAACAGCTAAAGAAAAGTATTCGTGTAAATATAAAAAAATAAAAAGTTTCACAGACCTAGAAAATTTAGTTACCGTTTAGATCTTCTTTTAGTTCGTCTACCGCCTTTAGATTTCTTTTTGGTCTTATTGTTCTTTTTGGACCGCCATTTTTTTTGTATTTTTCTCGCAGCACTGCGTTTTTTTGAACTGCTATTTCTAAAATATGCTGGTAATTGTGCTCTTTTTAATGAAGAACCTGTTCTACGCGAAGACCGCGAAGATTTAGAACTGGATCTACTAGATGAAGATCTAGAACCGTAGGGGCTATCTGGAGTAACATATTTGACACTAATACCTTGTTCTTTTAATCCTTTTCTAGATGCTTTTTTTCTGGATTTTAACACGCCTTTATATTTTTGCACAATTCTCTGTAATAATTCTAGGTCAGTATTTTTTTTTACGGAATGAAATATTGAACTATCTAGAACAGTATTTTTTCTTATTTTTAATGTATCTACAAGCGCGTTTTTAAAATAAAGTTTATACATCAATGATGCTCCGGTTCCTTTATCATTATATAAATTCTCTATCGCTGGATATACAGATATATCACCATTAACAAAAAATTCCTGGTGAATATTTGCTATTGTTGGCGAAGGCATTGTCATAACTATTTTCATTTATAAGTAATATAGATAATATTTATTTAATAGCCCAATTATATTTATCAAAAGTATCGATATGGTCAGATACTTTTTCCGGGATCCATTTAGAATCTTTAAACGCGCATTCAATGAAGCATTCCATTTCCCGATCTTTCATAGCTTTTCTAACAAGTTTACTAACACGCATATTAGGAATACTAGGAATACCCACTTTAATCTTATCACCGCCGTCCTGCACGTATATGTCATAGATATCTGGTTTTAGAGTTTTTAGAAATTGGAAAATAACCCTTTTATCTGTATTAACTTCTGATACTGGTTTCTTAAAAACTGGTTTCTTTTCTTTATATCCACCATTTGCACCGGGAACCTTTTGTTGCCCTTTTTGTTGCCCTTCTTGTTGCTGAGGTTTGCGATCTAGTAGCTGTAAGACTTTGGCGTGTTTTGTATTAATTGGAACATAATAGAAACCGCGGACTTGATAGGGTAGTTTTGGCATGATATTTTCTTTAAGGTGTTGAAGGTCTTTGTATTCAAAGAAGCCTTTAACTTGTAGCGGGCAAAGATCAAGATAGGAGTCATCTGTATAGTTATCGTTGAGTAGTTGGTAGATAATATTGACTCTTTTGATAATATCCATATGTTGTTGAGATTTTCCACAATATTGATATAGGTCTCCAATTAACAGAAACCAACTATGTTTTTTATCCCTTACTAGTTCAGTTTCGAGAAGGGTTCCAGAATAGATATCTTTGTTAAAACGATAAGGTAGGACGAAAATTTTAGGGTAGTCATAGCCTTCTTTAATCTTTTTATCAATTAGAAAGGTATATCCGGTGTCATTGATTCTAGTGCAATACATAAAATAAGGTGAGCCGATTGTTTTAATACAAACGACGTGCGGGTTATTTAGATTCTTTGAGAATCTAGCATTAAATAATCTAGCATAGTTAGTGGAATAGTCGACGTTACATTTAAACTTCATATCCTGAAGAATAAATTTCTTGGTGTCATTATCAGTGATATTATCACATTCTTTACCACAAAAGCTGGTTCTTGTAAAAGTATTCGATTCCATTGTATTTGTCCTTAATATGTATATTTCAATTTTATTTCTTAAATATTTTTTTATTGCTTTATAATAAGTAAATGAATGAACCTATTCAAAAAGTAGATATTAGCGGAGGATATGAAACGCTTCAAATTGCTTTAATAATTGTTATTGGTGTTTTGATAGCTTTTTTCATATTTTCGACCTATGCAATAGAATACATAAATAATAACTGGAACGAATATAGATGTCAACCGCTTTATATGATGATCGCCGGACTATTAGGACACGACGCCGATAAAAATAATAGATATTGTGTTGAACAACAAAGTATTATAATAGCAGATGAACGTGGAAAAGAAAATGAAGAATTTAAAAAGAAATTAAATTTCTCAAATATGAACTTTAAGAACAGTCTGGGTAGTATTACCACCACTATTAATAATATGAGCACCAATTTCATGAATGGACAGAAAAGTATTAATAAGGTAATTAATAATATTAAAGCATCTATCATGTTTATGATGGAAAAATTAAAAGTTATTATTAAAAAATTATTAGCTGTAGCAACTGTTATTATATATACCCTATTTTCGTCTATTGTATTTGTTAAGAGTATGGTTGGTGGGACGGTTGGTGGTTTAAGTAATATAGTGTTATCAGATGAATGTTTTGCCGGTGATACTATAGTAAATGGAATTAAAATTAAGGACATTACTATTGGAGATAATGTATTGGGAAAAATGGAATTTGTATACAATAAAGATTACATATATTCATATAAAGGTGTAAAAGTAACTGAAAATCATCTGGTATTAGAAGATATTTGGAAACCTGTTAAGGATTCTTTACACGCAAAGAAAATACCATTTGACGAAAAAAGGGTATATTGTTTAGTAACAAAAGATAATAGAATAAAGATAAATAATACTATATTTTCAGATTTCATAAGTTTAAGTGGAAATGTAAATAATTTAATTAGAAATAAAGTATTAGAATTAATGAATAAAAATTTAATAGTATCATCAAACGAAATGAATAACTATTATGAATCTGGTATATTGTCTACCCAGGTAATACAAACTAGCAAAGGTCTTAAATCTATTGGAGATATTGATGTTGAAGATATTTTACCATATTACGGAAAAGTAAATGGTATAATTAAACAAAAGAATAGCAGATGGGTTTCTATAAATAATACCATGACTACTGCAGGTCAGATTATACTTTATTCTAATAAGTTTATTAAAGCAATTGATCACCCTAAAGCTATTACACATAACTTTAAAGGTGAAGCAGTCAGTATTAATACACAGACAGGACTATATATACACAGCGGCTTACCGATTCTTCAATATAGTGAAATAGAGAATGAGAATATTGAAACATTTACCGTTGGTGTGATGAATAAATGCCGTTAATAAAATATTACTTATTATTAATATGGATAATAATACTATTCAAATAAAAGAATATATTGTGAGCAAGTTTACTGTTACAAGAATCATTATTTTAATACTTTTCTTTATAATACTATACATAGTAACAAGATTGAAGTTTACTATAAATGAAATAAGGGACAATTGGAATGTATATGAATGTAAATTTCCTTATTCTGTTATTGGTGGATATTTGGCCCCGTCCGGAATAAAAGGAAATGCTCCGAATCAAGACAAAGTGTTTTATGGAATGCAGGGATCTAAAATACATTTTGATAGATGTCATAAGGCGTTATATGATGCTATAACAGCCGCAAAACTAGCGCCTATGTATGCTAGTTATGGTAAAGAACTAAACCAATTGAAACAACAATCATATACGTTAGGATCGTTATTAAATTTAACAAAAGATATAAGAAAAACCATTGGAACTGTGTTGAAAAAAGTGTTAAAGTTTATTTTTGTTGTATACTATATATTGGTATACGTATTTCAAAAAATAAAATTAATAATGGTAAAAGTTCAAGGTGTAATAGATATTATACTAGAATCATTTAAAACATATTTTGTATTCGTGCATTATTTAATATTTACCATACTACCAACAACATTATCATGGATGATGGATATGTTTACCATGCAATTAACCGGATTATTATATTCTGTATTGTTCGCGACGGACGCAGTAGGGCTAGTCAAGGACGTAGGTAAGAACTCCGCCAAATTAGTTAAAGGAACTGGTAAAGTTGGAAAAATAGGTTTATCTATGATTGGGAAAGTAATACAGGATTCTTTAAAATTATTTTTAGAAAGGGCGAAGGATTACCAAGATAATGCGGGCCACGCAACCGACGCTGGCAGCGCTGCCAAGCATATGGCGAAGGGAAAGACTCGTAAAGAAACGAAGGAGGCTGCAGCGGCTGCCGCGCTTGCCGTAAAGAAGGCTGCGGCGAATCTGGCAAAAAATCAGACTCCTGACGAAAAGAAGGCATCTAAAGCTGCATACGCGGCAGCGGTAAAGGCGGCTGCCGATGCGGACATCGTGCACAAGAAGCGTGCACTTGGGCCAGACTTCTTTGATGAATTCGGAAAAAACAAGAAGCCAAATAAATTTATGAAAGGTATGGGTGTTGGTATGTCGGTTATATCTAACGTGATTGATTGGGCACCAGTATTCGTTTATTTTTTATTTATGTATATAGTCAGTTCTTCTAAAGATTTAATGAAGGATATAACACAGTTTAACGGGGTTGGTAATTTACCCTTCTCTCCTTTTCCCGAATCTGTGCTATTCGACAAAGCTGGAGATCCTATATCTAGTAGCGATACTAGCACGGGTGGATTAGGCGCTGATCAAAGTAACGCTGCTGGTAGTATTTTAAACTTAATATCAATTATCCTTATAGCATTAAAGGATGAGGCTAAAAATGATTCCTGTTTACTATCAGATACGAAGATTGAATTAAAAGATAAAATAATTAATATTCAAGATTTAGTCGCAGGTGATATTCAGTGTGATGGCTCCATTGTTAGAGGAATAATGAAATATAAACCAGGCCTAGTTGATATTTATAGTTATAAAGGAATTAGAATGACTGGATCTCATTATATCTATCACGATGGTAAGTATATAGCTTGCAGTGATATAGAATCACCACAATCAGAGTCTATTGAAAAACTATATTGCCCGGTTACTAGTAATGGTATTATAAAGAGTATTAATGATAACAATGAATCTGTAAAACTAGCCGATTATAATAATTCTATTGCTTTTTCGGAATGGAACTATAATACGGATAAAAAACTGGGAAGTAAAGACTTATTATCTAAAAATCAATACAAGGAACATGAATATCCACCACTGTTCGCTACTAACGATATATTAAATAATGAAGATAATATAGGTGAAATAAAATACAAAAATCACACAGAAGTCAAAATGTATAATTATAATGGCGTAATTGTTTCTGGAAATGTATTAGTATATGAAGACAGTTGGAAACGCATATGGCAAACCAAAGCCAAACGGGTTGATACAGATTATGAATATCTATACAATGTATTAAGAAAAGATCACACTATAAAAATAGGTGAATATTTATTTAAAGATTATGAAGAAATAAATTTATAAATTTAAAAACCATCACCAAAGTCGTCCTCGTCAAAGTCGTCATTAAAGTCATCGTCGTCGTCCGTTCTGTCTTCTTTAGACTTATGACTTCTTAATTTTTTCAGCTGCTTTTTGCTAAGAACAAAAGGTGAAACTAAACCATAATCTCTTAAATCCACTAGCTGTCTCATGTTATACTTGGCGCAAGAAGTTGATACTATAGTTATGGTGAAGTATGTGATAAAGTATACTATAACTAGGGCCCACGCTAATCCGGATGATTGTCCCGCCGGTCCTGAATTAGATCTAACAATATATTCTATTAATCCAATAAAAATAACTGAGAATACTACTTTAGGAATGGAGAATCCATTAGGACTGCCCATATATAATTCCATACTACTAGTTATTAAAATGAAGAGAATAAATATAATAGTTGTTGTATTTACTGGAAGGGCGTTCTCCGCCACTTTTTTACTTGCTTCTAATTCCCGATGTCTACCATAATAATCTGATGAAGAATAGCCTGACATTATTTTATATATATATATATATTATTTTTTATTTGTTTTCGTTGAATAACTTTATTACATATTTATGAATAAATTTTAATTTGTCAATGGTGCAGCATCCTGTAATAATAACCTGACCGCTTTGAAATATCATTATTGATATTCTACGACATTGCGCGTCACCGCACCCCGAGCCTTTGCCTTCGCAATATTCTTCGCAGCAGCAACGACCGCATAGTTCAGGATTGTTTTGGGTTAAATCATTCCAGTAGTATTTTAGATTAATACCAGGGTAAGAATCCGGTTCATAATTAACATAAAAGTTATGTTTTTGTTCTAAAATATTATAGAATAGTTCACGATCGACTATTTCTCCAAGTGTGAAACCACTGTTGATTAAACAAATATCTAATGGATAATTATCCAAGGTGTCTCTCGTAATATTATTTTTAATTAGAAGTTTTTTAGTTTTGTTGATAGTATTCTGCGCTGCGTCCAAATTAGGAACACCGGTCATTTGGCAGCTCCCGTTATTAAATATCTTCATATTAATTGGTTTTCCATTTGTCTTTGAATCGTCCATAAAATGAAGCGTGGCCTGATTATAGAAGGACTTCTTAGGAGCAGTTGTTTTTCTAATCTTTTTAGGTTTTTTCATATTATCACCTTTTCTAGGATTGTTACCATATTCAATACAAACTAATGTATCTTCTAGTTCTATATCATTATAAATCCGCGCTAGATCTATATCAGTTCCAAACTTACTCACAATAGTCATGGTTGAAATTTTTAGGTCAGTCATTACTCTTTAAATACTCTTTTTATGCTTAAGTCATTTTTCAATTTTAAATCTCTGTAAACATTCCAGGATTTCATAAAGGACTTGACAATCGACGTAGTTATATGTAATTATTTGATGCATTTCTTCAAATCTTTTTAAAGGAACGTTTTTCAGAATGGCTTTTTCGTTGCATTTGATAACACGAACCATAGCGTCCTGACCATCGGACGCGTCTTCTACCGACCATGTTGTTTTTATTTCACCTTTGTCAAATAAGACCTTGGCTATATTCTTTAATCCAAATGCCCATGCGTTTTTAAGGGTGATAGGTTCTCGTTTAAACATTTGAAACATATCAATCCAATTGAAAGACTCAATATTCTGAAGGTCATGTTTGTTTGCGGCAGCTTTATAGAATGTCTTTTCAGCCGGGCTCCAATGATATATTGGAACGTCCTTTAATAATACATTATGTTTATTTGATAATCGTATCATGTATTCTATCCATCGGACGAATATTTTTTTCTCTTCTGTGTCAGTTAAACCTGATACTGTAAAATCTTTATAAGAGGATTTACCATTTACTACCGCAATACACCCGATCATAAAGGTCATATTAATATTACAATTACTACTATTTTCATCCAGATCCATAACTGTTTCAAAGTCAACAAAAAAAGAAACGTAATTATTCTTATTTAATATATCCAAGTTTATTTCATTTATAACGCTAGGTGAAGTATCACCAATTTTACTGTTCACACATATAAACTTTTTCTGTATATTCAATGTTTTAGGAATAGATTTCTTTGTTTGGAGCGTGTTAAATAATCTAGGATCGTCCCATGAAAATATACCCTCCTTATGTAATCGTTGTCTTTGTTTTGTTGTTATATTCCAAACTAAACTGACTTCTTTTAGTTTTACAGCCAGTTCTTTTTTAACATTGTCCCATTCTTCATTGACCACTTTCATATTTGGATATAGTTCTTTAACACTTGGCGGTTCCAGTCTCCATTTCTTTTTATTAATTTGTAATTTTTGAACCCACTCGAGTGCATCATTGTATCTTTGTTTTAACGCCGCCGCCATATCAATAAAAATCAAGTGTTCTTTGTAGGTTTTATCACCTATTCTTCTAGCCGCTATGTATGCCAGTTTTTGTGGTTTCGGTAATAAATTATTCATCATATACAAGCGGGTTTTGCAATACCAGAGATAATTATTATTTCTAAGGGTTACATTGTCCTTACAGTAATAACACGACATCAGCCGTATATCTAATACATGAAATTCACCATGGCGTTTAATTAATAAGTCAGGAACCGCTCCTTGATTTCCTTTAGATAAACCTCCGTATATAATACATTGTATTGCTTTATTCTTTAAAGCAACTCCTGTTTTATCACATTTATCTTTAAAACCTATTATCAAAGATAAATCTAATATTTCATCTGAACTATACTGGCCTTTAAAATGGGATATACATTCTTGTGTAAACTTCCATTTTTTAGATTCTAAGTAACTAGTATACTTACTTTTTTTGTTTTTTAACGAATAATATGCAGGATTCTCTTTGAGATAGTCAATAAGGGGATCGTTTAAAATGAAGTTTTTTAGATTGTATGGAAATATCATACTATTCTTAATCTAGTAAATATTATTTTTTTACATTATATACTTTCTATTTCTTTCTGGTTCTTCGTCGGCGCCTGCCACCAGACCCGGCCTTAGTTCTTCTTTTTTGGTTCTTTTTAGGGGTTCTTAGCTGCTTCTTCTTCTTATGAGTTCTTAATTGTTTCTTTTTTCTAATGGTTCTTCTTCTTTCTTTCTTTTTTCTAATAGTTCTTCTTTTACCACCGGTATATGAATACGCACTTCTATCATTCGGATCAATCCGATTAGAAAAAAGTTTTTCCAACTCTTCTGGATTACGAATATCTAATGGTGTTAAAATCAATTCTTTATCAGAAGATTTATATATACTAGACAGTCTAGAATCAACAGCTTTTATCTCCTTATTTAATATTTTAACAGCTTTTAGACCACCATAATATATGTCATCGGTTAACATTTCCACAAACAAATCTTTTAATGGTCGCTCCGACCAATATGATTTCCCACCTAATATTAGTTTGCAGGTTTTTCCACTATATTTACATAATGGACGCTTATTACAAAATTTTTTTGCGATGTAATCACCGACCGCTTTCCCAGATCGGAAATTTCGGTCACATTTACGTTGTATCTGTCTAACATCATCTGGATATGCATCAAATGGATTATTTTTTCCCTTATTAGTATGATATTTTGTCACCTTTAGTATTAAATCTCTTATTTTATCCCGTTTATCATGTTGCCACATGGATTTATATAAATATTTTTCTGTATCATCCATAGATAAGTCAATATCGGCCAGTTTTTTTAACTCTATAGAGTCTTCTTGTGATATAGCACTGGATATTTCTAGTGTGTATTGTTTGTATAATAGAGTTTCATTTATCGCTTGTTGTTTATATTTACTTCTTTCATCTATTATTTTCTTTTCTGATTGATCAATATCATCTACAAATATATCTTTTTCGACTTCTTCATCGTTAATATACGGGAATTGATCGTATCTTTTTAATCCTTCTATTTCACTGTCTTCTTCTTTAAAGTAAATAATATGTCTATCATTAACACTATAACCAACTGCTTTATTTCTACTTATATCAACAAATATACCTTCCGTGTCGTATGCGTTTGCACCGGCATTTGAATCCTTTCTAAAAACACCTGAATCATTAATCTTTTTTAGTATGTCTTCTAGTTCTTTATATGTTGGTAGGTCTTTGAACAACATATTAAATGCCCCCCCCTTTTTAATATGATATTGTATGAATAATGAATATTTTCCCTCTTCTCCATCTTCTTTTTTATATGAATGCATCTGGGTTCCACCTGCTGGATTGCCATCTAAATTTAATATCTTATATGGCGCAATTGGTAGAATAATTGATTTAGCGTTTAGCCCATCTTTATTAGCACTTAGTTTTAGTATAATATATCTGGCTATACTTAAACTATCCACGTAATAATATTTATGTTGAAATTGTCTTCTATTACTTATTTTTTCTTCATTACTTATTTTTAATAACAGGGGAATACGATCCAGGGTCCCGTAATCTATTACTGGAAGTGTTGATGTATTAAACGTATCTTTATCATGTTCTATAATACACCAATTATACAAAGGCATATTTATTTCTAATGTTGGACTTTTTGATTCATCATGTAATATTGGTTGATATGTTACATTTGTTTTGACTAAATAAGATATGTTTGGTGGTATTGATTTATAATATCTAGATGGATATACAATATTTATTTTTTCAGATGAACCAGTGTCAATATGAAACAAACATATATATCTTTCTTCAAGGTCCACTGGCCTCTTATCAGGCACCCGTCTGTTTTTTGGTGTAGTTGGTGTGGTTGCTTGGTGATGTTCTAGTTCTTGTATAACCGGTAATATATTGTGATCGTCTAATTCATGGATTTGCTTTATGAAATTATCATAAGCAGTCCATATATTACATAATACCCTGAATTCTGGTTCTGTTTTTAATAGTTCGGGGAAATTATCATGGAATTTATGTCGGACTTCAACATTTACTCTAACCAGGTCTTCCTCCTTTTCTTTGACTTCGGCCGCGGCCGCGGCCTCCTCCTTTTCTTTGGTCAATGCCTCCTCCTTTTCTTTGGTCAATGCCTCCACTTTTTTTTTTGCTTCTTTCAGCTCCACCTCTTTGGCAACTACTGGTGCTAAGATTGTTTTTAGTGACTCACTAAAATTATAAAATTTAATAAAGTTAGGATTAGCCGATATTGCTCTTGTAATAATAATATCAATATCAGAGTCATCTATTTTATTATAAGGAGTTTTGAATTTAGAAATCAGGTCACCATTGTTAGCTTTACAAAAGAAGCGGGGATCTACCCTATGTAATTCCAACGCATCTATAATATCTTTATAGTCCTTTGTTATATCATTAAAATAAATAATAGCCAATGAATTAAGTAAGCCAGTTCCACCATTATCATTAAATTGGTGAACACCAAATCTATTTAATTCCCCGTATTTCTCTTCTTCATTAATTATTTGGTTGATTTTAGGATGAATTATACCTATGTGTCCTGGTTTAACAATCTTTCCCCAATTTTTAGTAGCTGCTACACCAACCGTTGTTTTATCTTGCACCACTGCTTTGTAATCGTTTGCATTATATTTAGGTGAATTATAACAACATGGTATTCTTCCTTTGTATGCTTCTGTATCTTTCCTTAAATTATGTGCCGTTTCATAATGTGAATGCAAATCTAAATATCCTGGTAAATATTTCGTTGTATCTTCCGGTAATTTAACCGCACCTTTATTTTTTTCGGCGCGTGTATTACCTTTTTCCCAATAAGGTTCAGCCCTTTCTAAAATTGTTCCATTCACTTCGGGTGTAATTTCACGACCACCGCTGTCTTTTAAACCATAATAACCACATTTACAGAATGGACATGTAATATTTTGCTGACGCGCGACATATGTTTTATGATCTTTAAAATGTCTGTCTGGTATGGGC
>Ga0307986_10002242_pt1 | contig 13865 bp, 16 predicted proteins | sample EllFjometageno82_FD_203170 | JGI IMG/M metagenome (GOLD analysis project Ga0307986, IMG submission 203170) | Marine microbial communities from Ellis Fjord, Antarctic Ocean - #82 | ecosystem: Environmental > Aquatic > Marine > Unclassified | place: Southern Ocean | collected 2014-10-09
TAACCAGGCTCTAGTGTGGTGAGTGTAGACGACCATTTAGAGGAATTTAATACATATTTACTATAAAATTTTGTTCTACTTGAATTTTGTAGATCAAAAATGTGTGTAAAATTATAAGTAGATAATTTTTTTTTTAATTTAAAAAGATAAAACAAGTTCCATCTTGGAGACCTCTTGTCTACTAAAACTTCATCAACATAAGGACAGCTACTCATAAAATCAAAATAGTTAGGTGAGGTTAAAAGCACTACGTGAGATTTAAAGTTAGATTTTTTAATATCTTCAATAGCTCCATTAGCTTGGATTAAATCTCCTAAAGAACCATGTTTTATAATTAATATATTCGACATTTTTTATCTATATAATTTTATGTTTATAGTATATTTAAAAAATTACTATGGATAATAAATTAAACAAAATATTAGCAGAAATATCAGCTGGTGAATTAATTGATAAGATAACTATTTTGCAAATAAAAAAGGGGAAAATTAACGATAGTGAAAAACTTAAAGATATAGAAAAAGAACTTCTTACTCTTGACTCTACACTTAAAAAATCAATTCCAGACATCTCCGTAATTGATGCCTTAATGAATAAATTAAAATCTATTAATCTTGAACTCTGGGATATAGAAAATAATAAGAGATTAGCGGAAAAAAATAATGACTTTGGTCAAAATTTTATTGCACTTGCCAGAAATGTTTATAAAATAAATGATGAAAGATCTAAAATTAAACTTGAAATAAATAATATCTTAGGTTCTAATATTAAAGAAGTTAAATCACACTACTAATCATTTTGAAGACTTGGGATTCTCTTTCTCAAAATTTTAGAAAAATTGGGATTTATTTTACATGTAATAAGACCTGTTCCTTTTTTTAATTCTTTCAAAATTTTTCCATCTGGAGATACGATTAGCGAGTGACCAAACGTCTTTCTTCCATTCCAATGTGTACCGTACTGCGCGGGAGCAAATATGTAGCAAAAATTTTCAATAGCTCTGGCTTTTAATAAAATATGCCAGTGTTTGAGCCCTGTTGTTTGTGTAAAAGCTGAGGGTACAGCTATAAATAATGATCCCTGCTTAGAAAGTTTTCGAAACATACTTGGAAATCTAACATCATAACAAATAGAAAGTCCTATTTTTCCCCATGGCAAGTTTGATGTCTTTATTAATTTGCCTGGTGTAAAAGTTTTTGATTCAAAGTATTTCTCTCCTTTTTTTAATACAGCATTATACATGTGTATTTTATCATAATATGTTTGAATTAATCCTCTGGGGTTAATTAAAACAGAACGATTTTTTATTTTATTATTTTCCTTAACTATAATGGACCCTATTAAAATCCATTTTTTATGATGTCTTGCAATTTTTTTTATTTCAGCTAAGTAAGAATCTTTTTTCATCGAAGTTGCTTTTAAAAATAATTCTTTTTTACTTAGTCCAAATAAAGATGAGGTTTCGGGCGTTATAATAAAGTCAGATTTTTGTTTTATTGCTTGAAGGATTAATTTTTTTGAAGAATCTAAATTTTTCTTGATGTTTTTTCCAGAACATATTTGAATACAAGAAACAATCATAAATTAATAAATATTTATTATACTTACGAAAGAAGATATATATAATTCGAATGAATAAATCTTTAACTATAGTGTTTAACTCTTTTTTTAGTGAAAAACATTTAAATAGAGTTTTAAAAAACTTAAAAAAATATAGAGTTATAATAATAGAAAATTCTCAAGATGTAGTCTTAAAATTAAAATTAGAAAAAAAATACAAAAATGTAAATGTTATTATACCAAATAAAAATTTAGGTTTAGCTAAAGGTTATAATATGGGTATAAAAAATGCAAAAACTAAGTATGTTTTTTTAAATAATCCAGATTTAGAAATAAGTAATAAATCAATCGATCAACTACTTTTGCATGCAGAGAAAATAAAAAAATTTGGAATTATTGCTCCTGTTTATGACGATGAAAAAGTATACAAAAATTATGGTAGCGACCCAACTTATAGAGAGAAAGAATTAGAATATCTAAAGAAAAATAAAATTAAATCAGTAAACTGGATTGACAATAACTTTTTCATAAATAAAAATCAGATTAAAAAAAGTTTATTTGATGAAAAATACTTCTTGTACTTTGAGACGTTAGATTTCTGCTTAAATTTAAAAAGAAAAAAAAAACAATTGCTAGTTTCGAAAAAGATAAAAATTAAACATTACGGTTCAAAATCAACTGATGATAAGTATAAAGATGTTGTTCAATTAACTAGAGCGTGGCATTATAATTGGTCAAAATTCTACTACTATAGAAAAAATTTTAACTATGTCTATGCAGTTAGGAAAATTACACCAAATTTAATTCAAGCTATTAAAAAAATTATAATCAATATGTTCAAACTAAATAAACATGATGTGTATGTTTCTATGGTTGAAATTTATGGAATTTTATCTTCGATGCTTTGCTTGAGGTCATTTTATAGGCCATCAACTAAATCTTAGAACGTTAAGATTTTTATATTTTACAATATTATTTCATAACCGAAGAGGCAAAATTCCAATTACAGTCGAAGCTTGGAATGTGCACACCAGAAACCGTAACATTACCAAAACTTTTTTCTAAAACATTGCACCAATTTTCAACTTGTTTTGGTTTTTTATCTTTACTGCCAACTTGGGCTGTTATTACCCCACCTGGTTTTAAAATTCTTTTTAATCCTTTCATGTTTTTCCTTGCAAGATCAATACAGTACTGATCATCGTTAAGGTCTACAAAAATTTTATCATACTTGGAATCTTCAACCAACTTAATGCTTTCAAATGCATCACCCCAGAATGTATTAACTGTATTATTTTTTTTAACTTTTGAACAAACTGTTGGTAAATGTCTGTAGCAAGACTCAACTATTTCAGGATCAAGTTCATACCAGTCAATATAGTTTGTGTTGTTTTCAATACACTCTCTCGCAACTCCTCCGTCTCCTCCACCAATTATAGCGACATTATTGTTTTTTTTACTTAAGTCATAACTAGATTTAAAGAAAGTTGAACTATAAATCTTTTCATCTTTTTCAGCTACTTGGATTTCATGATCTATAAAAAGTGCATTTCCAAATTCTTCCAGATTCATTATTTCAACGAATTGACCGACTTTGGAGGTAAATGTTTCCAACACATTATTAACTACATAATATTTTTTTTGCCCTGGTGTGCTGTATATATCGTCATATAAGCTAACGTTGCTACGATCAAAAATTTTTACAACAACTCTTTTATGCTCAATTTCTTTTTTTAAAATCTTTAAAGCAACTTTTGGATGAACTTTTCCGCATGTAAAAAAATCAAAACTTATTACACCTCGTTCAGGAAATGTATGAAAACTAAAGTGACTTTCAGATAGTAGTGCAACTAACGTAAATCCTTGAGGTTGAAACGCATGACTACTAACATTTAGAATTTCAACTTTGGCAGCTTTTGCAATTTTGTAAATAATTTTTTCATAAAAAGATTTTGGGTAATCTTTCTTAACACCTAGAAAATCTAGCGTGATGTGTTCTCCAATTTTTATCATTAAAAACTAGTCCTTCTTATAATTTTTCATCTTGCCTAAAACTATTTTCATTTCTTTTTTAGAAAGTATTTTAGGAATTCCAATTCTTAGGGCATTAATATATTGATTACAAATATTTTCAACCTCTTGAGCTAGCTCAAATGCTTTGTCTAAATTTTCTCCAAATGCAATCTGTCCGTGATTTCCGATCAAGCATGCTGATCTATTTTTTAAAGCAGACAAGATGTTGATTGATAGCTTTCTTGTTCCAAAAGTTGCATATTTTGTACATTTTATATCTTCTCCACCCGCAACACCAACCATGTAGTGAAACGCTGGAATAGATTTTTGATGTGTTGAAACAGCTGTAGCGCACGTAGAGTGTGCGTGAACTATTGCTTTAGCTTCTTTTTTATTCACATAAATATCTTGGTGAAATCTCCATTCTGACGATGGTTTACCCTTTTTTTTGTCAAATTTACCATTTAGAGAAACAAATACGATATCCATAAGCTTAAGTGTAGAGTACTTTGCACCAGAGGGTGTTATGTAGAAACCTTCTATTTTTTTTTCTTTTGCTCGAACTGAAATATTTCCCGATCTTAAAGCAGATAAATTAGTAGTATTTAATTTTTTAGAATATTTAATTACAGCAAACCTTAATTTATTCACTAAATTTTACTCTCAACGTGGAAATTAAAAAATAAAGTTTTTTTCATTTAAATAATTCTTTCAATCCTTTTTCTGAAGCTTTGCAAATTCCTTTTTCTGTAATTAATCCTGTTACCAGCTTAGCTGGAGTAATATCAAATGCCAAATTTAGCACCTTACTTTTTTGTGGATAAATTAAAATTTTTTGAAGTTTATTGTCTTTGTCTAAACCCTCAATATGAGAAAGTTCTGTAGGTTCCCTTTCCTCAATTGGGATATCTTTAGGATCTTTAATAGACCAATCTATTGTAGAGCTTGGTAGAGCCACATAAAAAGGTACATTGTTGTCTTTAGCAGCCAAGGCTTTTAGATATGTTCCAATTTTATTACACACGTCACCATTGGACAAAGTTCTGTCAGTTCCAACAATGCACATGTCAACTTGGCCTTTCTGCATTAAAATTCCACCTGTGTTATCTGCAATAATTGTATTAGGTATCCCCTCTTCGTTTAGCTCATAAGAAGTTAAATTAGCTCCTTGATTTCTTGGTCTTGTTTCATCAACCCAGACATGGACCTTTATTCCTTTTTTATGTGCTTGGTAGATTGGCGATGTTGCTGTGCCCCAATCAATTGTTGCAAGCCATCCAGCGTTACAATGTGTTAATATATTAACAGTATCTTTTTTCTTGTTGGCTATATCCTCAATAATCCTAAGACCATTCATACCAATTTTTTTACAAAATTCTACGTCTTCCTCTACGATTGTCTTAGCTTCTGCTAAGGCTATTTTTAAAATTTCAACACTATTAACTCCTGCTAATTTATTCATCATTCTATCTACTGCCCATTTCAAATTAATAGCAGTAGGTCTTGAAGCTATTAAATTTTCACTAGATTTTTTTAAAAAAGATTGATCTTTTTTTTCGATTATAGATAAAACTAATCCGTATGCAGCTGTTGCTCCTATTAATGGAGCACCTCTAACTTCCATTGTCTTGATTGCTTTAACTGCGTCTTCTACAGTTAGTAAGTCTTTGATGGTGAATTGATGTGGAAGTTTAGTTTGGTCTATTATTTTGACAGAATTATTTTCAAACCAAATTGTTCTGTATTCTTTTCCTTCTATGTTCATTGTTTTTTATTGAGCACTCTACCAGCAACATACTGAAGTTTTTTTATTGTTTTTTTAGTCCTTAATTTTGAATCTGTTATTATTGCGGTATCTAAACAATTATTTGCTAAATCTTTTTCAGCTGAAAAATCTTTATATGTTTTAATAATTTCTTTGATCATGTTTTGCGCATTTGAAGCATTTTTTGATAATGTTTGAATAACCATCGCAACATCAACTTCATCATGATCTGGGTGCCAACAATCGTAATCAGTTACCATAGCAACTGTGCAATATCTGATTTCTGCTTCTCTAGCTAATTTTGCTTCTGGCATATTTGTCATTCCAATGACATCGGCCCCCCAAGATCTATAAAGATTAGATTCTGCTAGAGTAGAAAACTGAGGCCCTTCCATTACAATGTAGGTGCCATTCATTTGGTAAGGGATGTTTAATTTTTCTAATGAAGACACGCAGCATTCTCCCAACGATTTACTAACTGGTTTAGCCATTGATACATGGGCAACTATTTCATCATCAAAAAAAGTTTTAATTCTTTCAAATGTTCTATCAATAAACTGATCGACTATAACAAAAGTTCCTGGACTTAAATTTTCTTTTAGAGATCCGACGGCTGATACAGAAATAATATCTGTTACATCCATTTGTTTCATGGCGTCAATGTTAGCCCTAAAGTTAATGTTGCTTGGATTAATTTCATGTCCTCTTGCATGTCTTGGGATAAAGCAAATTTCTTCTTTTCCAAGTTTTGCTGTTAAAATCTCATCTGATGGGCTACCCCAAGCAGTTTTCATTTTTTTCCACTTAGTTTTCTCTAACCCTTCCATTTTATAAAGGCCACTTCCGCCGATTATCCCAAGTTTTCTTTTTTTCATCGTTTAATTATTAATGCTTTTTTGCTAGATATAGAAGCTAAATATGGATTTAAAAAAACACATAAGATCTATTAAAGATTACCCTAAAAAAGGAATTTTATTTAGGGATATAACTACTTTAATTAAAAACCCTGAAGCATTTAACTTTGCTGTAGATAAAATAATTGAGATTTCTAATAAAGTTGAGTTTGATAAAGTTTCAGCAATTGAATCTCGAGGTTTTATTTTTGCCTCAACAGTTTCTTATCTAACAAAGAAGCCTCTCATTCTATTAAGAAAAAAAAACAAGTTACCTGCGGAAAGACATTCGGTCGATTTTCAACTTGAATATGGAGAAGCTACAATTGAGGTTCACAAAGACTCAATAAATAAAAATGAAAAAATACTAGTTATTGATGATCTGATAGCAACAGGTGGTACAGCAGAAGCTGCAGCTAAATTAATAGAAATGTCTGGTGGCACAGTAGCTGGCTTTATCTTTGTAATAAACTTATTTGATTTGCCTGGAAATAATCTGCTTAAAAATAAGTCTTACTTTACTGAAAGTTTAATAGAATTTCCTGGTCACTAAATTTCTTTATTTGTCCAAGTTTTAGGCGTAAGTGAATTTTTTATCTCAATATCTATATGGTAGTCAAATGGTCGGGAACCTCTTGTTTTTATGTATTCATATGTTTTTTTTATTCCTTCTTCTAAAGTTGCAGTAGTTTTATAATTAAGAAATTTTCTAGCTTTATCAGCGGAGCAGGTCGCGTGCTTAACCTCTCTAGGTCTACCGGGCTTATAGATAGGCGAAAGATTGGTTCTTGTTATGTTTGAACAGATTTCTGCTATTTTATTAATTGATGTGAATTCTTCGTCAGGCCCAATATTAATTACTTGTTTATTTAAATTTTCCTGGTCTAGCATGGGTATCAAACAACTAAGACAATCATCGATATAAGAAAAGCATCTTTTTTGCTCGCCGTCACCATATATTATAGGTGCTTTTCCTTGTAGCATTCTATTTATCATTATTGAAACTACATTTCTAAAAGGGTCATCGTATTTTTGTCTTGGGCCAATTATATTATGAGGAACGGCAATTACCCATTCAATATTATTTAGTTCACAAAGATTTATTAAAACGTCTTCTGAAGCTACTTTTGATATTGCGTAAGGATCGACAGGAACAGGTTTCATAGTTTCAAGAAAAGGAGTTTGTTGCTCACCATATCTTGCCATTGAAGAACAAAAAATTATTCTTTTTACTTTTTCATTTATCGCTGCTGAAAAAATTGAAACAGAAGCCAAGTAGTTATTTTTTGTTATTTCGAAAGGTGAAAAAACTGAGAGACCTTCGTGTGCTGTAGCAGCGCAGTGGTATACTATATTGACACCTTTCATAATTTTTTTAACATCTTCTAAGTTGCAGCAATCAATATTGTGAAAAATAATATTTTTAGGTATGTTATCTTCATAACCGCCAATCATATTATCTATGCCGACTACATTATGACCTGAATTAGCTAGTTGCTCCGCAAGATGAGAACCTAGAAAACCAGCTGCTCCAGTAACTAAAATTTTATATTTAATATTCATTAGTGACTTGTAATATTGCTATTTTAATAAATGTCAATTAATTATTATTAAAAGGTCTATACCAAGAAGTTTTTCCAATTATAGAGTTAAAAAGTCCCGAAAGTCTAAAAAAATAAATTAATCTTTTCTGCTTATTCATTGTTATGAAATAAAAAATACTTTTAAATAAAGAAGATATTATTTTTTTAGAAAAGACTACCAGTGAAAAAAAGTAGCCATTGTATTTTTTGCTAAAATAAAAACTTGACCACATCCAATGCCAGTTTCTAGATAGTTCCATTTCAAAATTGTACTTTTCATCATGAGAACTTCCTCCCTGATGCTTGATAACAATACTTGGATCTAAAAAGATTTTTTTATTATTTTGTTTTAATCTTTTACACAAATCAATTTCTTCTAAATAAATAAAAATATTTTTATCAAAGAAACCAATATTTTTAAATTCTTTTATGTTAAAAAACATTGCAAATCCTTTTACGCTTTTAACTTCCATTATAGATTCAATTTTTTTTTCATCATTAGATTCTTGAACAGCTGGTGCAATAATTGAAAAAGTTTTAATTTTATTAGCTGTTATTAAAAAATTTTCTATTGTATTTTTTTCTAAAATTGCATCTGGGTTTAAAATTAAAGCATACTCAGTTTTAACTTTTGAGAGTCCCAGATTATTACCTTTAGCATAGCCTAAATTTTCTCCGGCTATCACACACTCAACATTTGTATGTTTTTTTTCAATTTTTTTTTTAAAATCTTGGTTTGTTGAATTCTCAATTATAATTACCTTATACTTAAGATTGATTGATTCTAAGCAACTTAGAATTTTTTCTTCGCTTTTGTATGACGTTATAACAATAGTAATTTTGTTTTGTGACATTATTAGAACATTATTTGATTTTATATGATAATTCTTTTAGAAACTTAATATAATTCTTTGTCTTAATTATGAAAAAAGTCATTGTAACCGGTGGGTACGGTTTTATAGGAAGCAATTTAGTAAAATATTTACTTAAAAATAATTATTTTGTAATAAATATTGATAAATTGTCCTATTCTTCAAATTTATATAATCTAAAAAATGTAAAAAATCGTAAATATATTTTTGTTAAGGCCGATATTGGTAATAAAAATATAGTTTCTAAAATAATCAAAAAGTACAATCCAGATATTATCTACAATCTTGCGGCTGAGACTCATGTAGATAGATCTATAGATGGACCTAAACCATTTATAGATAGCAACATAAATGGTGTGTTTAATCTTTTGGAGTGTATGCGTTATTACAATAATAGATCTAAAAAAAAAATTAAACTAATCCATGTATCAACGGATGAAGTATATGGAGATATACTTAATAAAACTAAAAGAGCTGATGAGAGCTACCCCTTTAAACCTAGCTCACCTTATGCCGCCTCTAAAGCAAGTGCAGATCATTTGATTGGATCTTATGTAAGAACATATAATTTTCCAGCTATTATATCTAACTGTTCAAATAACTATGGTCCTAACCAATTTCCCGAGAAGCTAATTCCAAAAATTATTTACAACATACTAAATAATAAACCTCTTCCTTTGTATGGAAAAGGAATAAATTCTAGGGAGTGGATACATGTTGAGGACCATTGTAAAGCTCTCGAAATTTTATCAAAAAAAGGTAAAGTTGGAGAAAACTACAACATAGGTAGTGGAGATAATTTAACAAATATTAAATTAGTGAAAATAATAATTGAATTAATGAGAAAAAAATTATCTAAACTTGGTAAAAAAGTTAAGATTCAATTTGTTAAAGATAGACCTGGTCATGATATAAGATATGCTTTGAATTCTGAGAAAATAAAAAAAAAACTTAAATGGAAAGCTAATGTTAAAATAAACAAAGGTCTTTCTGAAACTATAAATTGGTATATTAAAAACCCTGCATATTTTAAATCAATAGAAAAAAAAGATCATGAAAATAGAGTAGGTAATAAAATATGATTAAAAAAGGTATTATTCTTGCAGGAGGCACTGGCTCGAGAATGAGCCCTGTAACAAAAGCAGTAAACAAACAGCTTCTTCCATTGTACGATAAACCCCTTTTTTATTACCCTCTATCAATACTTATGTTGGCAAAAATTAAAGATGTGCTTATAATTGTAAATAAAGGACAAATTAATCAGTTTAAGAAAGTGTTACCAGATGGAAACAATTTAGGTATTAAAATTACTTATATGGAGCAGGATCAACCGAGAGGACTTCCTGATGCATTCATAGTAGGTGAAAAATTTATTGGAAAAAATTCTGTAGCATTAATTCTAGGAGATAATTTTTTTTTCGGGCAAAGCTTAACAAAAAAACTTATTGAATCTACAAATTTAACAAAAGGTGCAAAAGTTTTTCTACATCCTGTAAAAAATTCAAACTTATATGGTGTAGCTACAATTAATAAAAAAAATAAAATTACCAATATTGTTGAAAAACCAACAAAATCTATATCAAATTTAGCTGTTACCGGTTTGTATTTTTTTGACAATACTGTTGTTAAAAAAAGTAAAACCCTAAAACAATCTAAAAGAAAAGAAATAGAAATTGTGGACCTCTTAAACAAATATAAGGCTAAGAAACAATTAAATGCTGAATTGTTAGGTAGAGGTGGAGTGTGGTTGGACACTGGCTCGATAAAAGATTTTAATGATGCCTCTAATTTTGTTGCTACTGTAGAAAACAGACAGAAGCTCAAAATTGGCTGTATCGAAGAGGTAGCTTTTAATAATGGATGGACAAATAGACAAAAAATTAAAAATGCAATGAACTTTTATGGAAATTGTGAGTATTCAAAATATTTAAATTTAATAATTAACAAATAAAAAATGGAAAAAATTATAGTTACTGGAGGAGATGGGCGGTTTGCTGCAGAACTCAAAAAAATTAAGAAAAATATAAAATTTATATACCTAAATAAAAAACAGTTAAATATTTTAAGTATAGATTCAATAAACAAAGCAATAAAAAAATATAAACCAAAGCAAATACTTCACCTTGCTGGTTTATCTCGACCAATGGATATTCATGAAAAAGATATAATCAAAAGTATAAATCTAAATATAATAGGAACGGCAAATCTAGTGATGGTTTGCTCGAGACTTAGAGTTAAGATTATATACTTTTCAACAAGCTATATTTATCCAGGATCAAAAGGTAACTATAAAGAAACAGACCCATTGTTGCCGTGGAATAATTATGGATGGTCTAAATTAGGAGGAGAGGCAGCAGTCCAAATGTACAAAAACTCTTTAATATTAAGAGTTTGTATGACAGAGAAACCATTCATACACAAAAGTGCATATGCTAATGTTAAAAGTAATTTTATTTATCAGGATCTTCTTGCAGAAAAACTTTTAAAAGTAATAAACAAGAGAGGAGTTTACAATATTGGAGGTAAGGCGCAAACTATTTATAAATTCGCAAAAAAATATAATAAAAAAGTTAAAAAATTATTCTCTAAAGGTGAGTTTCCACTTGAGCAAAATATGAATTTAAATAAATTAAATAAAATTAAAAAATGAAAATAATTGATACAAAATTTAAAGACTTAAAAATAATAAAACAAGATAGTTACAAAGATAAGCGAGGTTTTCTGAGAGTTACTCATAATGAAAAAATATCAAAAAAAAAAAATTTTGTTTTTGAGTATTGTACAAGCTCAAAAAAAAATGCCTTAAGAGGCTTTCATTTTCAGTATAAGTTCATGCAAGCAAAATACGTTAGCGTTATTAAAGGAAGGATTATGGATTGCGTAATTGACTTAAGAAAAAATTCCAAAACTTTTGGTAAAAATTTTAAGATAATTTTGTCTGATAAAAATAATTTAAGTTTATATATTCCGGAAGGTTTTGCTCACGCATATTACAGTTATGAGAAAGAAAATATTATTTACTACAAATTAAATAATTATTACAAACCTAAATTTGAAGATGGTATTAATGTTTTAGATAAAAAACTAAAAATAAAATGGCCAAGTAAAATTTTTTTAATATCTAAAAAAGATAAGAAACTAGGAACTCTAGAGAACTTTAAGGCAAAATATAATCAGCTATAAAAAATTGCTTAAATCCTTAAATTGTATTGGTAAAATTGCAAATTTTGTGTATTTCTTAAACCAGTAAGATAAATATCTTTCTGCCAAAAACCCATAGATTCTTTTAAGCCCGTATCCTTCAAGATTGGTAAAACCAAATAGTTCCTCACATTTTGATAACCATGGAAATAGCGAACTATAATAAGAGAAAAGTATTTGTTTATTTTTGCATATAAACATGTTGTGAGGATTAAAAGAAACTTCACTATTTACAAATTTTTTAAAACCTTCTCTTTCTTCAACTGGGAGTAACTCAATGGCTTTATCTAAATTTCTGTGTCCATGCATCATATCAAAGTGAAATTTTACAGTTCTTTCATTTTTATTAAAAAATAAGCTAGGTTTTAAAAGCATTGCTTTTAAATTGTGCTTAAAAAATTTAGACAACCTAAACTGGTTAATAAAAATATTTTCTCCTAATATGCTCTCATAACTTTCTAATTCTTCAGGGATTTTTTTTAAAGTTAAATTGTCTAGATCGGTAAAGTTATTAATTGAAGAATTAACAAAACTTTTTTTCCAAAATTTTCTATACTGACAAAAACCAACCCAGCCATTAAAATCTAGTTTATTATTTTTCCATAACCAGTAGTGAAATGTATATTCTCCATAGTATGGGTTTTTTGATGATATATTTTTTTCAGATTTATCATCAAGCCACTCATTAGAGAAATTTGATTGTCCCAATCCTACAGGTTCATACCCAAGATGCTTTATTAAATTTAAGTGTAGCGGGTTTAATGAAAGACAATATATTTTAAGATTTTTCATTTATAGAGAAAATTTTATAGCTAGATTTAAGAAACACTTGTGGCACAGATTATTTATTCAGATGTAGGGTTTTAGCGAAAATATCATGTAAACCTTGTTTTCGTTTAGTAAAACCAATCATAAAAAATCCTATTAAAAAAATTACTCCAGAAAGAGGTAGTGAAAAATATTTTATTGAAGCTCTTCCTAGGTTAATTCTTTTAAATTTTTGATCATAAATTTTTATTTTACAAATCATCATACCAGGGGTAGCTTGGTATTTTGAAGAATGAAAAAAACAAAAATAAGCCCAGCTAGTTATAAATTCTAGTAAGACAAAAGATTGATTGAAGTCGTAAAATAAAGCTTGAAAAATAGCTACAAAAAAGAATAAAAAAATAATTATTATAATTAAATCAGCAATACCAGCAATTAATCTAAGAAAAAAACCTGTGTAATTTTTTTTTTTTGTTTTTGAATATTTTAATTTTTTATATAAAACGTGACCAACTAAAGGGGCTAATCCAAAATAAGAAAAAACGATTATAATAATTGTCAGTTCAACCATTATTTATAATGCACGTATTCAAGTAATTTTTCAAATAAAAAATAATCTCACCCTCATTGTGGCTAATTCTGATTAAATACCTAAACGCATTTGCATAGAAATAAATAAGTACTAATTTTATTGGTAGCGAGAGGCGGATATTAACCGCCGACCTCAGGCTTATGAATCCTGCGCAGCAACCTCTACCCTCTACTTAACGTTGTTATACAACAAAACTTTTTTAAGCAAAACCCCTATATTGAGTCTGAGTGAGTCCAATTTGTGACCAAATTTGTTATAGTTTTTTATGATCAAAAATTGCCAAATTTGTCAAAAAGAATTCACTCCAACTAAATATAATCCCTATCAAGTTTTTTGTTCTAGCAACTGTGCTGCTACTTCAAGTTATAGAAATAAGAAAAATGACCCAAAATTTATAGAGAGAAAAAAGTTAAGTATTCTTAAGTGGAAAAAAAATAATCCAGAAAAATATAAAGAAATTTCTAAAAAAATGAATCAAGCTCAAACTGATAAACGTAGAGATGATCCAGAATATAGAAAATATCTATTAAATTTGCAAAAAAATTGGCGAGCAAATAATCCAGATAAATTAAAAAAAATTTATGAAAAAGACAATAGACGAAAAAGAGAAACGTATAA
>Ga0307986_10002244_pt1 | contig 13863 bp, 7 predicted proteins | sample EllFjometageno82_FD_203170 | JGI IMG/M metagenome (GOLD analysis project Ga0307986, IMG submission 203170) | Marine microbial communities from Ellis Fjord, Antarctic Ocean - #82 | ecosystem: Environmental > Aquatic > Marine > Unclassified | place: Southern Ocean | collected 2014-10-09
TAAATTGTAAATCTTCTGTAAACATTACAGACGGCTTATAATGTAATAGTAATGAACCAACTATAAATAGAGAAAATAATCCAACAACTAAACTTTCAGATATTTCAAAGTCGAATAACTTCATTATATTGATAATAGATATTAAAATAATAGTAAAAAAAAATAGAAACTATTTATAAGATGAATTTATTAATGTCAATAGCTATATTAATTATAGTTATCTTAGTTATAAAAAATAATGAAAAAGAAGGGTTTCAAAATATTGAACCAATGGTTTCTAGAGTTATAGAATCTGATACAGTTAGATATTTAAATAGATACAATATGGCGGTTGATTATTACAATAATGAGGCCGGAACTATTTCTAATTATCTTTCAAATGCATTAAAGTTTAAAGTATTGGGTGCTAATCCTAAAGAAGTTATAGAAGGGGTTTCTAAAGGTAAATATCACTTTGGTATAGTTAAAGAAAACTTATTAAAAGATGCTTTCTATGGCGAAGGTGTCTTTTCAGAACAGCATATCAATCTTAGAATAATGTGTAAAATGTTTCCAGTTTCCTTATTTTTTATATCAGATGCTAGTAATCAGAATTACGTTTCCGGAATTAATGATATAAAAAATCTGGCAGAAGAAAGACATATAAATATCGGTGTTTATTCGCCAAGATATTACTTTCCAAATAAAGTAAAAAGTGATGAAAAAGATCCAAGTTTATCAATATATTATAAATTATTTAACCATCTAAATATAAAACCTGATAAAACTGGAAAAAGAACTTATACCTTAAAAATATATTCTAAAAGAAATGAATTACTAGTTGCATTAAAAGACCCATCTAAGTTAGATTTCTGTTGTATCTATGATAGTTTCTATAATAATGATATTCTAAAGAATTGGAATAAAAAAATAGATGCAAAAAAATTACAAATATTTGGTTTAAATGATATTTCTTCAGGTGAATTAAAATACTTATTCCCTAGAATGAAGATTTCAAATCTAGATGTAACCGACGAACCATATAAAACCGGGAAAAATCTAGAAGGGAAAGAATTAGATAAATACAGCTTAATTATAAGATTAATCAAATATTTTTTCATGAAAGATTCATATTATTACAGAGAAACAGGAAACTACACAGCATTAAAAAATGAATGGGATACTATACTAAAAAATGCGAAAGACAAAACAAAATTAAATTTATTAAAACAGAGAAATGACTTAATAACCGAATTGATAGCAAATTCAGGCGTTAGAATTAAACAATTAAATATAAGGAAAATATCGAATCCACGAGAACTTATTACACTAAAAAGAAAATGTTTAATTCTAGAAAAAAAAGGAAAATATCCTTTATGTAAAAAACTAAAGCCCAACTCTGGAACAACACTAAAAGAAGTAAATAATAGTCTAAAAAAATTAACAGATGAAGCGGTAAAAATACCGAAAGATATAATGTATAATATGTCTCTAAAGAAATATAAAGTAGAAAAAATAACAAAAAAAAGTATTGGGGACCTTAAAATAGAAATAATAAATATATTGAGCGACTACAATAAAGATAGGAGAACAAAAAAACAAATAAATTTTGATAAAATATTAGACGTTAATCTAAGTAAATACGCGGGTAAATCTTTTCCACCGTGGGCTCCGTTGTCTGTTTCAGAATTAAATGCGATGGATTCTAAAAAGTTTGACACCTTTTATAGTAAGACTATAAAGACAATAAATAATAGTATAGAAAATGGAGAATCTATTTCTAGTAGAAAAGGGTATTCAAAACAAAAAAACCAATTCAAAAGTTTATTCAGTAAAACTAGGGAACGAGAACTTAACTTATTATTTAATGAAAAGAATGTTTCTTCAATAGATAAAACAAATGAACCAAAAGGATACATTGACATTACTAAATATCGCCATCCGATGTTTAATAAAAGTATGAATCCAATTACTTTAAAAACAATTCAGGAATATTACGTGATGTTTACAGAAGAAGATGTAGCAGACGCACCTGTATATAATCTGGTATATTCATTTGTAAAATTACCTAATGACATTAAAGCCAGACAAAGAAGACTTTTAATACCGACTGATTATAGTATGCCATTACACAATGGAGTCAGAATTTTATATACTAAATATAAAACAGAAGAAGACACCGATAAAGTATGCCGCAATCGCATTGGTTCAATGGATTGCATTATTAAAAAAATGTAATTTACTTAAAGATTTTTTTATAATATCTATTCATAGAGATGAATAGTTTAATTGAACCAAAAGAGTTTCACGAAGTTGTTAAAAGAATGCGTGCATTCTTCGAGTCTAAGGGTTTTATTGAAGTTCATACCCAGAACAGAATGAGTATTCTAGCAGCCTGCGAAGATCCTACAACTATCGCTACCTATAACTATGCCGGACAGGTGTGGCCACTTCCACAGACAGGACAGATGTGGTTGGAACACGAACTTCTTCGCAATCCAGATACCCCTGGTTTTTTCTGCCTCAGCACCAGTTACAGAAACGAAGCCAATCCGGTTCCTGGTCGCCACGATCTAATATTCCCTATGTTTGAGTTTGAATGTAAGGGTGGTATGGATGAACTACAAAAGGTTGAAGCAGAACTACTCGAACATCTCGGTTTTGGTAAGAAAGAAGACTTTCCGGAAGGTAACTACACTGATGTTGCCGAAAAATATGGTGTCAAAGAACTTGAACACGAACATGAAGAGAGACTCAGAAAAGATCACGGACCTGTTTTCTTTCTCAAATACTTCCCCGAATATACTTCTCCTTTCTGGAACATGAGAAAGGGAGATATTGAAGGTACTGCGAACAAAATTGATGTTATCGTTCATGGTATTGAGACTATTGGTTCTGCAGAGCGTTCCTGCGACGCGGAATACATGCGTAAGCAATTTTATAGTATTAGTGACGGAGGATACGCCAACTTGCTATTCAGCCAGTTCACTAAACAGCGTGTTGAGAAAGAACTTGATGACTTTTTGAAGTGTAAGTTTTTCCAGCGCTGTGGTGGCGGCATCGGTGTTACCCGTATGATACGTGCTATGAAACTTAGCAATCTGATATAAAACTTTTTAACTTAAAAAAATGTAATTTAAAGTATTAAAAAAATGTAGTATTTTGAATAATACTTTTAAGATCCATTGTATTGCTAGAAACAAATAATCCTTTTTCTTTTAATTCTTCTTTATTTTCATTTCTTTCTTTAATATCATTCAAGAAAGCGTAATCCGGTGATTTTAGTTCAGGTTTCCTTTTACTATTTATTTTTGTTTTAATAACATTTTCTCGAGTAGTTATTTCTTTTTCTATTAATTCAATATCCTTATTTATATTAGCAATATCAACCCTACAGCTTGCTTTGTTCATTTCTAACCTATTGAGATTGTCCAGTTTTATTTTTAAATAGTCAATTTTTGTTTTTGGTAATTTTTTAAGTTTTTCAAGTTTCATATCAATTAAGTTTCGTTTTTGTAGTTCATTTATAGGACTATTTTTTATCCCTTGTATGTTATTAATAATAATTCTTCTTGGTGGATATTCAATAAATGAATATAAATCATTTTTCAATGTTTGTATTTCGTTATCTATTGGTTCATTTGTTTTAATAATACCTTCTTGTTCTTTCAAACAATCTTTATTACTGGGGTCACAATTGTGTAAAAACGCTTGGTTCTTTGTTGTATTTATAGAAATATCGGTATTATACCCTTTTGATTTAATACCTAGTGGTATTTCACAATATCCATTATTGCATCCACCTGCTGTATTCTTATAGTTTTCATTGGCTTTATAATACTTACATTCTACATTACGGGTACAAGGATAGGACCATACATTAGTTCCAGAACATTCACCTTTAGATTTAGGTGGCATTATTAGATTATTATCTTTATCAAAACAAGAACCGGATTTATCATTGTCTCCCTTCTTCTTTTCTATTTCTAGTATTTTTCTTAGTCTTTTATTAAAATCATTTTCCATATATGCCTTGTCATAGTATATTAATTTTTTACTAGTTTCTTGTTTAAAGTTAATGTCATTTTTATTAATTCTAAAGCAATCCCGAATATTTAATAGACATATGTCATTTATTGTCATACTATTAATTTTATTAATATTTCCTTTAGTATAAACTTCTGTTATCATTTCAAATGTTAAGATGTCTTCTGGATGTTCCTGAACTTGTTGACAAAGTTTATTTAGTTTTTTAAATTCAGACCATTCTAATATATTACTTTCACTTAAAGCGTTGCTCGTAAAGATAACTATTTTTTCACGATACTTAATAGAATATACACCGGTACTTCTATCTACAGTAACCGATTCTTTTCTATAATTATCAAAGTAAACCATGTATTTGTTTATTGATTTTAGATTTTTATTAAGAAATGTTAATACCTCATTTCTAATAGAATCAATTTTGTCAGTTTTAACGTCATTTGGATTGGCATTTAAAAAAGCGTTTGATTTAACATTCGGCAATGCTTTTTTTTTACTATTGTAGCCCATTTTTGTTTTATATAAAATATTACTGTATTTTTCAGGTTGTTCTATAAGGAGTTTTTTTGTTTCTAAAACATTTTTTCTTAGTTTATTTTTATACACTTCTAGTTTTTTAAAAGAAGCGCCATCCTTTTTATATTGATGGTAGAATAGATACAAAAAGATATATTTATACATTGAACTGCCTATACTACAAAATGGTCTAGTTGTTTTTTGTGTATATAAACCTCTAGTTAATATTTGTTTTAGTTTTTCTTTATTATCCCTTTTGTCATAACCTTCTTCAATTGGTTTACTTGTTACTTTTCTTCTTTTAAAAAGAATTCTATATAATTTTCGTTCGTCGTCTGATAATTTGTTCTGTTTCTTTTTAGTTATTAATTCGGATAATCTTCTTTGATCTTTACTAGAAAATGGAACTATATTAGTAATGTCTGTAAAAATACTCCATGCGTCTTCACAAGGCCGTTCTATTTCACAAATATAGTTCTTTTCTTTTTTAAATTTATGAATTGATTCAAGAATATCATTAAAGTTACTATCTGAATATAATTCAAAATTTCCTTTATTATTTATTAGTATATAAACTACTAATAGAGTTAAAATAATGTAAAACATTCTATATATAAATAATATTTTAATTTATTCATTATCACCATCGAAATCACGTTGATCACCATAACCTTCTTCTACATCATCTGGTTGTTGAGTGTCATCAATAGGTTCACCATTTGCATCTAAACCATCCATCATGGCTCCCGACTGTTGCTGTTGCTGCCCTGTGGAAACAGTCAATTCACCAGTCATAGTACTAACTGTTTCTGAATATAGCTCTTTGTCACCGGTTTCAAATGATTCTTTGAGTTTACCGACTATCTTATTTTCACCCAATACTTCTTGAGACAGCATGGCCAAATGTTTTTCTTCCATACTTAATCCTTCAATAGTTTTTAATAATTCTTGTTTTTCAGCTTCTCTATGTTTTGCAATAATACTTTCATATTCTTCTTGTTCCTTTTTAAACTTCTTATCATCTAAAGCTAGAAATTCAAGTAGTTCTGGGGCGAACCCTTCTAGCTTTTCTTTAGTTTCACAGGTTTTTTGTTCAAGTGCGGCATAAACAGGACCACCTGTTTCACTACCAGGGTCTAAACAACCCTGAAACTCAACTATACTATAAAAACAGCTAAATAATAAATATTGACAGATATCTATAACTGATTCTATATCAAAAACGTCACTATTAGAACTAATTAATAAATTACAACTGGAAAAGTTATCTGCACAAGACCTAAGTAATCTATCAAAAACAGGTGTTTCAATGTCTTTAAATTTAGTTTTAAGATAATATATAGATTTATCTGTCGCGTGTTCATTACTATGATTTTGTCCTTGTTTCCATTCTGTGAAAATCTGTTTTATTCTTCCTTCTAGTTTCCATTCTTCTGGTTGTTCTTTGTCCGATAACTCGCATACAGAGGATAATAGTTTTTGAATACCTTGAATACCATTATGTATCATTCTTTTTTGTCCAAATAAAGCTATTGCCCTGTATATATCTTCTTCACTCGAACCTTGTAATGAAAATCTTTCTATATGAACTTTTTCATAACCAGAATATAAACTTTCTAACATGTCTATATCTATATTTCCACTACTTAAATTAGGTTTCATTTCATCTTGTTTATCTTGTAATCTTTTTCTGAAATCTAACAACATATCTTTAAAATCGTCTTCTGACAAAGTTTCTAATTGTTTACCGTCCAAGATTTCATTCAGTAACTCTTTTATAGTATCATTATTAGTTGTTTTAATATATTGTTCAAATCTGTTCTTAAATGACCACGAAAATATTTTTTCTTCATCGTTTTCTTTATCTTGTATTTTATCCTCTATATTACTATTATAAGCATCTATATTTTCTTGTAAAGCTTGAGTATCTGAACCTTCTGTTTCTTTTTTAACTTCAAGTATATCAAATATTTCAAAATCGTATTTCTTATATTCTCTAATAGTTTCATCTTTTTCACCGGCTTCATATGTTCTTGGTATCTGTTCATCTCTAACTTTGTCCTCTATTTCTAATTGTGATTTATCTATATCCATTACTGTAAAATTGCTGAATAATATAGTATTTAATTTGAATAATAGGTTATTCTTGTCAATATTATCTTTAACAATATCGTTTATCATAGTAACTAAATTATTTTGTGGATTTGGTCTATAACTAGCCCATGAAAGTATTTCTAAATGTTTTATTTTAGAATTTTTATTATATTCTTCTTTCTTTTGTAATCTAGTTAATACTGCCGGATATTTCTCAATTCGTCTATATATACTATCAATTTGTTTACTGGTAGGTACATCTTTAGAATATAATAATTCATAGGCATCATCTTTAGATGAAGAATATTTCTTTTTAAGTTCTTCTATCACATATAATAAATTTTCGTTACCATTTGGTTTACTAATATCAAATGAAATATCATATATATCTTTATCAATAAAAATGCCTTGTTTATTTATTTCATAATCTGGAATAGCCGTATTTATTTGAGTAAAAACTAAAATAATTCGGGTTACTATTTCGGTAACCTTTTCAATATCATTATTAATCTGTATTTTGGTTTGTTCTTTTTTTTCATTTAACTTTTCTTTTTCTGCGTCTAATTCGGCATTTAATCTTTTCTTTTCTTCTTTTTTTAACGATTTATTACTCTTTTTTTTCTCTTTGATAGTCGTCAGTTGTTCATTAATACTAACTAATTCTTCGTTTTCTTTTAGATAATGTTTCATAAGAACACTACCAAGACGAGCTATTGTAAAATCGCGAATATCAATTAATTCCATTATTTCTTTAATATTATCCCGTTCAATAGTTGTTAAACTTATACCAATGGCATCTTCAACAAGTTTTATTCTAATATGTTCTGGATCATTTTGAATTTCTTCGTCTTTCTGCATTATTTCAGCTTGTTGCTTTTGCCCTCCACCTTCTCCATCTTCAAAACCTATTTGGGCGTTCGCTTCTTCTTCAAATAAGATTTCACTACAATATTTACAATAAAAATATCCCTGTCTTGGTTCTGTTTCCGAAAATCTATTTTTTAATATATCTAAATCATACTTAATTTTGTGATCCCAATGTTTGCAAATAGCCTGTTCTTCACTATCTTTATAGTAATAATAATAGATAGATTCATCATTAATTGGGTCACGGCAATATGTGACAATAAATCGTTTTAATAGAGATAACATTCTTTCTTCATGGGATTGGTTTAATATATAATTTAATAAATCTGCCGTATTTGGTTTATATTTCTTTTTAATTATATTTATTTTTTCAGTCTTAATATTACCAGCATTTGTATTAATTATAGCTAGTAATTTATTAGAGTCGTCTTTAGACAATAACTTAAACGAAATGTTATAAAACAACAGAACCTTATTGACGTCGGTTACACTGAAAATTTTCCCTCTATCAATAATGTCTGATATATTCGGAAACATGTTTTTAAGTTTTATGATAATTTCTTTCTTATTATCCATACCATTAAAATTAATAATATTTGTATCAGCAAAATCTATTTCACCTGTAGATGCGTCTAAATCTATTTCATTTGCGTCTTTTAGATAGTCTATTGCTAAATTTGTATATTCATTTATATCTAAAAATTTAGATTTAGCTTGTAATGATAAAAATTCTTCATTTAAATCTATTTTAAAGTTCCATTTTTTAGGTAATATACACATTCCTACAATGTTATAGTTATCACCTTGTAATAATGTTTCATATGTAGCATAATCTGTTTTTTGTCTAGATGAATCAGAGATACTATTATATGTTAATTTGTGTTCTATACCTTTAGCCCGATATAATCTAAATAAATCCATTTTTTCTTCATTTAAATCTTTTATCTTATCTTTTATCTTTTTTACCTCTTTTTTGTCTAATTCTGTCTTCCCGTTTTTCAAATCATTTTCAAGTTCCGTTATTTCGTTTATTAAATTATTGTAATCTTCTAATAAATTTTCTTGATATTTAAAATAGCTTAAAGTTGCTTCATACTTTATTTCTTTTCCATCTTTGGTTATTGAATTTTCAAATGCATCGTGATATAGTCCTTCTTCATCTGCTTTATTTATCATATTTAATTTATATTTTTCATCTCTTGTAGAAGTATAACTAGTTCCCTGTTCTAGCTTCTGTATGTTGTCTATTAAATCTACCATACCATTTTCAGGGTCTATCTGTGGTGCTGTGGTTATTTTTGACAATGGAACCATCCAATTACATCGACGTGGAGTCCACGTTCTTTCAAAGAAATTATCTAGTAACGGATGATATTCTTCTTCTTCTTTTGAATATGATGGTTTATGTGTTTCTTGGCTATAATGTTTTTTTATCATATCTACGTATGTTACAGCTATTTGGGCAATTTTTAATCTTTTAAAATAGCTATTGTATGCCCTTTTTTCTGTTATAATTTCTGAAATAAAATCATCTATCTGTTCTATTTCAGAGTAAACCATTTCTGAATCTCTTCTTTCAATTAAATCAAATATAAACCTATCTTTTGTTTGATTAAAAGCTTCTTCTTCAGTTATATCGTTGCTTACCCCTAGCACTCTAACTATTTCCTGTATCTTATAAGATTCAGTTTCATATACTATTACATCATCTTCTAATACTAATTCTAGTGTTCTTACTTCAGTTTCATTATCATCTAAAATAGAAAATATTGCTATATCTTCTTTTACTTCCTTGCAACGGATATAGGATTCAAATGTTTGGCCCAGTTCTTTGAATAGAATAATATAATCGTCTCCTTTTTTTATTTTATTTACTACTTCATATTGTTCTTCTAGTACTTCTCCTAGTGCTTCTTCTTCTTCTTCTTCTAGTGCTTCTTCTTCTTCTTCTTCTAGTACTTCTTCACCTGCGTCCGGTTTTTTGGGTGGAGAGAATGAAGGGGAACTAGGAGGTCGTTGAACATTCTTATTTACATAAGCATTTCTTTTGAAGATGTCATCTGGATTTAGTTTGAGGTCTTTTATACCTTTAACTAAATCCCGTTTTAAAGATTTCCTGTTGGTATCGTCGTCACCACTTTCTTCCATAAATTTTAAAAATAATTCAAAAACTTTATCCCTTTTAGATTTATTTGATAGATTTTCTAGCTCTTTTTTTCTTTCTCTTTTATTCTGACCGGTTAATTCTTTATCCTTTACATAAGGTGAAAATAACATACTGGTGGCCCATTCATATGGAACAACTAATTCGCCAAATGTTTCTGTCTTATAATCATATTCCCGTTTTAATAAATCTTCCGGTTCTAATTCTTGAACCGTTAAAACAAAATCTACAACTTTGAAATTTTTTGTTTTATCAACGATAACTGGTGCCGGGAACCTGACCTCTTCTTGGTCTTCTTCTTGGTCTTCTTCTTGGTCTTCTTCTTGGTCTTCTTCGGCAGCGGCAGCAGCGGCAGCGGCAGCGGCTTGTTCTCTCTCGGCGACTAGGATAGTTCTTGGTGATGGGGATAGTGTGGGTGATTCCGGTCCAAATATTTCGGTTGCCTCTATTTCTGGATCTTCTATTAATTCGCTAAAATTTCCAAATGGTGGTCGATATGTTTCTTGATGCATTTCTTTAGACATTATCTTATAGATAATAGTGAAAATTATTTCTTTATTGAACGGATAAAAAATATTTAAAAGATAGACACTAATAATATAAAATGGAGTTAATTGATATTGTTAAACAAGAAGGTGACGCTAAAGAACTTTTTAAATCTAAGGGTTGTAAAGTTCATGAATATGAGGGAAACACACTAGTCAAATATCCACACTTGGTAACTTTAGATGAAGGTGAAGGTGGATGGCTTAAATATTGTCGTGGTGCAGTCTACAATGAAGAAAAAGAAGTTCTCGTTGTTCCACCAACTAGATTTCTAGAAGGTCGGCCTGAAAATCTAGAAGACGTATCCATTCAAGAATATATTGATGGTACTATGATAAATGTTTGGTATAATAAGAAATGGTATATCTCGACCCGTAGCCGTATTGGGGCTCTTTGTCGTTGGCACACGGATAAAACATTTCGTCATATGTTTCTAGATATAGTAAATAAAAACAATGGTAATTTTGATATTCTAGAACAAAACAAAGGATATACATTTGTTATGGTTCATCAAGACAATCGTATTGTTCAAAAATACAATGGAAATAAGATATATCTAGTATCAGTTTGGAATAAGGAAACTAATACTTATTCCTTACCAACAGACACTTACAATAAACTAAAAGAAGAATATGACCCTTGGTTTAGTATCCCAGAAACAGTTGATAAGGAAAACTTAAAAGATTTATCTAAAGTTTCACCGACGCAAAATGCCGGTTATACTTTTATATCGAAAACTAGTAGATTTAAGGAACTAAATCCAAAATACGAAGAACTCAAGGATCTACATGGTAAATCACATGTTCCACTATTTAACTACCTTGAGAACAGAAGAAATGGTAGACTACCACAGTTTATTAAAATTTATCCGGAAGAAAGAAGACGGTGTAACAATTTTAAAAATAAAATACATGATTTTACACAGCTTCTTTATGACGGTTATGGTGTTGTATTCAAAGAGAAACGTTGTAAATTAACTGAAATGCCCTTTTCCATGAAACCGCTTTTATACGACCTACATGGTAAATATCTAGAAACAAGACAACCTATTGCTTTTTCGACAGTAATGGAATATGTCAATAGTTTACCGACTGCAAAACTGGTATTTGTATTGTCTAGATTTACATCAGAAGTAAAAGAATTTATTAAGGAACACGAAACACCTGAAACATCTGAAACACCTGAAGACGGAAAAGAACCTGAAACAGAAAACTTTATGAATGATATTCTTAAAAAACTGCAAGGGGCTGATACTAATATGTCTGAAGAAGCTCTAAATAATCTACTAGAAGATTCAGTGAATGAAATAGTAGATAGTATCGCAGAGGGAAACAAAGAATCTGAAACACCGGAAAAAAATATTACTGAAATTATCGAACAACCTTAAAGTTTCTTATGAATTGCTTTTCTAATATCAGTTAGAATACCCTTAATATCTTCAGTAGCTTTACCAAAGATTTCATTAATATTACTATTAACTATAATTTTAATATTAATTTCATCAGTTAGTGGGTGAGGTTTTGTGTAACTGCAAAATAGAACTTCTGAATCTTCTAGATTTTCTTCATTAATATAATTATTAACAATATGCTTGTGTAACAAGTTTCCAAGTGTATCGTCTTCACCAGGAATGATGATTTCTGTAGCTGATTGAATGTCTTCACATTCTTTTACTTCTAATTTTTCTTCTTCTAAATTGCTGATAAAAGTGTCCAATTTATTAATTAGAATATCTATTGATTTAACTAACGTTTTTTTATTATCTAGAAATCCAAAAGTTTCTAATTTAAAATCATAGCTATTTGGTTTACCATCTTTATCAGTTTTATAGAACTTTTCAATATCTAGAGTATCAAATAGCTTTGCGGCTTCATCACCATCTTCGGATAGTCGGGCAGCACGCTCGATATCCGCTTTTTTCGTATCAATAGTATATTTGTATGCAACTTGAGAGATATGACTATATCTAGCATTTGTTTTACCAATATCAACGGTCGGGGAAGCCATAAATGTTAGATGTTCTTTATCGTCGCCTGTAATATTCTCTTTCTTCAGTTTTGTGATAGTAATATAGTGTTTATCTTCATTAAAAATGAAAGGACGAATTATTTTTTCTGTATCTTCATCACTAACTTTTTCATACTTTTGCTTAAATGTATTTAAATCAAAATCTTTTATAGAATAGTCGTTATCTTTATTTTTAACCTTATAAATTTGTAGATCTTCTGTTGTAACTTCTCTGGTTTCAGTTTCAGCGTCACCCACTTCAACATCTAGAACAAAGAGATAATCCATATATTTATATTCTTCCTTATCTTCACTATCTATAGTATCAATACAAAGAGGAATAAGACCAATACGATGTTCTAGATATTCATTATGTAGAACACTATTATTTTTAAGAATAGTGACATTGTCTTTACCTTCTTCACAGGTTTCGGTATTAAAAGCCATCGTCGGTATTTCATTCAAGATAACTCGTCTAATGCTATTCAAAACACTAGTATCTAGACCTTTTTTATTAGAAATAGTGAATGAAAGAACATCGCTAGATTCTTCTGTATTTTTTACAACTTGCATCTTATTATTTATAATATACTAGGTTTCAATTTTAAATAATTTATGTTTATAAATAAGAAAAATGAGTAATATATTGTATTATAGTAAACGTTGTCAACATTCTAAAAGTATTATTATCCATATTTCACAATCACCAGCAAAAGACCAGATACAATTTATCTGCGTGGACGATTTAATTAAATCCGGTAATTTACCTTCTTTTGTAAAAAGTGTTCCATTAATCTTTAAAAGAGATACTAATACCTTATTAAAAGGTGACGCGGCTATGGATTGGGTAAGATCATTTAATCCACCAGAAACAAGTGGAGACATAAATGGATTTGATAGTTTTGGCAGTGCATATAGTGGATTAAGTGAAGATGGATATGAAGGGGCCTTTTCAACCGATGATTCTTATAGTTTTATAGACGGAGCTGCTTCGAATGAAAGTAATCTTTCACAACCATCCGGTCAATCTAGTAGCATGAAATCTGAGAAACAAAACGTAATGGACTCAGCATATGATAAAATGATGAAAGAACGCGAAGGTATTGGAAATCCTATTGCTAGAACTTAAAGCGCGAATAAAATTCTTATTTTATTTCTATTTTATAAAACTAAAATGGAAGGAACAGTTGAAGTAAAATTTTACAATTACTATAAATCATTCTTACAGGATATTATTATGGCATTCCCTGAGTATAAAGAAAGCATTGTCGAAAATCATGCAAGTTTACTTAGAAGTCAATATCCTATCTCTGAAAAGAAACAGTCTAAATGTAAAAAATGGAGACAAACCGTTTTTAAATATGTTTCTAAATATGGAAAACAAATTTCGGAGAAAGATTCTGAAGTCTTTTTATGCGAGGAAGCTACTAAATGTCTAGGTAGAAACATTGATTTTAAGACTATTTGGGAAAGCAATATTTCTGAAACTAGTAGAGAACAATTATGGAACTACGTACAAACCTTTTATATGTTAGCAATAAGTGAAAATACTGATAGTGATTTATCAACATTATTTAAAAACTTTAATGAAGTCCTAGATGGAAAAGATAACCAAGATATGGTTGACCATCTTAAGAATATAACGG
>Ga0307986_10002245_pt1 | contig 13861 bp, 16 predicted proteins | sample EllFjometageno82_FD_203170 | JGI IMG/M metagenome (GOLD analysis project Ga0307986, IMG submission 203170) | Marine microbial communities from Ellis Fjord, Antarctic Ocean - #82 | ecosystem: Environmental > Aquatic > Marine > Unclassified | place: Southern Ocean | collected 2014-10-09
AGAAAGATCTACTATTGTTTCACAAACTTTAAATTTGTACTTTTCTATACTTGCTACAGGAGTAATTTCGGCTGCAGAGCCAGTTAAAAAACATCCTACAAAATTAGATATCTCTTCAGGTTTAATTTTTCTTTCTATTACTTTGATGCCCTTTGATTTCGCGATATCTATTATGCACCTTCTAGTAATTCCATCTAAAAAAGAATCTGGTATAGGAGTGTGTAACTCGCCAGCAGCATTTTTAAAAAATATATTTGCACCTGTTGCTTCGGCTACGTTTCCTTGATAATCTAACATTAAAGAATCTACATAACCTTTTGCCTCAGCCTCATGCTTTGAAAGTGTATTAATCATATAAAGACCTGATGCTTTTGTGTCCCAAGGTATAGAATCTGGAGATGGTTTTCTCCAGGAAGAAATATTTAATTTTATTCCTTCAATTTTAAGTTTAGGATCAAAGTAAGAGCCCCACTCCCAGGTAGCTATAGCAACGTTAATCTTATTTTTTTGTGCTGAAATCGCCATCATCTCACTACCACGCCAAATTACTGGTCTGACATAACCATTAAGAGTTCTTTGAATATTTACTATTTCACTAGTTGCATTGTTAATTTCATCTACAGTGTAAGGTACATTCATTCCCATTCTTTTAGCAGAATAAAATAATCTATCCGTATGTTCCTTGAGTTTAAAAATTTCTCCATCATAAACCCTTACACCCTCAAAAACGCAACTGGCATAATGAAGTCCGTGACTCAAAAGGTGAACCTGAGCTTCTGACCAGTCAACATTTTTACTATTAAACCAGATTTTTCCTGACCTTTTGTCGTAAGGTATTGTTTCCATAAAATAAGAATATAACGATTTTTTTCTTACAAAAAAGTATATTTCTTATTACAATAAGTCAATATAACTTACTGATTATGAAAGAATTGCTTTATCTTAAAGATGAACAAATTAAAGATTTTATTCAATTGCTTTTTTATGCGTATAGGGAAACGTTTTCGGATCCTAAGAAAATACTTTCTGAAAATTCATTTGGTCCAGCTCATTTAAGAGCTTTAAATCTAATTGAAAGAAATCCAGGAACAAGTCTTGGGGAGTTAATGTTCTTGCTCAAGGTAACTAAGCAAAGTTTAAACCGCGTCTTAAGAGATTTAATAGAAACAAAAATGATAAAGCAAATTAAAGATAAAGAAGATTCAAGAAAAAAAAATTTATTTTTAGACATTAAAGGTCAAATCTTTTTTAATAAAATATATGAAACCCAGAAAAAAAGGATATTCAATGCTTTAAAAAACTCTGAGCCAGACTCAGTAGTAAAATTTAAAGAAGTATTGAATAAAATCATAAATGGAAAAAATTAAATATCACATTTTAGTAGTTGATGATGATGATAGAATTAGAGAGCTTATAAAAGAGTATCTAAATGAGAATAAATTTGTTGTCTCAACAAGTGATAATGCTGAAGAAGCAAAAATTAAACTTAGTTATTTTAAGTTTGACTTGATTGTTTTAGACGTAATGATGCCAGGACAAAATGGTTTTGAACTAACTGAAGAAATTAAAAAAAATTCTAATGTACCAATCATACTCTTAACCGCAAAAGGAGAAGTCGAGAATAGAATTCAAGGCCTGGAACTAGGAGCAGACGACTACTTAGGCAAACCTTTTGAACCAAAAGAATTATTACTTAGGATTAAAAATATTGTAAAAAAGAGTAAAAAAATTGATCTTAATAAAATTAATAAAATTGGAGAAGCAAAAGTTGATTTAAATAAAATGTCGATTCAATTTAAAAATAAGATTAATAAAATCAATGATGCAGAAAAAAAAGTGCTAACTGAAATGCTAGCTAATCCAGGAAAAACTTATTCCAGAATACAGATTGGTGAAATTTCTAATATTAAACAGGAAAGATCTATCGATGTTATGATTACAAGATTAAGACAAAAAATAGAATTAAATCCTAAAAATCCTAAATTTTTACAAACTATAAGAGGTTCTGGCTATGTACTTTGGACTCAATAATTTTTTAAAAAAAATTTTTCCATCTGGATTGTTCTATAGGTCTTTGATAATAGTGGCTGCACCAACAATTATTTTACAGATTATAACAACCGTAGTTTTCTTTGACAGTATTTGGATTAAAGCAAACAAAGGTTTAACTAGATCCTTAGTTGGGGAACTAAAGACTTTATCAGATATTTATACTGGAAAAGATCCGAGTCAGATAAATTATCTTACAGAGCAATTTAAATTCAACTTTAATTATGTAATTAACATTAAAAATGAAAAATTACCTATTACTGTTAGAGAAAGAAAATACAGTCCAATGGATAGATCTTTGCGTCGTGAATTAAAGAATGTTTTTGGAAATTCTAATTACTGGTTTGATACTGTTAAGTATGAAGAAGTTGTTGAGGTTAAAGTCAAATCTAATGATAAAATCATTCAGATTTTATTCCCAAGAGAAAGAATCGCACCATCATCTGTAAGATTGTTTATTTTTTGGATCACATTGCCGTCGTTATTATTAATTTCAATAGCTATAGTTTTTTTAAAGAATCAAACTAAACCAATTATTAACCTGGCAAAAGCAGCTGAAAAATTTGGCAAGGGGGATTTCGTTAGTGGAATAAGACCATCAGGTGCTTCGGAAGTAAGAAAAGCTGCATATGAATTTGATAAAATGGCAAAAAGAATTGACAGACATTTAAAACAAAGATCTGAAATGCTCTCAGGAATTAGTCACGATCTAAGAACACCATTAACCAGATTAAAACTTCAATTAGCAATGTTAAATCAAAAAGATCTTTCTATTAAAATGTCAAAAGATATTGATGAAATGGAAAATATGCTTAACTCATATTTACAATTTGCAAAATCACAGGTTCAGGAAGAGTCTGTAGCTACTAATATTAATAAACTTTTCAACGAAATTGCTAGTGAAAAAAATAATAAAAACTTCCACTTAGAGTTGCCTGTTCAGATGGTATTAATTGGAAGAAAAAATGCATTAAAACGTTGTTTTAATAATATTATTGAAAATAGCATAAATTACGCCAAGAATGTTTATGTTCGTATTTCGAAATCAAAAAATAAATTAAACATTTATATAAGTGATGATGGCCCAGGTATTCCACTAAATCAATACAAGAATGTTTTTAAACCTTTTTATAGATTAGATGAAAGCAGAAATTTAAATCTTGCAGGTGTTGGGTTGGGGATGTCAATAGCAGAAGATATAGTGAGATCACACGGTGGGGACATTGAGTTAAGCAAAAGTAATTACGATGGTTTACAAGTTAAAATTTCTTTCCCTTTGTAGTTTTTTTATTTTTTTTCAATTGATGTATCTGTTTTTGTTGTTTTTCAATTATTTTTTTTAAAATATTAAATTCTTCTCTTGAAACCAATTCAAGTTTATCAATTAAATCATCACGTTTAAATTTCAAATTATTAATCAATTCTTTTTTTGCGTCTTGCGATGTAAGAATTCCTGTTTCTATAAAATTTGAGATAAGTTTTAAAATTTTTTCTGAATTATTCATAATTAATCTTAATTGATAAGAAAAATAATATCAATTATGATATAAGACTATCATGTATATCCACGATCTTAGCCCTGTTTTAATCAACTTCGGTTTTTTTGAGATTCGATGGTATTCCCTTGCTTATATTTTTGGGATTTTAATTGGGTGGTGGATTGCCAAAAAAATAATTGTTCTTAAGGTTCAAAATAAAGTCCCTACATTTGATGTAAGGGGTTTTGATGATTTAATTAGTTATATCATTATTTCAATAATATTAGGTGGTAGACTTGGATATGTAATTTTTTATAATCCTACTTATTATTTTGACAATCCCTTAGACACTTTCAAAATTTGGCAGGGCGGTATGTCTTTCCACGGTGCTTTAATTGGAGTAATACTTGGAACATATCTATTCGCAAACAAAGTAAAAATTAATTTATTTTTTTTCTTAGATGTTATCGCATGCGTGGCTCCTATAGGTATTTTTTTTGGTAGAGTGGCTAATTTTATTAACGGTGAACTTTATGGAAAACCAAGTAATTTTTACTTGTCGGTAATTTTTCCTGAAGTGGATAAAATTCCAAGACACCCTTCTCAGCTTTATGAGGCTGCGCTTGAAGGCATTATGCTTTTTGTTATTTTAATAAGTGTCTATTTTAAGAAAGAAACTAAGACTGGTGTTGTCTCTGCTTTATTTTTGGTCTTGTATGGTTTTTTTAGGATCGTAGCAGAACAATTTAGAGAACCTGATATACAAATTGGATATATATTTAATTTTTTCAGCATGGGTTCTATTTTAAGTTTTTCTATGATTTTAATAGGATTATTCATTTTAAAGAAGGCAGTAAATAATGAATTCGCTTAATAAATATTTTCCAATATCAAAAAAAATTCCTATTGATAAATTTATTTGTAATGCGCTTTATGACAAAGATCACGGCTATTATTCAAAAAAAATTCCTTTTGGGAAAAAGGGAGATTTTATAACTTCACCAGGAATATCTTCATTATTTAGTGAAATGATAGCTTTGTGGATTGTGGCGTTTTGGGAACATCTAGATAAGCCAAAAATATTTAATATTGTTGAGCTTGGACCTGGCGAAGGCCAGATGTGCAAAACTTTAGTTGAAGTGTTCAAAAAATTTCCAATTTTTTTTAATTCAACTAATATTTTTTTATATGAAAAGAGCAAAACTTTAAAAGATTTACAAAAAAAGAACCTAGGTCATGAAAAAATAAATTGGATAAATAATTATAATAAAATTAAAAAAGGACCTGTGATTTTTTTAGGAAATGAGTTTTTTGATGCACTTCCAATAAAACAATTTAAAAAAATTAAAAACATTTTATATGAAAAATATGTAAAATTGGAAAACAGCTCAAAAATTACTACTATTTTTAAAAAAGCTGACATAAAAACAATAATTGAGTTAAAAAAATACAATCTTTTAAAAGAGCAATCTTTTATTGAATTTCCAAAGCAAGGTTTAGCTGAACTAAATGTAATCATACAAACTATTCAGAAATTAAACGGTGGTTTGCTTTTAATTGATTATGGTTTTTTAAAACAGCAAAGCACAAACACTTTGCAGTCTGTAAAAAATCATAAACAAAACATGATTTTTAATAATGTGGGTGATGCAGATATTACTTCTTTAGTAAATTTTAATTTACTGAAAAAGTATCTACGAAAGAAAAAGCTTAAAGTAAATAATGTTGTAACGCAGCAATTTTTTTTAAAGAGAATGGGGATCGTTAATAGAGCAAAAATGTTAAGTCAAAAAATGAGTTTTAAAAAAAAATCAAACCTTTATTTAAGATTGCAAAGATTGTTAAATTCAAATGAAATGGGGGAATTATTTAAAGTTATATCTGCCTTCAAATTAAAAAAAAAATTTTTACTAGGATTTATTTAATGTATTTTTCAAAAAAATTTAGTGAGTTTAACAATATTAAACATTGTTTTTTTTCGAAAAAAGGTGGTGTTTCAAAAGGTGCATATAACAGTCTTAATTGCGGTCTTGGTTCTAATGATAAAGAAAGTAATGTTCTAAATAATTTAGCTATTGTCTCAAAAAAAATGGGTGTTTCTAAAAATAATTTACTTTCAATGAATCAAACACATAGCGACAAAGTTGTGATAATTAACGAAAATAATAAAAATATTCAAAGAATTAATGCCGATGCCTTGATCACGAAAGTTAAAAATATTACTATTTCAGTTCTGACTGCAGATTGTGTTCCGATATTAATTTACGAAGAAGTAAATTGTATCGTCGCTTGTATTCACGCTGGATGGAGAGGTGCGTTAAATGGTATAATAAAAAACTCTCTTGATAAAATAATTAATATGGGTACGGATAATAAAATCTATGTTGCAGTTGGCCCTTGTATAGGTGTTAAAAATTATGAAGTAGATAGAGAATTCCATGATCAATTTATTAAAGAAAATAAAAAAAATGAAATTTTTTTTTTTCATCTTAAAAAAGGCAAATTTTTATTTGATCTTAGAAAATACGTTAATTTTAAAATAAAAGAATTCGACATAGAACATGTAGAAAATATAGATTTTGATACATACCTTGAGAAGGAGAATTTCTTTAGCTTCAGAAGATCTAGACAATTGGGTGAAAAAGACTACGGAAGATGTATTTCTACAATAGGCTTGAATTGTGTTTAATTCATTTGAAAACTTAAATAATTGATTGTATAACATAAACATCTTCATGAAAATTTTATCCGGAACTAGTAATCCCAGATTAAGTAAAGAAATTTCAAAAAAACTTAAGCTTAAGCTTATTAATACAAATATTAAAAGATTTGCTGATGGCGAAATTTATATAGAAATAAATGAAAACATAAGAGGCAATAGTGTGTTTGTTATTCAGTCAACGTCGAACCCTGCTAACGATAACATAATGGAATTGCTTTTGTGTATTGATGCTCTTAGGAGATCTTCGGCAAAAAATATTACTGCTGTAATTCCTTACTTTGGATACGCAAGACAAGATAGAAAGGTTGCACCTAGAACTTCTATATCGGCAAAAGTTGTTTCAAATTTAATTACAAACGCTGGGGCAAGTAGAATTGTTACTGTTGATTTGCACGCTGGCCAAATACAAGGTTTCTTTGATATTCCTGTAGACAACTTATTTACTACTCCAATGTTTGCTAGATATATTAAAAAAAAATTTAAAACTAAAAACTTAGTATGTGTTTCACCGGATGTCGGTGGTGTTCAAAGAACAAGAGGATTAGCAACTAAAATAAAAGCTGATTTAGCAATTATAGATAAAAGAAGACCTGAACCTGGTAAGTCTGTAGTAATGAATATAATTGGAGACGTTAAAGGAAAGAATTGTATTATTGTAGATGACATAATTGATAGTGGTGGAACAATTATTAACGCTGTAGAAGCTTTGAAAAAAGCAGGAGCAATCGATGTTTATGTTTTTATCACTCACGCTGTTTTGAGCGGAGATGCTGCTGAAAAAATTAAAAAATCTAAAATAAAAAAATTGATTATTACGGATACAATAGATAATTCTTTAAAAATAAAAAATAATAGTAAAATTGAAGTTATTTCAATTTCTCCCCTCATGGCTGAAGCTATTAGTAGAATTTCAAACTCTACGTCAGTATCCGATTTGTTCAATTAATGCTTGTTTTATTAATAAACTTGAGTTAAATAGCACCTCCAATAAAACATGAATAATTTAAAAGCAATAAAAAGAGAGACCGTCACTACAGGTCAATTAAATAAACTAAGAGAAGATGGGTTTATACCAGCTATCTTGTACGGTGGCAAAGACCCAAATGCTAAGATTTCAGTAGAAAAAAAACTTGTTAAAAATATATTAAATTCTGATTCATTTTTATCTACCGTACTTGAATTAGATGTTGATGGTAATAAATTAAAAGTAATTCCAAGAGATATTGCTTATAACGTGATTTCTGATGAGCCTATTCATATTGATTTTATGAGAGTTGTTACTGGAACAAAAATTGTTTTAGAAATTCCAGTTAAATTTATTAACAATGATGATTGCCCCGGACTGAAAGTTGGAGGAGTACTAAATATTGTAAGACGAAAAATTGAGCTAAAATGTCCAGCTGAAAACATTCCAGAAGAAATTATTGTTGATTTAAAAAATCTAGAAATCGGTACTAGCATAAAAATATCTTTTATTAAGCTTCCAGAAAATGTTACACCAGTAATTGTTGATAGAGATTTCGTTATTGCAACGGTGGCAGCTCCTACAGTACTGAAAGAGCCTGAAAAACCAGCTGAAGGTGAAACTGTTGAGGGTGCTGAAGGCGCTGAAGGTTCACCAGTAGTGGCAGGAGCTGAAGGTACAACACCTGCTGCGACAAGCAAAGAAAGTGATGCTGCTAAAAAAGATGACAAAACAAAAGGTAAAGAACAAGCTCCAGAAAAAAAATTGCCTGAAAAGAAATAATTAAATATGTTACTACTCGTTGGTTTGGGAAATCCGGGTCCTAAAGATTTAAATAACCGTCATAATATAGGTTTTAGAATTATAGATGCAGTTAATTCTCATTTTAAATTATCTAAACAAAAGCCAAAATTTAAAGGACTTTTGACTACAGGTATGATTGGTGAAAATAAAGTATATGCAATCAAACCGCTTACTTTTATGAACAATTCAGGTACTGCTATCAAAGAACTTATCGATTATTTTAAAATTGATGCAAAAGATGTGATTGTTTTTCATGATGATTTAGATATTGATTTTGGAAAGATAAAAGCAAAATTTGCTGGAAGTAGTGCCGGACATCACGGAATTGAGTCCATTGATAAATTTATAGGTAAAGATTATTCTCGTGTTAGAATTGGAATAGGTCACCCTAAAAATAAAAAAAAAGTTAACAATCACGTTCTTGAAGACTTTAAGGAAGATGAAGAAGATCAAATTAAAGAAATAGCTGAAAATTTAGTTAAATTGCTTCCAACTCTATTGGAGAAAAAAATTGACTTATACTCAAGCAAAGTTAACTCTAATCTTCTAACTCTAATCTAAATGGGCTTTAAGTGTGGAATTGTAGGCTTGCCTAACGTAGGCAAATCTACTTTATTTAATGCCTTAACAGCCTCGAAAAATGCTGAAGCTGCAAATTTTCCCTTTTGTACAATAGATCCAAATATTGGAATAGTTGATGTTCCTGATGCAAGACTTGATCGTTTAGCCAAACTGTCAAACTCAAAAAAAAAAATTTATACTAATATAACTTTTGTTGATATTGCTGGTTTAGTTAAAGGGGCATCTAAAGGTGAAGGTTTAGGAAATAAATTTCTTTCTCATATCAGAGAAGTAGACGCAATTATCCATCTGGTTAGATGCTTTGACTCCGCTGAAATTACCCATGTTAATTCTCAAATTAATCCCTTAGATGATTTGGAAACCATAAAAACTGAAATCTTATTATCTGATATTGATATAATTCAAAAAAAATTAGAAAAAGGAAAAAAAAAATTATTAAACTCTAAAGAAATACAAATTTTTGAAAAAAAGCTAGAATTATTAAATAATGGAGAAGAGAAATCGAGCTCATTTAATAAGGAAGAAAAAGAAATTTTAAATCAATTGGGGTTACTTAGTCTCAAGCCTAAAATTATAGTTTGTAATGTGGATGAAGAAAACCTTGTAAAGGGAAACAAATATACTGAGGCTGTTAAAAGAAAATTTCTAAAAGAAAAAGTAGTTATTATTTGTGCGGATATTGAAGATCAAATTATGGGTTTAGACAATGATGAGAGAGAAACTTTTATGAAAGAAATTGGTTTAGGCAAAACTGGCTTAGTCCAATTAATTAGAGAAGGTTATGTTTTGTTAAATCTTGATACATATTTTACATCAGGTCCAGAAGAAAGCAGGGCTTGGACTATTAAAAAAAATACTCTAGCACCTCAAGCAGCTGCAGTAATACATACTGATTTTGAAAAAAATTTTATTAGAGCAGAGGCTGTTTCTTGTGATGATTTTATTAAATATGGTAGTTCTGAAAAATGTAAAGAAAATGGTAAATTAAGAATTGAAGGAAAAGATTATATTGTTAAAGACGGTGATGTATTATTTTTCCGCGTCAACCCTTGACCATATTTTCTTCATACTAAAGTAAACAAGAGTTGCTAGTAGAATTAAATAAATAATAACTTTAGTTCCTGTTCTGTGTCTTGCCTCTAAATGTGGTTCAGCGGCCCAGGTAAGAAACGTTGTAACATCTTTTGCCATTTGGGCTTGTGTAGCTTTAGTTCCGTCGGTATATTCTATTAAGTCATCAGATAATGGACTCATCATTTTTATTTTATTTCCATCCATATATTTGTTGTAATAGACACCCTCGTCTAAAACAAAACTAGCTGGTTTTTCTTCATATCCCATTAATATTGAGTAAATATAGTTTGCTCCCCCTGGCCTTGCTTTCACTAAAACTGACATGTCAGGTGGATATGCACCGCCATTAGCTGCAATGGCAGCGTTATCATTTGGATAAGGGTTTACAAAATGATCGGAAGGTCTTCCTGGTCTTTCATACATTTCACCTTCACTATTTGGGCCATCTTCTACGTCATAACTGGCTGCAATGGCTTTAACTTCTTCCAAAGCAAATTCAGGACCACCTTTTTGACCTAAGTTTCTGTAACTTAAATATTTCATTGAGTGGCATGAGGAGCATACTTCTTTGTAGACTTGATAACCTCTTTGTAGAGAGTCTCTTTCAAATTTTCCTGTTATTCCAGCAAAACTCCAGTCTATTTTTAACAAGTTTATATTTGCAGAGAATGCCTTTCCACAAAAAAAGATTGGTACTAAAACTATTACTAATAACTTTATAAGTTTATTTTTTTTCATTAATTATTCTATCTGACCTAGTTGGCACAGCGCTAAAACCACCCGTTAGAACAGTTTCTGAAATACTTGCTGGTAGTGGGTCTGTTTTTTCAAGAAACCCTAAAGCTGGTAAGATAACAATAAAGTGTAGGAAGTAATAGATGGTCGCTATTCTTGCTAAAAGTAAATAAATACCTTCTGCTGGCATTGCACCTAGATAACCAAGGGCAAGCACATCGACTACAAAGATCCAAAAGAACTGTCTGTACATAGGTCTAAATACCGCTGATCTAACTTTGCTGGTATCTAACCAAGGTAAAATTATTAGAACAAATAACGCCCCGAACATAAGTATTACTCCACCTAGTTTGTCTGGAACAGATCTTAAAATTGCATAGAACGGCAACAAATACCATTCGGGTACAATATGAGCTGGTGTTACAAGTGGATTGGCTGGAATATAATTGTCTGCGTGTCCTAAAACATTTGGTGAAAAGAATACAAAGCCAGAAAAAACAATCATGAACATTAATAAGGCAAAAATATCTTTAATTGTAATATAGGGATGAAAAGGCACTGTGTCCTTTGAAGGTTTTTTAATATCTATCCCAACAGGATTATTATTTCCTGGAATATGTAGAGCCCATATATGCAAAACTACTAAACCTAAAATTAAAAATGGAATTAAATAATGAAGACTAAAAAAACGAGTAAGCGTTGGGTTGTCAACAGAATAACCTCCCCATAACCATGTAACAACACTCTCTCCAACTAAAGGTATGGCGCTAAATAAATTAGTAATGACTGTTGCTCCCCAAAAGCTCATCTGCCCCCACGGTAATACATAGCCCATAAAAGCTGCTGCCATCATTAAAATATAAATTAACATTCCGATTATCCAAATTAATTCTCTTGGAGATTTAAATGAACCAAAAAATAAAGATCTGAAAATATGTATATAAACAGCAAGAAAAAACATTGACGCACCATTGCTGTGTATATATCTAATAAGCCATCCGTAGTTCACATCTCTCATTATTTTTTCTACGCTTTCAAACGCAAGATCTGCATGAGCTACGTAATGCATTGCTAAAACTATACCTGTAACTATTTGTGTTATTAAACAAAATGTTAGTATTCCACCAAAAGTCCACCAATAATTTAAATTTTTGGGTGTAGGATAATCAGATAAATGCGCACCCAATGATAAAAGTGGCAGTCTATCATTAAACCACTTTCCAGCTTTTGATTTGGGTGTGTATTCGTGATCACTCATTTTTATTATCCAATCTTAATTGTGTTATTATCTAAAAATTCATATTTTGGTATTTCCATATTCTTTGGTGCGGGTCCTTTTCTAACTCTTCCTGAGACATCATAGTGAGAACCATGGCAAGGACAAAACCAGCCATTGAATTCTCCTTTATCTTTTAAAGGCACACACCCTAAATGCGTACAAACTCCTACCATAACCAACCATTCATTTTTTCCATCTTTAACTCTATCTTTATCTTTCTGAGGGTCTGGTAAATCTTTTAAACTAACTGATTCCGCTTCTTGGATTTCTTCAGAGGTTCTTCTTTTAACAAAAATTGGTTTTCCTCTCCATAAAACTGTGATTGATTTTCCTGGCTCAACCTGGCTTATATCAACTTCTGTAGTAGCTAATGCTTTAACTGATTCATCTGGATTCATTTGATGAATAAAGGGCCATATAGTTGCACCTATACCTACAGCACCAACTGTGTAGGTAGCTGTAAAAATAAAATCTCTTCTGTCTTTTTTATCTTCTTGTTTGCTCATAGTTATTTATTTATTATTAAAGACCTTTTAATTAAAACTAATTCTTTCGCTTTTCTAGGGTCAAGAATGACACATAAATAAAATTATAATGATAAATATAGTACTTTATAAACCAGATATACCCCAAAATACTGGTGCTATTGTTAGATTATCAGCTTGTTTGAATTGCAATATACATATTGTCGAGCCTTGTGGGTTTAATCTAGACGACTCAAGATTTAAAAGAGTTGCTATGGACTATGTCGGCCTCAGTCATATAGTGAGATATCCTAATTTTGAGACTTTTATGAACAAAAACTCAAAGTCTAGAATAATTTTAATAACAACCAAATCAAAAAAAATTTACCATCATTTTAAGTTTAAAAAAGATGACTTTCTTTTCTTTGGAAGGGAAAGTGTAGGGGTTCCAGTTGAAGTTCACAAAAAAATAAAAGATAAGCTAAAAGTACCCTTGAGTGGAAAGGCTAGATCGCTTAATGTAGCGATGACAGTTGCAATAGTTGCTTCCGAAGCTCTTAAACAAAATAACTTTTTTAAATGAAACAATTAATAGAAAAAAAAAAAAAATTAGCTAGCGATTGGTTTAAATTTTTACAAAACAAAATTATTGATGAATTTCAATTACTTGAGAATGAAATTGGTAAAAAAAATAGAATAAAAACAAAAAACTTTATTAAAAAAGAATGGAAAAAAAATAATAAAAAAGAAGGTGGTGGTAATTCATATCTTTTGAGTGGTGGAAAAATATTCGATAAAGTTGGAGTGAATCAATCAACAGTTTCTGGTCAATTTGAAAAAACTTTTAGATCTAAAATTTTAGGTGCTGAGAAAAATGGTAAGTATTGGGCCTCAGGCATTTCTGTAGTTGCGCATATGAAAAACCCTAAAATTCCAGCCTTTCATTTTAACACGAGATTTATTGTAACCTCAAAAGAATGGTTTGGAGGTGGTATGGATGCGACACCTTCTTTTAGTGATAAAAAGGAAAGAATACTTATTCACCAAAAATTAAAAAATGTATGTAAACTTAATAATAAAGATTATAATAGGTACAAAAAGTGGTGTGATACATATTTTTATTTACCTCATAGAAAAGAACCACGTGGAATTGGTGGAATATTTTTTGACTACGAAGCTAAAGAATGGGAAAAAAATTTTAAATTTGTACAAGATTTAGGTATTACATTTATAGATATAACAAAAAAAATAATTTTGAATAAAATAAAATTAAGTTGGAGTAAAAAAAACAAAGAGCAACAGTTGTACAAAAGAGGTAGATATGTCGAGTTTAATCTTTTGTATGATAGGGGTACAAAATTTGGGTTAAACTCAGGTGGTAACATTGATTCAATTTTAATGTCTCTACCGCCTCTAGCTAAATGGAAATAAATGGATAAGGAACCAATAACAATTAAAGGATTGGAAAATCTTAAAACAGAGCTTAGTGAATTAAAAAATGTTAAGCGACCTAAAGTAGTTGCGGCTATAGCAGAAGCTAGATCACACGGGGATCTAAAAGAAAATGCTGAATATCACGCTGCTAAAGAACAGCAAGCTCAAATGGAAAGTAGAGTTATTGAAATAAATGATATTATAGCTAGGGCAAACGTCATAGATGTCACGAAAATTGAAAACAATGGAAATGTTATTTTTGGATCAACAGTCACA
>Ga0307986_10002246_pt1 | contig 13859 bp, 18 predicted proteins | sample EllFjometageno82_FD_203170 | JGI IMG/M metagenome (GOLD analysis project Ga0307986, IMG submission 203170) | Marine microbial communities from Ellis Fjord, Antarctic Ocean - #82 | ecosystem: Environmental > Aquatic > Marine > Unclassified | place: Southern Ocean | collected 2014-10-09
TGCAGTGTTTTTAATTAGGTTGGCGGTCCCAAGGGGAATCGAACCCCTCTTTGCAGGATGAAAACCAGCTGTCCTAACCGATAGACGATGGGACCTAATTTTTTTGCTATTTAATAACAGATATATCGTCAATAATAAACTCTACATTTTTCTGACCACGCCATTCGTTCAGACTTAATTTTCCAGCTATATTAAAAGGGCTAATATTTTTCTTTAGTAAGTATGAACTTAACACTGTCTCTACAGCGTTAAAACTTATAGCTTTCAAAGTTGTTGCGTCTGAGCCTATCAAAACTGTTTTTATATGCTTTTCCCCAACAATTTTAGCATTAACTAGTTTCACATTCTTAATAATAAATCTTGGCTCGGGATTACCAGACCCAAAAGGTGCTAGTAAATTTATCTTTTCTAAAAATTCCATATTAACAGCTGATGGTGCAATTTCTGCATCAAAATAGTAGTTTTTTTTCTCTTCTAAGTTAATATTGATGGATTTAAATCTTCTAAAAACAAATTCTTTAAACTCTCCAATCCTATCCATGTTAATGGTGAATCCAGCTGCCATTTTATGACCCCCACCTTTTGTTAAAAGCCCACTTTGTACTGCACCAATAATTGTAGAACCTAAATCAAATCCATGTATAGATCTCCCTGAACCTTTTCCGATCCCATCTGTAACAGAAATAATAATAGTTGGTTTGTTAAATTTTTCTTTTACTCTGGCTGCTGCAATGCCAATAATCCCCTCGTGCCAATTATCACCATGAAGAATAATCACTGGGTCTAAGCTATTGTCATAATCTGTATTAAGAATTTTATTGAGTAAATCAGTTTCTAAAATTTGCCTTTCTTTATTATATGCATTTAGGTCTACTGCTAACTTAAAAGCATTTTTAGGACTTTGATTTAACAATAAGTTTGCTCCATGTGTAGACTTACCAACTCTACCCCCAGCATTAATGCGTGGACCAAGCACATAACCAAGTTCATGAGCTGTAATATTTTTTTCTAAATTACTGACTTCAATTAATGTTTTTAGACCTAAGTTATTTTTTTTTTTTAAAATTTTAAGTCCTTGATGAACAATTGCACGGTTTAAACCAATTAATGGTACTACATCACATACAGTACCTAGTGAAACTAGATCCAATATATTTATTAGGTTCGGTTCAGAAATTGAGTTTTTTAAAAACCAATTTTTATCACGTAGTCTTTTATTAAGAGCTACTAAAAACATTAAACATACTCCAGCAGCACACAAATAATTTAATTCTGACCTGTCGTCAAATCTATTAGGGTTTACAATCGCACAAGCAGATGGCAACTTTGTTTCAGATTGATGGTGGTCAAGTATTATCACATCAATATTTTTTTTTTTTGCAAATTCAATAGGAGTAAATGATAGAGTTCCACAATCAACGGTAAAAATTAACTTTACATTTAAATCTATAAACTTTTTAAAACCTTTTTCGTTAGGACCAAAACCTTCATTTTTTCTATCTGGAATATAAATTTCAAAAGGTATATTTAATATGTCAAAATAGTTTCCTAGTATCGCAGTTGAAGTTGCTCCATCCACATCGTAATCACCAAATACACCTACTTTCTCACCGTTAATAATAGCTTTTTCTGTTCTTTCAACTGCTACATCCATATCTTTTAAAATGTATGGATTAGGTAAAATGTTTTTAATTGAAGGTTCCAAAAAAACTTTTATTTCTTCTTTTTTTATTTTTCTTATAGATAAGAGCTTAGCTGTAATTTCATCTAAAAAAAAATTTTCTTTAAAAAAATTTATTTCTTCTGAACTGAATTTTTTTAAAATCCAATTTTTACCACTTACTGAACGTAAGTTCATTTTGGATAAATGTTAGTAAATATTTTATTAATATTTTGACTTTTATGTAGGGCTAAAGTTGTAACTTCAAATGTATCACCAATATTCTTTATACCTTGAGCTAAATCTCCACTTGTTACACCGCTTGCGCAAAAAATTACATCACCTTTCACCATTTCGTTAATGTTATATTTTTTTTTTAAATCAGTTATTCCCAGCTTTTTGGCTCTAATAATTTCATTATCATTTAAAATTAAACGTCCCTGCATTTGACCTCCAAAACAAGAAAGTGCAGCAGCCACAATTACACCCTCCGGTCCACCACCAGTACCAAGATAAATATCATTTTTTGGATTATTGCCTACTACAGACAAACCACCGGCAATGTCACCGTCTGTAATAAAGTTTATTTTTACCTTCAATTGTTCAAGAGTTTCTATTATATGGTCATGTCTAGGTCTTTTCATTACACAGGCTCTTAGTTCGGATGTTTGTTTATTCATCGCTTCAGCAAGTAATTTAATATTTTTTTCAACACTATTATCTAAATCTAACAAACCTTTAGGCAGGTTTGAGCCTATGATAATTTTTTCCATATATGTGTCTGGTGCAGATAGTAAATTACCTTTTTCTGTAACTGCTAAAACTGAAAATGCATTAGGTAAACCTTTAGATGTAAATGTTGTTCCTTCTAAAGGATCAACTGCAATATCAAATTCTGGCCCGTTATTAGTTCCAACTTTTTCACCTATATGAAGCATAGGTGCTTCGTCCATTTCACCTTCTCCAATTACAATTGTAGCCTTCATATCTATTTTATTAAATTCTCTTCTCATTTTATCTACAGCACCCTGGTCTGCTGCAATTTTATCACCTTTACCAATAAATGGAGAAGCTCCATAAGCAGCGTATTCTGTAGCTTTAATAAATTTTTCTAAAAATTTTTTTTCTATAGCCATTAAAATTCTTCTATTCTGATAAATTTAGGATTGTTAGAAATATAATTTTTTAATCTTAATGTATTCAGTACCCTTACAAAAGAAGAGTTTTTACCACTGTGTGTAATGATAACAATCGAAGCAATTTTTTTATTTTTAGTAGGATTTTGAATTAATCTTTTAATAGATACCTTATTTTTTGCCATTACCCTTGCTATATCTGACAATATTCCGTGTTTATCTTTAACATCTAAACGGAAATATGCGGGAAATGTTTTATTATCTATACTGTCAAATGAAACCAGTTTTCTTTTTTTTTCAGATATAACAAAAGGAAATTTTATATTTCCTCTTAATATTGAACATAAATCAGATATCAGCGATGACGTAGTTGGACCAGGTCCAGCACCCTCACCTTGTAGAACACTTTGACCAACTGGATTAGATTCGACAACTACTGCGTTCAATACACCATTTACTTTTGAAATATAAGAATTACTTTTAATCAGTGCTGGATGAACTCTTTGAAGAATCTTATTATTATTAATCTCTGCAATCCCTACAAGTTTTATCTTATAACCTAATTGATTGGCATTATTAATATCGATTTGGTCAATATTTTTAATGCCTTCGACTAAAATAGATTTGTTATTGATAAAAGAGTTGAAAGACAATGCGGTTAAAATTTTTAATTTGGAAGCGACATCTTCCCCATTTAAATCAGATGTGGGATTAGATTCTGAGTAACCTAATTGTTTAGCTTTAAGTAAAGAATCTTTAAATTCAAGTTTATTTTTATCCATGGAAGATAGGATGTAATTTGATGTTCCATTAAGTATTCCGTAAATTTTATTAATTTCGTTTGCGATTAAACTTTCTTTTATGGAACGTATAATTGGAATTCCTCCACAAACAGCAGCTTCAAACTCAAGATTAACATTATTTTTCTCTGCAATTCTAGCTAGTTGATCACCATATTTTGCAATGAGTGCTTTATTTGCTGTTATTACATGCTTTTTGTTTCTTAAAGCATCGAAAACTAATTTTTTTGCCATGCCTTCTGCGCCACCAATAAGTTCAATAATAATATCGACCTCCTTAATTTTAGGAGCCAATAGACAATTCTTTAACCATAATTTTTTAGAGATTTTTAAATTTCTTTTCTTGTTTAGAGACTTCGCTGAAACATAAAAGATGTTGGGGACTGTATTGGTTTTATTAAATAAAACTTTCTTATTTTTTTTTAAATAACTATAGAAATAAGATCCAATATTTCCAAGGCCAACTATAACAATGTTCATTTTTTTACCCATTTAAAGTCTTAATTTAATGTGATGTTTGGAAAAGGTTTGTCTTTTTCTCTCCTAATTAACAATTCTGTAATTTTATCAATATCACAATCTTTAATTTCACGGCATACGCCTAATGCATTATTAGTACCAGCCGATTTAATTGAAGTATTTTTATTCGTAGCATTTACTAAATCTGTTTTCTTTTGATATTTTTTCTTATCAACAACATTCTTCGAATTTTCTATAATATTAATTTTTTTATTATTTACAGATAGTTTGTTATTAAAAATTGATTTTTGGGTTTTAGCAATTATTTTAGCTTCTTTTGCTTTGACTTTCTCTTCAATTTTTTTCATTTTTCTCTCTTCTTTTCGCCTAATTTTTTCTGCTTTTAATCTATTTTTTTCTTGTGCTGCTTTTATTTTTTTTTCTTTTTTAGAATTTCTATAATCTATTTTTTTTTCTTTTATTAAGGGTTTTGTATTTAGCATGATCAAGTCGATATTTTTTTTTCTTTTTTTTTCTGGTGATTTAATTTCAACAATTAGATTTTTAGAAAAATATTCATTAAACTCTTTTTTATCAATGCATTCATGGTCGCCGCATATATATACTTTTTTAACTGTATTACAGGATAGAATTAATAAGAAAAAAATTAAGTAAACAGTCTTCATTTCAAACCTATGGTTTCTTTGAAATTGTACATTATATTCATGTTTTGTATAGCTTGACCAGAAGCACCCTTTACTAAATTGTCTATAGCAGAAAAAATAACAATTTTATTTTTATATCTTGTTTTACAAACTGAAATTTCGCAATTATTTGTGTTTAAAACATTTCCATTTCCTATAGGTGTATTTATTTTTTTTACGTTTACAAAAATATTTTTGAAATGGAGCTTTTTAAGAGTGGAGTGTATTTGTTGTATGCTAATATTTTTTTTAGTTTCTAAGTAGATAGAAGATAAAATTCCCCTAAATGTAGGGAGCAAATGTGGATTAAATATATATTTAACATTTGTTTTTGAACACTTTTTAAATTCTTGATCTAGTTCCGACATGTGTCTGTGTTTTTCAATTCCATAAGCAAATATGGAAGTGTAAAAATTTTTATGTAAAAATTTTGATTTATAATTTTTACCAGCACCTGAGTAACCTGATTTAGAATCAATTGTAATATAGTTTGTGTTGATAAGAGATTTTCTTAATAGGGGTATTAAAGGTAACTGTATCGAAGTTGGGTAACATCCAGGGTTAGAAACTATTCTAAATTTTTTTATTGCATTTCTTGTGAACTCAGGAATAGAATAAATTGATTTATTAATTAAATTCCTAGCATTGTGATTAATTGAATACCACTCTTTGTATTTATTAGAGTCTTTTATTCTAAAATCGGCTGACAAATCAATAAACTTTAAATGCTCATGGATAAAAAGTTTTTTTATTATTTTTTGTGCTTCACCGTTAGGTAAAGATAAAAATAGTAAATCTACATTTTCCCAATTAACTGTTTTTAAATTTGATATTTTAGGTAATTTTTTATTAATTCTTTTATCAAAAAACTTCATATCCTTGCCTATATTTTTTTGAGCACACAAATATGAAATACTAACTCTTGGATGTTTTGATAAAAAATAAACTAAATCTAAGCCTACGTAACCAGTAGCACCAGCGACAACAATGTTAATTTTTTTTTGTGACATATTTTATTTATATCACTGATGGAATTAATAAGAAATTTAAATGATCTATCTCTTAGAGAATTGAAAGCTTCTTCGGGCTTTTCTACGTCCGTATTTTTTTCTTTCAACAACTCTCGAGTCTCGGGTTGTTAATTTTTCTTTTTTTAAAGCAGTTTTTAAATTTTCATCATGTAAAACCAGAGCTTTGGATATTCCATGTATGATTGCGCCAGCTTGGCCTGAATGACCACCACCTTTTACTGATGCTCTAACATCATAAGAAGTTGCTACATTTGAAAGTTCTAATGGACGCATTACAATTATCTGATGAACAGGTCTCTTAAAATAGTCATTCATTACTTTTCCATTAACATGAATTATCCCCGACCCTTTTTTTATCCATACTTTGGCGATAGACCTTTTTCTTCTACCTGTTGCATACTTACTGTCTTTAAAATCTAATTTAATTTTTTTTGGTTTTATATTTTTTGTAGTAGTTTGCGTTTCCATTAAATACTTACACTATTCTTTTTATTTAAATCTATAAAGTTTATGACTGTAGGGTTTTGCACTTCATGTGGGTGTTTGTCACCTTTATAAACCTTTAGCTTAGTTAATTGTTTTTTAGCTAATGGGCCTCCTGGCAACATTCTTTTTACGGCAAGTTTAAGAATTTCATCAATTTTATTTTTATCTGCTAGTCTTGATGGTGTGTTTTGTTTAATACCTCCAGGGTGACCTGTATGTCTGTAATAAATTTTATTAGTAAATTTTTTTCCTGTAAATTTTATTTTTTCTATATTAGTTACAATTACAAAATCACCATTATCCATATGAGGATTAAATGTAGCTTTATTTTTTCCTCTCAATACTTTAGATATGTAAGATGCTAATCTTCCCACAACTACATTTTCTGCACTGATGAGGTACCAATTGTTTTTAATTTCTTTTTTTTTAATAAAAGGTGTCATTTGAATTACGGGGATAATTACTAACAAAGAACAATAATGTCAATTAAATTTAATCTTATTAAACGTTATTTGCTAACATTATGAACTTATTAGGATCTAATTGAACGATGATACAGATTCAAAGAACCGACAACCAAAAAAATACTAGAAATTTGATGTGAAGAAGCCAAAAAAATATTTAAATTAGAAAATAAAACTGAAACACCCAATATAACTTGTAAAATAATTATTGAAGAAAAAAATAAATACGAACTATATAATCTTTTAACTTTATTTTTATAAATAAAAATTCCTAAATAAATTGCTAAAAAGAATATAATATATGCGATGTTTCTATGAATAAACTGTACAAAACTTGGATTATTAAAATTAAATAATTCATTAAATGTATGATCGTCTGGAAAATATTTACCATTCATAAGAGGCCATGTTTGATAGATTTTACCAGCATCCAGACCTGAAACTAACGCTCCAAAAATAATTTGTATAAAAACTAAAAATAATAATATTTTTATAAGTAAAAAATTTAAATTAATTTGTAAAAACTTTTTCTTTTCATTTGTAATATAATTAATAAATATCCATACAAAAGAAGAAAAAATAATAAATGCTGTAAATAAATGAAAAGCTAACCTGTAATGACTTACAGAAACATTGTTTGTTAGTCCACTTACAACCATATACCAGCCTATTAAACCTTGGGATAAAATTAAAATAAAAAGAACAAATAATTTTTTTATTATATTTTTTTTTAATATATTTTTAAAAATTAAATACAAAAAAGGTACTATGAAAAACAAACCTATAACTCGACCAAGTAGTCTATGATAATATTCCCAAAGAAAAATAATCTTGAATTCATTTAAAGTCATTTTAGAATTTAGTAAAGTAAATTGAGGAATTTGTTTGTATTGTGAAAAATAATCATTCCATTCAACAGAACTAAGTGGTGGTAAAATTCCACTAAATAATTCCCATTTCGTGATTGATAGACCGGAATCTGTTAGTCTAGTTAACCCGCCAACTACAATTATAAGCGCTACTAATGTTAACATTCCAACTAACCAAGTTAAAAAGAAAATGTGATATTTTTTATTTTTCAACATAAGAAAATTTAATATATAATTTATTCAATAACTAAAAATGTTTTAAGTGTCGCTATGAAGAATATAAATTTAGAAAAAATAAGAAAAAAACTTGATAAAATTGACGTTAAACTTCTTCAAGTTATTAAAGAGCGTGCTATGCTGGTAGATCAAGTAGTTAAACTTAAAAATTCTAAAAAAGATGTGGTTGATAAAAAAAGAATAGATTTTATCCTACAGCGTATAAAACAAAAATCTATAAAAGCTAAAATAGATCCGATGATTACTATTAGTATTTGGAAAGGAATGATTGCAGCTTTTATTAAGTATGAATATAAGAAATTAAAAGAAAAATAGTTTACTTGCTGTGAGGTGGCAATTTTTTTTCAACAAAAATTTCGTGCTTTCTAGTAACTGGATTGTACTTGTTAACTTTTAGTTTATCCTTAACCTTCTCACCCTTCGTTGGTTTTTTTGCATAGTAAAAAAATGCACTATTAGGAGAAGCTTCCGGAACCAACCTTACCTTAATGTGTGTTTTTTTAGCCATTTAATTTTTTTATTCTATTTAAGATTATTTGCGATTTTTTTTTTATAAATTTTTTATAATATTCTGTTTTTATACTTGAAACTTTTGTCCCGTCAAGTTCTTTAAGTGATCCGTTCATTTGTTTTATTGCTCCATTTATGGATAAACCTTGTTCTTTTAAGTGAAAAATTATCGTTTTAAGAATGTTAATATTCTTTACTGAATAATAACGTCTATTACCATTCAATATAATAGGCTTTAACTGTTTAAATTTACTCTCCCAAAACCTTAGTGTGTGTGTTGACGGTTTTTTATTTTTTTTATTTATTAAACCAAGAAGTGTTGCTGTTTGTGAAATATTTAATAGTTGTTCTTTATTTTTTTTCATAAGTATTAACTTTTTTGTTTAAAGCAGCTGCAGCTTTAAATGTTAAAACATTTCGTTCTAGAATATCATAAAGAACTTTATTTTTTGGATTTCTACCAATTCTTTTTTTTTTATTTTTTAAATTAAAAGAACCAAAATTTTTTATTTTAAGATATTTTTTTTCAAGTATGTTAGAAATTATGACAGAAATTAAGTTATCTACTATTTTTTTTGCAACAGAAGTTGGTATGCCAATTTTAGAAAAAATGTTTGTAACTATTTTTTTTTTACAGGTATTTGTATTATTGACTATCTTCATTAATATGACTTAAATTATTTTTAATTTTATTCATTAAATCACCTTTAATAATTCTATAACATAAATCTATCGAGTGATAAAAGCCTATTGAATCAGTTGATCCATGGCTTTTAACAACTGGTCCTTTTAATCCCAAAAAAATAGCTCCATTAAATTTTCTCGGATCTAATTTTTCCTTAAATTTTTTTAGGGCGAAATATGAAAATATAATTGAGAACCTAGATAATATAGTTGATGTAAGTGATTCTTTTAATGAGTCCGTTACAAATTTAGCGGTTCCTTCAGCTGTTTTTAAAGCTATATTTCCTGTAAAGCCATCAGTTACAATAACATTGGATATACCTTTTGTAATTTTATTTCCTTCAATGAATCCGTCAAATTGAAAGTCGCCATTTAAACTAATTTTTTTTAATTTAGCATGTGTTTTTTTTAAAATCTCTGTTCCTTTGATTTCTTCAGAGCCAATATTTAACAATGCTACTCTAGGTGTATCGTTAGGAAACAAAGCTTTATATAAAGCTGCACCCATTTCTGAAAAATCAATTAAATTTTTTTCATCACATTCAACATTAGCACCAAGATCTAATACAACATGCATGTCTTTTTCGTTTGGCCACAATCCAGCTAATGCTGGTTTACTTACATGTTCTATTGTTTTAAGCAACATTCTAGAAACTACAAATAAAACTCCAGTGTTACCCGCTGATAAGGTAATGCTAGAATCCGCTGTAATTTGCGAATTAATAGAATTCCACATACTGCTATCCTTAGAATTTTTAATAGCTGTTAAGGGTGTCTCTTCATCAGACACAACTGTGCTTGATGGAAAAATTTTATACCGACTAGTTAAAATATTATATTTAGCTATTTCTTTTTTAATCAATTCTTCATTACCATAAAGATTAAAAAAAACATCTTTGTTATTTTTATTTTTTTTTAAAAAAAGTGAAACACCTTCAATAGTTTTGTGGGGAGCGTTTTCACCGCCCATTGCGTCAATCGCAATTATAATTTTGTTATTCATGATTTGGTGTTTTTTAGACTATACGTCTAAGATTTTTTTTCCGTTATAATAGCCAGTTTTTAGATCAACATGATGGGGTAATCTATATTCACCACTTTTTTTATCCTCTATTATATTTGTTGATTTAACACGATGATGAGATCGCCTCATATTTCTTTTTGATGGTGTTGTTTTACGTTTAGGTACTGCCATTTTTTTTTAAGTATTTAAAATTAATTTGACCTTTTAGCATACTATCTATCTTTAGTTCAAAGCAAAAATTATAAAAAATATTGAAATAATTGCTTAAAACATCAGCTAAAATTGAATTATTTTGATATGTTAATTTAAAATAGGATTTTAAAATTTCATTATCAGTCTCAAAGGGTTCTGATTTAGTCTTGTTAATTTTAAGAAGAATGTCATAAAAAATTCTTGTTAATATTTTCATTTTTTTATTCACGGCAACATCTCCATATCCAAGCTCTCTTATATGATATTCGATATTTAAAAAAATATTATCAAAAATTGGTTGAGGGAATTTTTTTTTCTTTTCTTTAAAAATTATAAGTAGTATAGAAAAGTGAATAAAAACAAGATTAATTCTTGTTTCAAAATCGTCTTTTAGTAAGATTTCTTTGTAAAAGAAAATATCACGTGATAATTCAACTAATTTGTTGTAAAGAGAATTGTGACTACTTTTGTATACAGAAAACATTATAAAAAACTTTATATCATATTTTTCTTGTTTCTTTTAAATAACTGTCAACTTAATGAACCCAACAAGCCGCATGGAATAAATTTTTTAGAAAATAGAGAGAAAAAACTAATAACTGGTACCACAAATCAAAATGATGTTATTAGGTTAATTGGTAATCCTCATTCAACTTCCATAACAGGAAAAGATACATGGATTTATTTTGAAAGAACAATCACAAGAGGAAAAATGATTAAATTAGGTCAAAATGTTTTAAAAAATAATAATATTTTAGAACTTAAATTTAATAAATATGGAATTTTAGAAAACAAAAAAATTTATAATAAAGAAAATATGAATAATGTTAAATACTCAAAGCAAACAACTAAAAATGATACTACGCAAAAAAGCTTTGTTGGAAAATTTTTTTCAAGTGTAAGACAAAAAATGTATGGTAAAAGAAAATTTTAGTGAGCTATTACAGCCAACAACAATAAAGCAACAATATTAGTAATTTTAATCATTGGATTAACAGCTGGTCCTGCCGTATCTTTATATGGATCACCCACTGTATCACCAGTAACTGCAGCTTTGTGTGCTTCTGAACCTTTTCCACCAAAGTTTCCATCTTCAATATATTTTTTAGCATTGTCCCAAGCACCACCACCGGCAGTCATAGAGATAGCTAAAAACAGTCCTGTTATAATAACACCAAGTAACATTGCACCTAACGTTGAAAGAGCCGCACTAATTCCACCAATTGGCAATATAATAAAATATAAAATGATCGGAGATAGTACTGGAAGTAGTGAAGGAATGATCATTTCTTTAATAGCTGCTTTAGTTAAAAGATCAACTAGTCTGCCATAATCAGGTTTTCTAGTCCCTTTCATAATTCCGGGAATTTTTTTAAATTGTCTTCTTACTTCAACCACTACAGCACCACCTGCTCTACCTACTGCTTGCATGCCCATAGATCCAAAAAGGTAAGGTAACATTCCACCAACAAGTAAACCTACTACAACATACGGATTAGACAAATCAAAACTTACTTCTACACCTTCTAAAGCAGAACCTTTAACTTGAGAAAAAAATTTAATATCTTCGGTATAAGCAGCAAATAAAACTAATGCACCTAAACCTGCTGAACCTATAGCATAACCTTTAGTAACAGCTTTCGTAGTATTTCCCACGGCATCTAATGCATCTGTAGTTTTTCTTACAGATTTAGGAAGTTTTGCCATTTCAGCTATACCACCAGCATTGTCGGTTACTGGACCGTAAGCATCTAATGCTACAACCATGCCAGTCAAAGCCAGCATAGAAGTTACTGCAATTGCAATTCCAAAAAGACCCGCAATACTATTAGTGTATAAAATTCCAATTACTATAATTAAAGCAGGTATTGCAGTGGCTTCCATGGAGACAGCCAAGCCTTGAATAACATTTGTTCCGTGTCCTGTTGTAGATGATTGAGCGATAGATCTTACAGGTCTATAATTAGTTCCAGTATAATATTCAGTAATCCATATTAATAATCCAGTTATAACTAAGCCTGATACCCCACAAATATATAGATCAAAACCAGTAAAACTTTTTTTTGATGCTTCAAAAATAGTTTCTAAGCCTAGAATAGAATCTGTAACGGGATATAAAATAATAAGAGACAAAAGTGCAGTTACAATAAAGCCCTTATAAAGTGCATTCATAATATTTTTAGTTTTACCAAGTTTAACAAAAAAAGTTCCAGCTATGGAGGTAAGGATGCAAGATCCACCGATTGCTAACGGATATACCATCATATTAGCGTTACTCGTAAAAAAAATTGAGGCTAAAACCATAGTGGCTACAATTGTTACTGCGTAAGTTTCAAATAAATCTGCTGCCATACCTGCACAATCACCAACATTATCACCAACGTTATCAGCTATTACCGCAGGGTTTCTTGGATCATCCTCAGGAATACCAGCTTCAACCTTACCTACTAGGTCTGCACCCACGTCAGCTCCTTTTGTAAAAATACCACCTCCTAATCTTGCAAAAATTGAAATTAGCGAGGCGCCAAATCCTAAAGCTACCAATGCATTGATAATTTCTCTACTATCAACATTTAAATCTATTAAAATTAAATAGTAAATTGCAATAGATAAAAGAGCTAAACCAGCAACAAGTAATCCTGTTATTGCACCAGATTTAAATGCCATAGTTAAACCCGACTGTAAACTTTTTCTTGAAGCTTCAGCGGTTCTAACATTTGCTTCAACAGAAATTAGCATACCAGCATAACCGGCTATTCCTGAGAGTGTCGCTCCAATCAAATATCCCAAACCGACCAAAGGACTAAAAAAATAACTTACAATTGCTAAAACAACTAAGCCTACAATAGTGATAGTAATGTACTGTCTTTTTAAATAAGCTTTTGCACCGATTTGAATTGCTTCAGCAATTTCTTGCATCTTAGCATTACCAGGGCTTGCTTTTAAAATCTGTTTAGAAAGTAAATAGCTGTAAAACACTGCTATTAAACCTGTAAAAATTATAACATAAAGTAATTCATTTATTGAATTCATAATATTCGCATCAATGTCAAAAAAAAACAATAAACGCAAGAAATACTTTAAAAATATTTTTGATCTATCACCTCTTTAATTAAAGAGGTTTTCTGATATTTTTTGATATTTTGTCTAAAATCGCATTAACAAATTTAATTTGGGCTTTCTCTAAAAAAAACTCTGATGTTTTTACGTACTCATTAATTATAACGTTAGTAGGATTGTTATGCTTAAACATAAGCTCAAAAATTGCTGCAAAAACTATAATTTTCAACAATTTATCAGTTCTTTTTAAATCCAAGTCTTTCGCTAAATGTTTAGAAATAGTCTCCTCTATAAGATCTTTTCTTTCAATAGTTCCTTGAACCACATCTTTTATAAACTTCTTGTACTGACTTTTAGGATATTCAATTATAGCTTCAGAATTTAACGAATTACCATAAAGTTTTTGAATGACTCTAACTCTTGGACTTGTACTTTGTTTGTTATTTGACATTTATCACTTCGCACACTGCTAGTACTGCTTCGAAGCCCTTAGAACTTCTCAACATAGCTTGTTTTTTATTTAAGCAAGTTAGGATAGCATTG
>Ga0307986_10002247_pt1 | contig 13857 bp, 14 predicted proteins | sample EllFjometageno82_FD_203170 | JGI IMG/M metagenome (GOLD analysis project Ga0307986, IMG submission 203170) | Marine microbial communities from Ellis Fjord, Antarctic Ocean - #82 | ecosystem: Environmental > Aquatic > Marine > Unclassified | place: Southern Ocean | collected 2014-10-09
CATATAAAAAACTTGAAAAGAAAATTTTAGAGGTAAACATATGAGTAAAAAACTACTTTTTATAGGTTGTAATTTTGACCAAATTCCTTACCTAGAGGTTTTAAAAGATCTAGAATTAGAAATAATTGGGGTAGATTTAAACAACGACTCTCCAGGAAAATTCCACTGTGATAGATTTTACAATATTGGATACGATAATTTAAAAGGGCTTATTGAGATAGGTATAAAAGAAAAATTTTCAAAAGATGATATGGTGTTTACTGCAGCAGCTCAATTTGCACAAAAAGGTGCTGCACATTTTGCAAAACATTTTAACATTTCATATGTAGATGAGCAACATGTTGAAATGTGTCTAGATAAAGCCGCTTACTACGAGTATTTTCAAAGAAATGGGATTCCCATGCCTAAAACGTGGTACGTAAAATCAAAAGATGAGTTGGTAAGTTTAGTCTCAAGCATGGAGACTACTAAGTGGTATTATTTAAAATCAGATTATAGTAAAAATCCACATTATGTATATAGATTTAACGCATCTAAAATCCCAATTGAAAAGATATTTTGGGGGAGGGACAGGTATTTAAGGGAGGTTTATATTCTTCAGGAAGAGTTCGAAGGGGTTTCACTGAGAATAAATGTTTATTCTAATCGATTTAATGTTATTGATTTTTTGAGTAGTGAGTTGACTTACGAACACCATGAGAAGATAAAAGAATTTGAAATACTTGTCGTTTTAAGAAGGTTTATGCAAAGTGTTGGTATGCAAAATTGGCTGATTAAGTTTGATGTTATTTTGAACGATAGTGGATATACTGTTTTGGACGTTGGTATGGATCCACCTTTTAGAATGAATAAGCATGCTAAACTGCAAAGTATTAATTTTGCCAGGCATTATATTGACCAGTATTTGTTTAATAAAATAGAATATCCATTATCTCTTGATTAGGTAAGCCTTTCTATGTACATTCAAACTGAAGGCTTTAGAAGGCCTTTTGCAATTAGCGTCTCATTAGATGGGTATATTGTTTGTTTAACAAAACCTCCGGAAAGAAGGATACATATATTTCTTCATGAGAAAGAGGTGTTATCAAAAAGAATAACTCAAATTGGACTTTCTAGTGCTACATTGATAGAGATTAATCATAAAAATGAGTTGGTAATTTTAGATAATATTTCAAAGACATTAAACTGGTATGATTTTAATTTAAATAAAATTAAATTTTTGAATTTACCTGGATCAAACTACGGTGCTTTAGCATTTGATAAAGTCTCTCAAAATCTATATTTATCTGTTCTTGACTTATCATTAATATTACAAATCAATTCTGACAATCTTTCCGCTACAATTTTTTTAGATTATTCGAGCATTAAAGAATGCAACCATGTAAATAGTTTAACAATAAAAGGCGATAGATTAATTCTGCTCGATTCGGAAAAGGTCGCATTATTTGATGTAATTATTGTTAATGGAGAGTTTAAATATAAAAGATATCTCCAATTCGGAAGAGGCGGCAAAAGCTTTGCTCGAAACCCCACAGATGTAAATATATTAAATGATTATATAGTTGTACATGATAATGATAATTATCTTGTACAGTTCTTTGATAAAGATCTGAATTTTGTTTTTCAGGTTGGGGGGAAAGGCCAAAGTGTAAAACAATTCGACCTGCCTATATCTGGATATGCAGTAAACAATGAGCTGTATATATGCGATCAGAATAATGATAGGATTATTATATTAAATGCAGAATTAAGAAAGGCTAATATAATTATCAAAGATAAGTTTATTAATGGTCAGTTAAGGCGTCCTTCAGGTGTCACAGCTGGTTACGATAAAAGGATATATGTTGCTGATAGGAGTAATGGTGTCATTCAGCAGTTTGATGAAAATTTGAATTTTATAGACATAATGGATATTTTTGGTGTTCAGCTAGACAGGCCTTCATCTATTGTGGTATTTCAAAATAATGGGAATAAATATATAGCAATAATCGAAAGGAAGTCGGGAAGTAATAGTTCATTAAATATTTATAAGTTGTCTGAAGATGGGAAGACGTTACATTTTTTTAAAGAATTTGATGGTGATACATCGTTAAATGACCCACAAGATATGTCAGTCTCATCAACAGGATTTATATATATTGCAGATACATTAAATAGAAGAATTCTTAAAGTTGGAACTGATGGACAGATGGTTGATCAAATTAATATGGCTGAAATTTCTAATAATAATAGAATTCTAATTAAAACTATTCATGCTAGAAAAGATAATAATATTTTTACTGCTGATTTTGATGAATGCGTCATATATCAATTCGATTCTAATTTAAGACTAATAAATAAGATTGACCTCTCAAGTCTAAAAAAAGAAATATATGTTATCCGGGCTGTGTATGCAACAAATGAATACTTGATAATATGTGTAAGGGGTAAAAGTGAAGTTATCATGATTGATTTTCAAGGAAGGATTATAAAAAAAATTGATTGCATGGTAAGAACGGGACTTGATTGGAATCACCCGGTTAAGGTTTGTTTAATGAAAAATGGTGATATGTTAATTGCAGACAAAGAGCATGATAGAATTGTTAAATTTGATAGGGATATTAATTTTATATCTCAAACTAAAAAGGAGCACACCTAATGGCTAAAAATAAACAAAAATATTTTTGGGTTATTGGAGGAGGAATTTTACAGGCTCCATTAATCCAAGAAGCAAAAAAACTTAATTATAAAATTATAGTAACGGATGCTGACAAGAATTGCATATGTAAAGAGTTTGCTTCATATTTTGAGACTATTGATATTTTTGATATTGCTGGGCATATTGAATATGCAAAACAATTGACTAATAATGGAGTTTTGATCAAAGGTGTATTGGCGGCTGGAATTGACGCCCCAGAAACTATGGCCAAAGTTGCAGAAATGCTTAACTTGCCCACTGTATCTTCCAAGATTGCACATTTAGTGAATAACAAAGAAGTTTTCAGAGTTGAGATGGAAAAATTAGGCATCCACACTCCAAAATTTCAGAGTGTCTCAATTGATAACCTTGGTGATTTATCCAGTATAGTTGATAAAATTGGGCACCCCTTAATTGTAAAAAATACATCAAGCTCAGGTAGTAGAGGCACTAAGATATTTTATTCACATGATATTATCGGAGTGAGAGAAATTGTTTGTGAGGCTATTGATATTTCAAGATCTGGAAATGCGTTAATTGAATCTTTATGGGAGGGTTCGGAGCATACTGTTGAAACCTTGTTTGATATAAATGGAAAGTTTCATCGCTGCTTTATTACAGATAGAATTTTTGATAAATCGAATGGATTTGCCTTGGAAACAGGACTTACTCACCCCTCTAGACTTTCTGAAGATGTGCAGGAGGAAATGTACACGCTTGCTGAAAATATCTCAAGAAAAATTGGTATTAATATTGGTGCTGCAAAGTTTGACATGATTCAGACTGAAGACGGCCCCCGTGTAATCGAAATGACTGTTAGGTTGTCCGGTGGTTTTGATTGTCAATTTTTAGTGCCTGCAGCAACAGGAAAGAATATTTTGAAAGCTGCAATACTTACAGCTGTAGGTGAAGTATTTAGCGATGACTTGCTTAAAGATAGGAAGCATAAAGTGAGCTACTCTCAAAGCTTATGGCCTGCACCTGGAAAGATAATTAAAATTGATGGCCTTGATGAGGCTAAAAAGAAAAAAGGCTTTGAGTATATTTATTTCCGTTCCAATGTAGGGGATGAGGTTATGCCCTACACAGATTGCACCAAAAGGGTGTGCTTTATAATTACTAGTGGAGATAATTATCTCGAAGCTATCGAAAATATGAATGATATTAAAGAAGTTATATCAATTACTATTGATTAGAAATATAAGGAGGTGATGATGAAAAAGAAAATATTAATTTATGGTGCAGGTGCAATTGGAAGGGGTTATGTTCCTTGGATTTTTCCATCAGATAGCTATGAGTTGACATTTGTTGAGAGTGATAAGTTTTTACGTGAGGCGTTGCAGGTTCAAAAAAAATTCACAACATATATCACTAGAGATGGAAAATACGAGAAATTAGTCTGTAGTTTTCAAGAGTGTTTTGACTTGGGTGAAGAGAGTCCAGAGTTGTATGATGGAATAATAACCGCAGTTGGCCCTAGGCAAGTTTATTCATTGATAGAAACTTTTTCTAAGGTTGATTGCCCTATTATCTTGTTTGAAAATGACTCCAGACTACCTTCTAAATTAAAAACTTTGACTGGTAAAGATAATATTTATTTTGGGATTCCTGATGTTATTACTTCTAATACAGCGCCTGTAAATATGTTAAAAATTGATCCTTTAAGCATTGTTACTGAAGATGGCGTTAGTTTTGTTGAAGATGGAGCGTCTTTACTTGGGGGTAATATTTCATATGTCAGTAAAGAAGAAATGAAAAAACAATGGGCTGCTAAATTGTACATACATAATACGCCACATTGTATTGCTGCCTATCTCGGAGCTATGTGTGGCTACCAATATTTACATGAAGGCATGAATAGGAGGCTAATATATGACATTGTGGAGGGTGCAATGAAAGAGATGAGTCAAACAGTAGTAAAGCTTTTCGATTTAGATCAAGAATTTGTTGATTGGTATAGCGCAAAAGAGTTGGCTCGATTTTCTAACACCCTTCTTTGTGATCCGATATTACGAGTTGCAAGAGAGCCATTTAGAAAACTCGGACTTCAAGATCGTTTAGTTGGGGCATCTCAACTCTCATTAAGCACAGGGGTTATTCCTGAAAAATTAATTCTAGGCATTATGACAGCTTTTATGTATGATGAATCCTCTGATGACGATTTCAACATTAGAATTTTAATAAATTCTCTTGATCCAAAAGATTTTTTAAAAATCATTATAGGTTTGAAGTCACATGAAGCTCTATATAAGTTAATTATTAAAAAATGGGATAATTCTATCGAAATTTTAGGAGAGATTAAAAAATGACAAAACTGGAAGTAGCAATTAAAGCTGCAGTATCATCAGGTAATTTACTTTTAAATCATTATGGAGCTGTTAAAGAGGTAAGTGGTAAAGAGTCTTTACGTGATGTGGTTTCTAATGTTGATAAGTTGTCAGAGATTAAAGCCATTTCAATAATAGAGGGGAGTTATCCAGATTGTGTTATTTTATCCGAAGAAAGTGGATTGAACGCCCCTGACTCTGGTGAAAAATGGGTAATAGATGCGCTCGATGGCACTGTTAATTATATACATAATTTCCCTTTTTATTGTGTATCTATTTCTTATTGGATTGATGATAAGCCTGTAATTGGCGTAGTTTATAATCCGCACTCTAATGAGCTTTATTATGCCGAGAAAGGCGTTGGCGCATTTCTAAACCAAGTAAGACTTAGCGTTAAAAACTGCAAACTTGAAAATGGTTTGACCGCAATGGCTTTTTCAGGAAAAGCGTACAACCCTAAAATGCGTACAACAGAATTTAAAATTTTTGGGAGAGTAAATGACCTTTCTCAAGGGTGTTTACGAACAGGTTCCGCTGCTATGAATCTGTGCTATTTGGCAGATGGCAGATTTTCCCTTGTATTGGGAAAAGCAAATAAAGCTTGGGATGTTGGCGCTGGCTTGTTAATTGCAGAAGAGGCCGGAGCTATTGTCGATTTTAAGGTGATTGATAAAGATAAGTACTTGGTGAGTTATGTAGCCGGAACGTACGCCTCTAAAGAGGCAATAGAAGCTGAACTCGGTACTTTTTTTTAAAACGTATAATGTGACAGGAAGATTATGACAGTAAATTTTATTGCAGAGGTGTCAAGTAACCATTCGAGAAATCTTAAGAGATCTATTGAATTTATTAATGTAGCTGCAGACATAGGGTGTGAGTCCGTTAAGTTTCAATTATTTAAGATAGAATCTCTTTTCGCCCCTGAAATATTAAAACATAGAAAGGATATAGCGCAAAGAAAGAAATGGGAGCTTCCGGAAGATTTTCTAGAGCCTCTCTCAAATCAATGTAAGAAGCGCTCTATAAAATTTTCATGTACACCTTTCTATATTGAAGCTGTAGAGACACTATTACCCTATGTAGATTTTTATAAAATTGCATCATATGAACTACTTTGGGATGAATTGTTAGCGGAATGTGCACAAACTGGAAAGCCAATGATAGTTTCCACAGGAATGGCAACAATTAATGAAATTCAACATGCTGTAGATGTGATTAAGGCTAATGGATGCAAGAAATTGACATTATTACATTGTACATCTGCATATCCGACACCCTATAAAGATGCAAATTTATCAGCAATTCAAACGATTCGAGATTTTTCTGGGTGTGAAGTAGGCTGGTCTGATCATACTGTTAATTCAGGTGTGATACATCGAAGTGTACATAGGTGGGGTGCGAAAGTAGTTGAATTCCATTTAGATCTTGAAGGGAAGGGTGCGGAATATGATTCCGGTCATTGTTGGCTACCGGATCAAATTAGTCAAGTTATTGAACAAGTGAATAATGCAATTCAATCAGATGGAAATAGTGTTAAAGGGCCTATTCCTTCTGAGATACAAGAGCGATTATGGCGTACTGATCCATCTGATGGTCTCCGCCCTTTTAAATCAATCAGAAAAACTTTCACACCTTAACAATAAATAGCTTGAAAAAATGAAAGTTTTACTTGTATGTTTTATCAGTCCTAAAATAGGAGTAGGTCATTTATCTAGATTGTTAGCATTAGCTCAAGTGATTAGAAAAAACGATAAACTTATTCCAGAGTTTTTAATATTTGGAAATTTTTTTAAAGCAAAAGAATTATCTGATTTTAAAATACATCAATTTTTACTTGAGGACAACTTTAAAATTACAATTAAAAATATTTTAGAGACTGATAATTTTGATTCGATAGTATTTGACCTTTACCCAAAGCATAATATTGATAATATTAGTGAGTTATTTGCACAGCTAAAGCAGCGCAATATTTGTCTAATTAGTGTCGACTCATTAATTGAACATTGTAATATTTTAGACCTTATTTGGGTTCCGTCATTTAATTTTGATTGTAGTAAGTATGCCGACTGTACTAGTATATTAAAATCAGGATGGGGCAGTTTCTTGATTCAGAAACGACTTCAGAATAAGGATTGGAGTCCTGGCTCCCAAGTATTAGTCTTAACTGGTGGAAGTGATGCTTCAAATTTAGGGAAAACTCTTCCTATTCAGTTGGATGAACTACTGCCTAGGGGTGTTAATATACATTGGGTTAGAGGCCCTTTTTCTAGTAAGCCCAATTTGCCAAAAGAATGTAGATTGAATTGGACAATTCATCACGCCCCACCATACCTTGATGAATTGATAGTTCAAAGTGATTATGTATTGACAGTATTTGGTGTAGCATTTTTTGAAGTGCTACAGTATGGAGTACCTATGGTGGTTTTTTCGCCTTATGGAGATAAAGATAATAATGAGTTATGCGCGTTATCAAAGGAATGTGTTGCTATGGTTGTAAATAGTCAGGAGCTTGTTGCTAATGGTCTTATTGATCTTATGAATAATAACGAACTTGCAAAAGAATATTCTATGAATTCCTTAAAAAAAATACCAACCAATGGCGCACAAAACCTTGCAAAAGAAATTTACTCTCTAATAGCTAGCAAGTGAAATTTAAAAAAAATAAAGATTTTTCTAACATAGTAGACCCTTGGATTGACTATAAGGATGTAGTTGGAATTCCAGAGAGTAGGGTGGCGACATTAAATCGCTATCGACAAATTTCGTTTCTTTCTAAATTTCCAAGAATTGAAGTAAAAAGAAGAAGTGATATACTGGTAATGGGTACAAATATATACAAGAAGCTTGATTCAAATTTAAAGGCACGCACACATGTTGTTATTTCAGCTAGAGATGCTTTAAGGGACTTCTCTATTTTGGGTAAACTTGCAAGAAGCTTTACATTTGATTTGGCTATTTATGGTCACATATATAATCAAATTATTAATAGCCATAATTCAGATGAATTCTTGAATATCAGGTATACCTTAAGTGTAATTAAACCGAAAGTGGTTATACTAAAATCGACCATTGACCCGATTAATAGAGTTTGGGCATTCTGGGCTCATAAATTGAATATTAAAGTGGTTTGCATTCAGCATGGAATTTTTTCTTCTAGAGCAAATTTAGAAATGATGGAAAGAGATATTGTTGATTATTATGTTGTACTAGGCATTAAGCAGTCAGAAATTATAAGCCCAATAATACCAGAGCATAAGCATATTAATATATTTGAGAGCGGTAGCTTCTCATGTAAATTGAAAGATAAAAAAACTATTTCTATTTGTTTTATTGGTACAGACTATGAGCGATATTCTGAGGCAGGTAAAAAGCGTAAGGAAGAGGTTCTAGATATTTATATTGACCTTATTAATACTTTATCTCAGGATAAGAGTGTCGAATATAATTTTTTTTATAAAATGCATCCGTCAGAAACCAGAGGGAATAAAGTGATTCGACTGTCAAAGATAATACAAAAAACAGATTTTAATAAAATTGATGTTTTTTTTGGGGTTGCATCAACTCTCTTGATGGAATTAGCATCTTTACATAGGTGTGCAATTCAGTTGCGTTCTAAATCTATTCAGATGGATAATTACCAAGAATTGGGCTATTGCGCCTCTATTGAAATTGATAAAATAAAGGATAAAGGGCTACTTACTATTCTAGAAGAGAACAATACGTTCCCCTGTTTAAAAGAAAGAAGTTTGAGCAAGGTTATTGACTCCATATTGTAGTTTGGAAATGTTAGCCAGAATAAACCAGCTCAATGAAAAAATAAACTCATTAAAAACAATTAAATATAACGGATATTTAATTGTTTTATCATGCTGCTTAATTGCACTATATGCATTATTTTTCCCTGCATTGGAAAATCCAGATGAAATAGAGCATGTATCTCGCATCTTGTATGAAAAAACAGTTTGGGGTGAAATAGTCCACTATGCTGGAAGCATTTTTTTTGATGTGAATGGTTTAAGTTTTATACATGAATCTGTAAGTAGAGAAGATTTTTTATATATGAGAAATGAATTTATTTATTTTCCTGTAGATGCGCCAGTTGGGTATTATTTTTTTAAATTAATGAATGTTTTTATCGTATCGGCATTCTTTTTCTTGATTGTGAAAATTTTCAATGGGAATAAGCTTGTTTTATTGTGGCCAAGTGTTGCATATTATATGGCTACCCTTACTTCTGAGGGGCTGGCGTATTCTTTAATGCTTGGATCTGCAACTAATACTAAAATGAAGATGTTTTTAGCATTGTGTATTGGCGTGATTTTGATATTCTTAGACAGAAGTGTTATAAAATTTTCCATTATGACTATAAGTAAGGGAAATTTTATTTTAATGAAAAAATATTCAATTTACTTATTGTTAATTTCTTTAATTATATATATCACTTCAGTTCTTAATTTTAATTATATATTGGAATTTATTACTGTAAATGAAGTTCGTAATGTTGCAATTTCTTCGCATAATTTAATGCCAAACCACCTTAGCCAGGTAATTATTTTTATAGCATCATTTATGATGTTGAGTGGCAGCGTGTCATTTTATCCGACAATATTTTTTTATGTATACATGTCATATTTATTATTCAATTCGTTTAATAATAAAAGAATTCACTTTGAATTTAATGATCATATGTGTAGCATATTTATTGGAATATCATTATTTTTTCTCTATTCTTCTATTGTTCCACAATTGTCGCATTTTAGATATTATTTATTTTTAATTCCACCAATCGTTACTTTGTTTACCTTTAGGTATTCTAGTAAGTATTTATTTTTATTAACACTAGCTGCATTTACTTATAATATATTAAGCTTGAATTTAATAATGATTTTGTAAGTTGTCTGGTATATATGAGAAATTTGAAAAAAATTATTAGTGGTTTGTTTTAATGGTAAATGAAAATCCATCAGTTGCCGTTCTATTGTCTGCTTACAATGGAATGAGCTGGATTGAAGAACAAGTTGCGTCTATTTTGTCCCAGAAGAATATTTCGATTGAAATATTTATAAGTATCGACCTATCAAATGATAAAACATATGAGTGGTGTCAAAATTTTGCAAGAGGGAATACTAATATTAAAGTGTTGCCATATGGGGAGAGATTTGGAGGGGCTGCAAAAAACTTCTTTCATTTAATTCGGGATGTTGATTTCTCATATTTTGATTATATTGCCTTGTCAGATCAAGATGATATTTGGGATATGGGTAAGTTACACCATGCAATTAGTGCGATTGAACGGGATGATTTAGATGGGTATTCTAGTAATGTGGTTGCTTTTTGGAGTAATGGACGAGAGAAATTAGTAAAAAAATCCTTCCCTCAAAAGAAATTTGATTATTTTTTTGAAGCTGCGGGTCCAGGCTGCACTTATGTATTAAAACAACAGTCTGCACAAAAATTTAAAAAATTTCTTATTAAAAATTGGAGTGATGTTAACTTAGTAGAGTTGCATGATTGGATGGTTTATGCTTATTTTCGTTCTCAGGATATGAAGTGGAAGATAGATAGTAATCCTTTAATGCATTATCGTCAGCATGATTATAACCAATTTGGACTGAATTCTGGTTTAAAGGCATATTTAATTCGTTTTAATAAAATTAAAACAAAATGGTATCGCAACGAAGTGAAGAAAATTATTTATTTATTGAATAAGGACTCTGAACAAAATATTTCTTTAAAAAGACTTTTTTTAATAAAAAACTTTTGGCATTTAAGGCGTAGACCAAGAGATGTAATAATCTTATTATTTATGATTATTTTTCAAATATTTTAATGAGAGTTTTATTGACAGGTGCAACGGGCTTTATTGGAAAGGCATTGGTTGCAGAACTTATACAGCAGGGCTTTAATATATCAATTTCTGTTCGTCAAAAAACAAGCTTATTTCCTGATAAGGTTAAACAGTTTGTGGTAGGGGGTTTTGGGAGTAATTCTGATTTTTCTACCAGTCTTGTTGGGATTGATTGCGTTATTCATTTAGCAGGTAAGGCACATGTGATTGACAAAGCTAAAGCGCCGGCTTTAGATGAATTTCGTGAAATTAATACTGAATTAGCGCTTAATTTGGCAAAACAGGCTGTAACAGCTGGAGTTGGAAGGTTTATATATTTAAGTTCAATTGGGGTGAATGGTAGCCAAAATAATAAGCCATTTTTGGAAACTGATATTCCTAATCCACAAGAGCCATATGCAATCAGTAAATATGAGGCGGAACAGAGTTTGTTAAAATTGGCTAAAAATAGCGACTTAGAAGTGGTTATTATTCGTCCACCGCTGGTGTATGGAAATAATGCCCCTGGTAACTTTGGTAGATTAATTCAATGGGCAGGAGCTAAAATTATACTTCCTTTGCCATTAGGTGATGTAAATAATGCTAGATCGTTAATAGCCATTGATAATTTAGTGAATTTCATTATTACTTGCACTTTACACCCAAAGGCTGCTAATGAGATTTTTCTGATTTCTGATGATGGTAATCTTTCGACAACGCAATTATTAAAAAAAATTGCTAAAGCATTCAATAAAAAAGCAATATTACTTCCGGTTCCTGTAAGTTGGATGGTTTTTGTGGCAAAATTTTTAGGAAAAGAGGCTGATGCAGTACGCTTGTTTTCTTCACTCGTTGTTGACAGTAATAAGGCGAGAAATTTATTAGACTGGCATCCTATTACAACAATGGATGAACAGTTGTGTAAAATTACAGAGAATGAAAAGAATATTTGATTTAATATTGTCAATTTTCCTGTTTTTGGTATTGGCAATTTCGCTTTTATTAATAGCAGTTTTAGTTATTACCACCTCAAAAGGCCCTGCATTGTATTGGTCTGATCGTATTGGTAAGAATAATAAAATTTTTAAAATGCCAAAGTTTCGCTCAATGTTGACAGACACTCCTGCTGTAGCAACCCACTTGCTAGATAATCCAGATGCCTATTTATCTCCTATTGGTGGATTTTTACGTTCAACTAGTCTAGATGAGCTGCCACAACTATTTTCAGTACTAAAGGGTGATATGAGCTTCGTGGGACCGCGTCCTGCGCTTTATAACCAAGATGATTTGATTTCTCTTCGCACTAAGAAGGGCGTAGATAAATTATTACCTGGTATTACAGGATGGGCACAAGTAAACGGACGAGATGAGTTATCAATTCCTGATAAAGTGGCATTGGATGTAGGATATCTAAATCGTCAATCCTTTTGGTTTGATGTGAAAATATTATGGATGACTTTCTTAAAGGTTATTAAGCGCGATGGCGTGAGTCACTAGTAAAGATAGTGGCCGTGTTAAATTAGGTTATTAGTCTCTCTGTAGTCAATTAACAATCAACCAGTTACTATCATTCCAGCTTTGAAGATATCTCATCGCACTAGCTTCTGATTTCCAGCCACCTCTGAGCATAATTTTTTCCAGTGGAATGCTCTTATTTAGTAGGTCAATCGCAGCGCCAACTCTAAATGAGTGGCCTGATAGTTCGCCAATTTGATTCAGACCGGCTTGTTTTTGAAGACTCTTTAAAATATGATTAATAGATGCAGGTGTAAGAGAAGGTTTGGTGGATAGATCTCGTTTAAAGCTTCTAAGAATGTATCCACTATCTTGATCAATTGCTAATGACCATTTTGAAATCATCTCAGATAGATCGCCAGATATTGGAATTACCTTCCCTTCGTTGTACTGGTCAGTTTTAGAGTATCTAAGTAAAAGCGCATGTTTATGATTGCCAAAATGTTGTAGGTCCTCAAATTTAAATTGACAAATTTCAGAACGTCGGCGCATGGTTTCATAACCGAGTTGTAAAAGTAGTTTATTTCTAAGACTGGCTATATCGTCAGAACAAACATTTTGAAGTTTTATTAGAATGTCATAAGTTAGAGGTGTCGCTTGTTTTTGAGGTTTGCCAAATTTTCTTCTAAGCTTTTTAAAGGTTAGAATGACTACAGGCTCCTTTGTAGGATTAGTGCTTTTAGTGAGATTGAATATACTACTAAGGCTAGCTACTCGCCTTTGGATTGTTGCAACAGTTAGACTCTCACCCATCTGAAGAATGTAGTCTGCAAATTTATCTTCATGAGTATCTAGAGGATCGTATTGATATTTATGACACCAGGTGGCATAATGTTCAAAATCTGATCTATAAGATCTAATTGTATTTGGGGCATAAGCGCCTTCTAAAGAAGAAAAGAAATTTTCGATTATTAACATTGTAAGGTAATTTAATTATTGTCTCTAAAAAAGACATTATAGACTCTTTTATGATATCTGGAAGACAAATTCGCGCTGCAAGAGCTTTGCTTAGTTGGAGTGGGCAAGATTTAGCTGATAAATGCGGCATTAGTCTCAAGACATTGAGAAGGTATGAGCCGCAAAATGGAATTCCTGCCGGGAGCACTAAAGTTTTAGAGTCTATTGAGTCTGTACTAAAAGGTTACGGAATTGTTTTTACTGGTGATCCTGTTAAAGACCCAGGCGTGATATTAAATCAAGAAGAATAGTTACACACTGTTTCGTCTCTTTTGCAGTTCAAGTAATTCTCCAAGTGTTTTAGAAAACTGTCTTTCATCCGCGGTTCGATAGCGCTGAACCAGACTTAGTTTCTGAGCATCTGGTATCGCTGAATTCTTAATTTGCTGAATTCGCCTATCCAAATCTTTAAGTACTGTTTGAACCTGTAGGTCTTTAATAAGAGCTTGAGATAGACTGTCTAGATATTTATGCAAATCAGACGATTTAATATCTTTCGAGCTTTCAGTGATTTCTGATGCGGTTAGAATTGGGTTTTTTGTATTTTCTTCAAA
>Ga0307986_10002248_pt1 | contig 13854 bp, 17 predicted proteins | sample EllFjometageno82_FD_203170 | JGI IMG/M metagenome (GOLD analysis project Ga0307986, IMG submission 203170) | Marine microbial communities from Ellis Fjord, Antarctic Ocean - #82 | ecosystem: Environmental > Aquatic > Marine > Unclassified | place: Southern Ocean | collected 2014-10-09
TGGCAAAGAAAGCTTATTAAAAATAAAAGATAAAAAACAAAATAGAAGATTTATTATGCTGTCACTTAAAGATAGTAAGCCAGGTATACCTCTATTATTACATGAAGAGCCAATTTATCTTGAAGATAAGATTATAGGAAGAACAACATCTGGGAATTATTCCTTCAATTATAAAAAAAACTTGTCTTTTGGATATGTAAGTTTAACACACTCAAATGAAGAACTTTCAAAAATGGACCTATATATTGAAGTTGCTAAAGAAAAATTCCCAGTACTGGTAGAGATCACCCCCCTAAAAGATAAACAAGCTAGATTTTTATAATTTTAGTTGCCGAGTTAAATAATTGATGGTTAAGTAATGTTATGCAAAAAGCTTGTTTTCATGATGGTAAATATGTAAGTGAAAATAAAGTTCAAAAAAAAACTAATCCATTACAATTCACTGATAAAAAAAGCATTGTAGACATTAATAAATTATTGTACCGAGCACGAATAGATAAAAAAAACGAAATTAAAAGAAAAATCATTTTTTATAGCTCCTCAGTTCTAGTCCTAGGACTTTTTTTAGCCTTAGCAATGATTGTAAATTAATCATATTGATCAAAAGTTGATTGATCTAAATTAAAAACCTATTATAAAACAACGATAATTAAGTGGCGGGGTAGCTCAGTCGGTTAGAGCGCAGGACTCATAAGCCTGAGGTCAGTGGTTCGATTCCACTTCCCGCTACCATTTCATAATTTTATTTAATTTTCCAACATTCATAGAGAGATTTTTTGGAAACAATTTTTTGCCTGATTTTTTTTTAACATTTTTATTAGTTTTTTTAGCAAATGAATAAATAGATTGAGTTTTACCACCAACATTTAAAATTCCTGTTTTGTCTAAAATTTTAGGTATAATTTTTACAACTTCTTCATGGAATATAAAGTTAGTCTTAATATCATGAAAGGCAAATTCATGTATAAAAGGTTTTTCACACATGGTAATTCTTAAGATTAATGAATTCGTGTACATGGCCACAGCACACTCACCACCTAGTTTTGACCATGCGTAATTATTAAAAGGTAAAACGGCATCAGTTTCTTTGTAATTACCAACTCTTCCTTCATAAACATACCCAGTTGAAAAATAAATAAGTTTAATTTTAAGATCAGAACAAACCTTAACAATATTTGCTGTTCCAATTATATTTAAATTAATGCTTGTCGATATTTGCTTGTTATGAATATTCATGGGTCTAGAAAGGGCGGCAGCATGAATTAGGTATTGAGGCTTGTTTTTCTTTAAATATTTTTTTATAGAATTGAGATCTAAGATGTCTAATTCTTTTTTACCTGGATAAAAGATGTTTAATTTTTTATTATCTTTTTTAAGAACTTGAGCAAATCTTCCATCACCACCAGTGATAACTATTTTTTTAAGCATCAAATTAAATTTTTTAAATATCTAGAATAATTACAATTACCATAAAATTTTATTGATTTGGTAATTTCTTTTTTGCCTATCCATTTATTGGTAAATGCAATTTCTTCAATACAAGCAATTTTAAATCCTTGTCTATTTTCAATTGCCTGTACAAAAGCAATTGTTTTATAATAATCATCAATAGAGCCCGTATCAAGCCAGGCACCACCTCGTCCAATAAAATCAGCTGATAATTTGTTATTTTTTTTATACTTTAATAGCAGGTCAATAATTTCTACCTCACCTCTTTTAGATGGTTTTAGTTTTTTTGAATATTGAACAACCTTATTATCAAAAAAATATAAACCTGTTATAGCGTTATTAGATATGAATTTTTTTGGTTTTTCTTTTAATTGTATAATTTTGTTATTTTTATCTACCTTCGCAACACCAAATAACTCTGGTGTTTGAACGTTATGCAATAAAACTTTAGCACCATTTGTAGTTTTTGCACAATCTAGTAACTTTGCAGTTAGGTTTTGACCATAAAAAAAGTTATCTCCCAGAATCATTGCCACATTATCTTTACCAATAAATTTTTCACCTAATACAAAAGCATCAGGTAATCCTCTTGGCCTATCTTGTTCTATATAGGTAATCTTAATTCCTAAATTATTTCCATTAGGTATTAATTTTTTATATTGATTTAGCTGACCCTTGTTTACAATAATTAATATATCTTTAATTTTTGCAAGCATTAATATTGAAAGTGGATAGAAGATTAGGGGTTTATCATAGATGGGTAAAAGTTGTTTGTTAACAGCTTTTGTTAGGGGGCTCATTCTAGTTCCCATTCCCCCAGCTAAAATTATTCCTTTTTTAATCATTTTGTACCTAATCTTTTAACAATATCTTTTTTAGATATAGATTTGTAGTAGTTATTATTATGAAGATACCATAAAAATGTTTTCTCCAAACCTTTCTCAAAGCTAACTTTTGTTTTCCATTTTAAGTTTTTTAGTATTTTTTTACTATCTAGGGCATATCTTATGTCATGACCAGGTCTATCTTTAACAAATTGAATCTTAACATTTGAACCAATTAAGTTATTTTTTTTAGCAATTTTTATTAATGCTTTACAAATTTCAAGATTATTCAAATTTTTATTTGATCCTATATTGTAAAATTCACCAGGTTTACCTTTTTGAAAAACTTTTATTAATGCCTCACAATGATCTTGAACATATATCCATTCTCTTGAATTTTTCCCGTTGCCATAAATAGGTAAATTTTTATTATTCAAGATATTGTAAATTAATTTTGGAATAAGTTTTTCAGGGTGTTGTTTTGGCCCATAGTTATTAGAACAATTTGTGACTATTGCTGGAATATCGTAAGTTCTAACATATGAGCTCACAAGGTGATCAGAAGCTGCTTTGCTAGCGGCATACGGTGAACTAGGTTTGTAGGGAAAGTTTTCATGAGACCTTCCTTTTAATATGTCACCATAAACTTCATCTGTAGAAATATGGATTAATTTAGCTTTTTTATTTAATTTTGAATATTTTCTAAAGATTTCAAGTAAACTAAAAACACCCACAATATTACTGTTAATAAAACTTTTAGGACTATCAATAGATCTATCTACATGAGTTTCTGCTGCTAAATTAAAAATACCAAGGGGCTTATGTTTGAAAATGATTTTAGCAAGCTTATTTATGTTATTTAAGTCACATTTAATAAATTCGTAGTTTGAATTTTTTTGGTATTCTTTTGTATTGTATAAATTAGAGGAGTAGGTAACTTTATCTACATTTATAACTTTAAATTTTTTATGTATTAAAAGCTCTATTAGATTGCTACCTATAAAACCAAGACCACCAGTCACTATTATTTTCTGCATGATTTTATTTATAATAATCGGTATAATAAGTATATAATAATTTACATCAATAATGACATTAAGCACAAATAACCTAACTTTTATTATTGTTACATTTAAAAGTGATCATATCATTCATGAATGCATTGAGTCTTTGCCAAAAGACTCCAATATAATTATTATTGAAAATTCAAATAACCCAGAACTTAAAAAAAAACTTGAAGCAAAATATTCAAAAATTAATGTTATTACTCAAGAAAACAGTGGCATGGGAGCTGCAAATAACAAAGGAATTAAATTATGCAAAACAGATTATGCCTTTGTGATTAATCCTGATGTTAAATTTTATGAAAATACCATGCATGAATTAATTGCTTTATCATCAAGATATAATGATTATTCAATTTTGGCACCAATTTCTGATGATATCAAATACCCAAACTATAAAATTAAAGATAAAAAAATAAAAAATAATGACCCTGATTTTTTGAATGTAGACTCTATAGATGGATATGCAATGCTAATAAATAAAAATAAATTTAATGACAATGTTTTTTTTGATGAAAATTTTTTTCTATATTTGGAAAATGATGACTTGTGTCTGAGAAAAAAAAAAGAAAATAATAAAATATATGTAGCAAAAAAAGCAAAAATTCATCATTTAGGAGGTAAATCACACTCAATAGTTTATAAAAAAGAAATTGAACTTTCACGAAACTGGCATTGGATGTGGTCAAAATTTTATTTTAATAAAAAGCATTATGGCTATCTAAAGGCTCTTTTAATTAGCTTTCCTACCCTGATTACATCTATGATTAAATTTTTTTATTATTTTGCAACAGGTAATAAATTTAAGAAAAAAATTTATATAATGAGATTTTTAGGATTGTTTAACTCGATGATCGGCAGAAAATCCTGGTATAGACCACAAATTTAAATATTAGTGACCAGGAAAGTTCATTAGGTTTTCTATTTTGTAACCCTTTTTAACCAAGTTATCAGAACCACCCAAGTCAAAAAGATTAATTGCAAAAACAAAAGCTGTAACTTTACCTCCTGAAATTTCTACAAGTTTAGCAGCTGCATCGGCAGTACCACCAGTTGCAATTAAATCATCTATAATTAAAACAGAATCATCTTTGTCAATTGAGTCTTTGTGTACTTCAATAGTAGCTGTGCCATATTCTAATTCAAAATCAACAGAGTATGTTTCTGCAGGTAATTTATTTTTTTTTCTAAGCATAATAAATGGTTTTTTAAGAAGGTAGGAAACTGCTGATGCAAAAACAAAGCCTCTTGATTCAATTGCAGCAATTTTGTCAATTTTATACTTTTTTGATCGTTCTATTATTTGGTCAATACATTCTTTAAATGCATTTTCATTTTTTATTAAAGTTGTAATATCTCTGAACAAAATACCTTTCTTTGGGTAGTTTGGTATTGATCTTATATATTTTTTAAGTTCCATTTTTTTTTAGTTTATAAAGTTCTAATCTATTCAAATATTTTTTCAAATAATTAATATTTTTAATTGTTTCACAATATAATATTTAAAGTGTATATATTTTATATCCTCTTAAGATAATATGAAATCCTTATTATGAAATTATCTATTATCATACCAGTTTATAATAGTTCTGAAATTATAGAAACACTTGTCGATAATATTAAATTTTATTTAAATAAAAAATTAAATAATAAGTTTGAAATTATTTTGGTTAATGATTGTAGTATTGATAATAGTTGGTTTTCTATAAAAAACCTTGCAAAGAAGTATTCATTTATTAAAGCTATTGATTTAAAAGAAAATATAGGACAACACGCTGCAATTTTTGTTGGATTAAAGTTTTCTAAAGGTGACAAGATAATTGTTATGGATGATGATCTTCAGCATCCCCCATCTAGTTTAATCACAATCTATAATAAATTAAATGATTTTGATACTTGCTATACTTTATATTTAAAAAGAAAGCATATTTTTTGGAAAATTCTAACAAGCAATATTAACAATCTTTTTTCTAGTTTTATATTTAATAAACCATACAAAATCTACTTATCATCTTTTAAAGGCTTTTCATCTGAGGTTAAAAATAAATTCATTGGTACAAAACTACAAAAGGTATTTTTAGACAGCTTAATACTAAAATATTCAAAGAATATTACGTCGATTAATATTGTTCACCGTAAAAGGTTTGAAGGTGATAGTAATTATAATGTTAAAAAACTTTTTAATTTATGGTTTGATATGATTGAAAATTTTCATTTTTATCCATTAAGGTTTGGTTCATTTATAGGTATAATATCTTTTTTGTTTATAAAATTATTGCGAATTTTTAAGAAAGAAAAAAAATTTACTTATAAGATAAAAAATAAAACTTTTTAAAGTGTTTATATCAATCTAATATAATCTTTTAAATTCATTTTTAATTCTATTAATATATAAAGTTTAAAGAATTAATTTGGTATGACAATAAATAAATTAGCAATTATTGGTGGAAGTGGTCTCTACGATATTAATGAGTTTAAGGAAAGAGAATTTCTTAAACTTGAAACTCCTTGGGGTAAACCTTCAGATGAAATTTTAAAAACAAAATATAATGATAAAGAAATAATTTTTTTACCAAGACATGGAAAGGGTCACACAATATCTCCTTCAAAAATTAATTTTAGAGCCAATATTGATGCCCTAAAAAAACTAGGTGTTACTGATATAGTTTCAGTTTCGGCTGTTGGATCGTTAAAAGAAGACTTACCCCCAGGAAAATTTGTAATTGTGAATCAATTTATTGATCGAACATTCGCAAGATCAAAAAGTTTTTTTGATGACGAGATAGTAGCTCATGTTTCAATGGCACATCCTACTTCAAATGGACTAATGAATTCGTGTGAAGAAGCAATAAAACAAGAAAGTATTGAATACCAAAGAGGAGGAACGTACATAGTTATGGAAGGACCTCAATTTTCAACATTAGCTGAATCCAATTTATATAGATCGTGGAATGCTGATGTTATTGGAATGACCAATATGCCAGAGGCAAAACTCGCAAGAGAAGCTGAGATTAGGTATGCATCTGTATCAATGGTTACAGATTTTGATTGTTGGCATCCAGATCATGAAAATGTAGATGTTCAACAAGTTATTAAAGTTCTTTTAGGCAATGCAGAAAAAGCAAAAAAAATGATAAAAAATATTATTGATAATTTTGAAAGTCATATTGACCCAAAAGACCCTACTAACAATTGTTTAGATGTAGCAATAATTACAGCGCCTGAAAAAAGAACCAAAAAAACAATAAATAAACTTAAAACAGTTGCTGGTAGAGTTCTTAATAAATGAAACAAATATTAATATTAATCATATTTTTATTAATAAATACAAATACGTTTGCTGATAAAAAATTTGAAAAAGATTTAAAAAAAATTTCAAAGGACAATTCGTTTATCGATAATACAGGTAAGATTTATTCTGTAGATAAAATCGATAATAAAGAAAATATAATATTGGTAATTTATACTCATGGAGCAATGAGTGATCAAAAATTAGATAAATGTTTGAGTAAATGGAATTTAGTGCCCCAAGTTATTAGAAACTTACATAATAAAAAAATAAATAATTATGAAATTAAAATTTACAGACTTTGTTCAGGTGTTAGAGGCTGGTCACAATCAGAACAAGATAAAATGTGGAAACATCATGAAAAAACAGGAAATTTAAGTTTAAAGAACAATGATGGTAAATTTTTAATGACCAAACAAAAGCAAAATCAAAAATTAAAAGTAATTAAAAATACAATAGATAAGTTTGCAGATAATGGGTTTAAAAATATTATCTTAGCTGGTCACTCGTCTGGTGGTTGGCAATCCTTAAAAATACAATCAAATAGTGATAATTTAATTGATGGAGTAATTGGTCTTCATCCAGGTGCTGGAGGAACGGTAAAAAATAGAAAAGCATGGCCATGGTGGGAAGACATTAGATACTATGGATTTGGAGATTTTACCAAATTGAACGCAATAATAATTAAGCACGATAAAGATAATTACAACAGTCCCAATGACTATTCTTTACTTAAAAAATCCAATGATGTTGAATTTGTAAATATTTCAGATTCAAAATGTAAAAAAAAAGTTACTCTTGGCGGATATCATGGTTTAGCTTTAACAAAATGTTATGCTAATGAAGAACAAAAAGAAAATGACTTAATTAATTATTTGGGAAAATTATTTTAATGAAAATCCAAGGAAAAAAATATCGAACAATATGGTATGAAGGAGATGTTGTTAAAATCATTGATCAAACAAAACTTCCTCATCGGTTCAGAATTAAAGAACTAAAGACAGTAAAAGATGCAATCAATGCAATTGAAATAATGGAAGTAAGAGGAGCACCTCTTATTGGAGGAACTGCTGCTTATGGAATAGCTCTAGCGATTCAAGAAAATAACGACCCTGAATTTATTAAAAAAAGTGCTGAGCAATTAATTCAATCTAGACCTACTGCTATAAATTTAAAATGGGCTGTAGATCGTATGATGAAAAAATTATCAGGAATTAATAGTAATCAAATTTTAGATATAGCTTTAAAAGAAGCTAAAGAAATATGTGATGAGGATGAAAAATTTTGTGAAAGCATAGGTATTAATGGTATGAAAATAATTGAGGAAATTTATAATAAAAAGAAAGACAAAGTTAATATTTTAACACATTGCAATGCTGGTTGGCTTGCAACAATTAATTGGGGAACAGCAACATCACCAATATACCATGCTCATAAAAAAGGAATTCCTATTCACGTTTGGGTGGATGAGACTAGACCAAGAAATCAAGGAGCAAACTTAACTTCATATGAGTTAAATGAAGAAGGAATAGCAAATACTATTATAGCAGATAATACAGGTGGAATATTAATGCAAAGAGGTGATGTTGATATGTGCATTGTTGGAACAGATAGAACTTTATCAACGGGTGATGTCTGTAATAAAATTGGAACTTATTTAAAAGCATTAGCAGCAAACGACAATAATGTACCTTTTTATGTGGCATTACCAAGCTCAACTATTGATTGGGATATTAAAAACTTCAAAGATATTCCAATAGAAGAAAGAAATTCTGAGGAGCTATCTCATATAGAAGGAATAGACCAAGATAATAAACTTAAAAAAATTTTAATTTATCCAAAAAAAAGCAAAGCATTGAATTTAGCTTTTGATGTAACACCTGCAAAATATGTAACAGGACTGATTACAGAAAAAGGTATTTGTGAAGCATCAAGCGATGCATTAAAAAAGATGTTTAGATAATGAAAAATTTAAGATCAGAAGTAATCAAGTATGCTAAAATGCTTAATAGCAGAAAGCTTTCAGTGCTAAGATCAGGAAATATATCTACTAAATATAAAGATGGCTTTTTAATTACCCCTTCTGGTGCAAAATATGCATCATTAAAAAATAAAGATATAGTTTTTGTAACTCTTAAAGGAAAGTTTGATAAAAAAAAAGGAATACCGTCCTCTGAATGGAGATTTCATCAGGATGTTTACTTAAATAAAAAAGAAGCTAAAGCAATTGTTCACGCACACTCAAATTATGCAACTGCAATCTCCACTCACGGAAAAGGAATTCCAGCATTTCATTACATGGTTGCTATGGCAGGTGGTAACGATATTAAATGTGCAAAATATGCAACTTATGGCACAAGAGAATTATCTAAAAATATTATTAAAGCTCTAAAGCAGAGAAAAGCTTGTTTAATAGGTAATCACGGACAAATTGCATTTTCAGAAAATTTATCAAAGGCATTTGAATTAGCCGAAGAGGTTGAAAATCTTTCGAACCAGTATATAAAAGCCCTAAAAATTGGTAAGCCTAAAATTTTATCTTCAAAAAAAATGAGTAAAGTTTTAAGTAAAGCAAAAAATTATAAGAAGGGATAATTTTTATGACTAAAGTCGGTGAACATATAACTTTAGACATCATTGGTACAACTCAAGAGTATGACCCTTCAGTCTACGAAAATGTAATTCGTAAAATTGCAAAAGCTGCAGAAGTAACTGTCCTTGAAATTTCAAAGTATAAGTTTGAACCTCAAGGTTTCACTATACTTGCTTTATTAGCCGAAAGTCACATGAGCTTTCATACGTTTCCAGAAAAAGGGATTATTAGTTTTGATTTTTTTACATGTGGGAAAGTAAGTCCTTCTATTGCTCTAGATATTGTTAAACAAGAATTCAAACATAAAAGAATTGTCACAAAAGCTTTTAATAGAGATGCAAAATCTTTATATCATGACATTTATAGCTCACCTGGTTTACAAAAATCATATGTTGTAAATGAAGTTTTAGAAGATTTTAAATCTAAAGTAGGTCAACATATCGAAATATTAGACTTAGAACAATTTGGTAAATCATTGTTTATTGATAATGAAATTCAAGTCGCAACAAATGATGAGGTTTTGTATAGTTCAACATTTGTAAACGCTGCTTTAAAATTAAATAAAGACATGGGAACAGCTGCTATCATTGGTGGAGGTGATGGAGGAGTTGCAAGAGAGTGTATGTCTAAAGGTTTTGATTTTATAGACTGGTATGAGCTTGATCCAGAAGTAGTTGAAGTTTGCAATAAACACCTTGGAAGCATTGGCAATAAATCAACAGAAAAAAATTCAGTTAAATGTATTTGGGGAGATGCTTTTGAAAGTATAAAATCTGTTGAAGATGATAAATATGATAAAATTTTTATAGATCTCAACGATGATCAGTTTTGCATAGACCTTGCAGCCAAAAATATGGATTCCTTGATTAGAATATTAAAACCAAATGGAGTAATTACTGCTCAAGTTGGCAGCCAAGATAAAAAACCAGAGCAAGTAGATAAATGGTTAGATGTTTTCAATAAGAATTTTGGAAATACAACTGTGGATAGGGTTTACATCCCAAGTTTTGACTGTTCTTGGAACTTTTCATCATCAATTAATCACTAAAAATTTCTTTTTAAATTAGTAAATTTGTGAAATAAATATCTCTAAGGGGGATTTCTTCCCCTAAAATTTATGGAGGAAAAAATGAATATATTTAAAAAAACAATTTTAACTGTTCTTGCTTCTTTATTGCTAATCGGAAATGTTTACGCTGATAAAATAAAGATTGGAACAGAAGGCGCTTACCCACCATGGAACTCTAAGGACGCTTCAGGTGCTCTTATTGGTTTTGAGGTAGAGTTAGCTTATTCACTTTGCAGATATATTGGAAGACAATGTGAAGTTGTAGAGCAAGATTGGGATGGAATGATACCAGCTCTTCAAATGAGAAAATTTGATGCAATTATGGCTGGAATGTCAATTACCGATGAAAGAAAAAAAGTAATTACTTTCTCTCAAGGTTATGCTGACGAAGTTGCTTCACTTGCTGTTATGAAAGGTTCAAATTTAGAGGGAATGGAAACTCCTGAAGGAGTGAATCTAACATTAGGTGGTTCAGGTGTTAATAAAGCACTTAAAACTATAACTGGAGCTTTATCTGGTAAAACTGTTTGTACTCAAACAGGAACTATTCACCAAAACTTTTTAGAGTCTGGTGATGTAGGTAAAGTAAACGTTAGAACTTACAAAACTCAAGATGAAGTCAATCTAGACTTAGAAGCGGGAAGATGTGATGTTGCTTTAGCTGCAGCAGTAGCATTTACTGATTATGCTGAAAAATCTGGAAAATCAGTTGTTCTTGTTGGACCAACTTTTTCAGGTGGTGCATTTGGAAATGGTGTTGGAGTTGGCTTAAGACAAGCTTCTCAATTAGGTGGAACACTAGGAGAGAGAGACGCTGAGCTCTTAAAAGCTTTTAACAAAGCCATTGATCAAGCAAGAAAAGATGGAGTTATTTCTAGACTTGCAATCAAGTATTTTGGCTTTGACGCTTCTATGTAAATAATATTTTGAAAAGGCGACTATTCATTTAGTCGCCCTTTCGATATGGACCTTTTATCATTCGGAAAAACAGGCTGGGGAGACGAGTTGTTTTATGCAACTCTTATGACAATTGCAGTAGCAGTTACTGCAATGTTAATTGGTTTTCTATTTTCATTAATTTTTACGCCACTTAAATTATCAAATAATAAATTTCTAAATTTTATTGGAAATACTTACACAACTGTAATCAGAGGTGTGCCAGAGCTATTAGTAATTTACCTTTTCTTTTTTGGAGGTAGTGGAGCAATAATGTACGTTGCTTCAATTTTTGGATATTTTGAATATATAGAAATTAATGCATTTATTACTGGTTCGGTTGCAATCGGCATTATATCAGGTGCTTATTCAACAGAAGTATTTAGAGGTGCTATTCAGTCAATAGATAAAGGTCAATTTGAAGCTGCCAAAGTTTTAGGTGTTAGTAAATTTGTACAATTTTATAAAATAATTTTGCCTCAAATGTTAAGACTTGCTATTCCAAACTTAAGCAATGTTTGGCAGATCACTTTAAAAGACACATCATTAATATCAGTTACCGGTTTAGTTGAGATTATGAGACAATCTTATATTGCAGCGGGTTCAACTAGAGACCCTTTATTCTTTTATTGTTTTGCTGCAGTTTTGTATTTGATGCTAACATTTTTGAGCATGAAATTGATTAACAGGCTTGAAATTAAATATAGTAGGGGCTTTTAATGGATTTTGACTTAATGATAACAAGTTTGCCAAAACTTCTAAGTGCTGCAGTTATAACTTTAAAATTATTATCAGCATCTTTAATCATTGGCTTATTCATTGGATTTTTGTTTGCAGTATTAAGATTAAATAAAAACCCATTTATTAATAAATTTGCTTATGGGTATTCTTATTTATTTAGAGGGACTCCTTTATTGGTTCAAATATTTATAATTTATTATGGTCTTGGACAAATTGAGTGGTTAAGATCAACTTTTCTTTGGGTAATATTAAAAGAACCCTATTGGTGTGCAATTATTGCATTTGCTTTAAATACTGGAGCTTATACTTCTGAAATTTTAAGATCAGCGTTTCAAACTATTAAACCTGGAATTATAGAAGCTGGTAAAAGTTTAGGGATATCAAGTAAAATTATTTTATATAAAATTCAAATTCCAGTAGCAATTAGACAATCTTTACCAGCTTATGGTAATGAAATTATATTGATGATGAAGGGCACATCGCTTGCAAGCACCGTAACACTAATGGATATTACTGGTGTTGCAAAACACATTGTATCAACGACTTACAAACCTTTAGAAGTGTTTCTTTTAGCAGGTGGGATTTATTTATGTATGACTTTTATCATTCACAACCTAATAAAATACTTGGAAAAAAGATATAGTTTTCAATAAAAAAACTTACGCAAAATTTTATTATTGGTTTTATTTCTTAAATATTTTGTTATTTTTCTCAAACTAATAAAATTTATCTTGTTTACAAATTTTTTAACGTGATAAATGTTAACTTCATTGCCTTGTTTTACTAGATCTTCAATTGCATGAAACTTTCCTTGATTTTCGATAGTTTCATTTTGTATTGCCCTTTTTCTATTAACTTTAAATACAACAATGCTTTCATAAAAATGTGAAGAATAAATATGATCATTTAATGAGTAATCGAAATTTTTTTTAATACCGAACGGAAATGTATAATTTACATCATCAATTATTTTTTTTGCAAAGTTTATAAATGAATATTTTTTACTACTATTGTAGGGTTCCATATAACTAGTATGAGTATCTTCAATCATTAAAAGTCCATCATCATTAATTTTATTTACACATTTTATTGTAGAGGTTATTTGGTCTAAATTTGTATGACCTCCATCATCTAAAATTATATCTACATTACCAACTTGTTGGAAAAAATTATCCCAAAACTTAGGATCTGACTGATTGCCAATATACACATCTATTCCATCTTCTTCAAATTTTTTACATTCAGGATTTATGTCAATGCCAATTATTTTTGCATTAGGACCAAAATATTTTTTCCAAACTTTTAAACTTCCTCCGTTAAAGATTCCAATCTCTACAAAAATAATATTTTTACCAATATATCTTGAAAAATTTTCCTCATAAACGTCAAAATATTTTTTATGTTTTGAGCTATAGTTATTACTATTTAAAAATAACTCTTTTAAAGATAAGTTCATCAGGTGTATTTAGTATATTCTTTAATTTCTTTTATCTTAGAGCCTGTATGAGTATTCATCTCTAGTTTAATCTTAGCCCGATTATCATTTAAAAAATGAACATCTCTTGATAGTTTTATAAAGTTTTCAGTAAAATCAGAATTTTTTTCACACAATCTTTTATCATCCTCAATCATCCATAACTTTGAATTGATATCTTTTAAAGAATGAAAAAGTGCATTAAGTTTTTGATCAGACTTAACATTATTATCTAATTGATCTTTTAAAATACTATGCTCATCATTAATAAATTTTAGCTTTTCAGGGTCTTTAATTTTTTCTTGTTTAATCTCTAAAATAGAAATTTTATCTAAAAGTTCACCAACCGATACTTCAACTAGAATTTTATTCATAAAAATTTATACTATGTTAAGTTGTTAGAAATATGTCTAAT
>Ga0307986_10002250_pt1 | contig 13849 bp, 13 predicted proteins | sample EllFjometageno82_FD_203170 | JGI IMG/M metagenome (GOLD analysis project Ga0307986, IMG submission 203170) | Marine microbial communities from Ellis Fjord, Antarctic Ocean - #82 | ecosystem: Environmental > Aquatic > Marine > Unclassified | place: Southern Ocean | collected 2014-10-09
AATATGCTATTCAAATTACCGTTGCTGATACTCGTGATGGAGCTTGTAGTAGTTCCACATTAAAAGAAGCAAGTTCATGGGGTAAAGTTGATGTAACAAAAGAACAAATGGTGTTTGCCGAAGCAACAAGCGTATTACCTTTAATTATAAGTGACGCATACCATCGTGAACATTGGAAAAATAGAGAAAGAAAAAATTTTTCAAAAATATTTAAATAAAAATATTTAAAATGAAATATCTTTCAAATAAAAATGGTTTTCTGGGAATTGATAATAAGATCAATTTTAAAGAGAAAGTTGTGGTTATTCCTTTCGGACTTGAAAAAACAGTTAGCTACGGTGGTGGTACTAGAAATGGACCTAAAGAAATCATTAAAGCATCTCATCAAGTAGAATTATATGATGAGGAGTTACATTGTGAACCATATAAAAAGATTGGAATTAAAACATTAAAACCGTTCAAGATTGATAAAGATATTAAAAAAGCTCTAAAAAAAATGTCATCTATAAACGAGGAAATTTTAAATAAAAAACTTTTCCCTATTACTTTCGGTGGGGAACACTCAATTACTCCTGGATGTATTGTTCCATTTGTAAAAAGACATAAAAAAATTTGCTTATTACACTTTGATGCACATGCAGATTTAAGAGAGAGTTATAACGGTGAAAAATTTTCACATGCATCAGCTATCAAAAGATGCCTAGATTATAAAAATGTTTCTATTATTTCTTTTGGTATTAGAAATATCTCTGAAAGTGAAATACCTTTTTTAAAAAAAAATAAGGCAAGAATTAATATTTTTTGGGCTAAAGACAAATTAAAGTGGGACTTAAAAAAATTTAAAAAAATGATAAGAAACAAAACTGTTTACCTAACGTTTGATGTCGATGGATTGGATTCAAGTATTATGCCTGCAACAGGAACTCCTGAACCAGGCGGACTACTTTGGGATGAAACTTTAAATATTATTAAAATTGCTGCAAAAAACTCAAACATTGTTGGCGCTGATATTAATGAATTATCTCCAATTAAAGGTTTCAACTCTTATAATTTCTTGGTAGCAAAATTAGCCTATAAAATTCTTTCTTACACTTTTGCATTTAAACGATAATAAGAGTTTTTGGATGTCGGCCCTTCTGATTTAATATGGAGTTTCGGCACTATACTCTACATAGCGAAACAAGAACCTGCTTTAAATTAATCTTTAATATCTAATATAGACCAAGTTATTTTAACTGCAGCACCCTTTAAATCTTCTTTATTAAAAAAAGTTAATTGGGCTTTTTTTCTTTCTAGAAGTGTTTTGCCTAAAAAAATACCTAACCCAAGACCAGCTTTGCCAGTTATTTTTTTTGATCTTGATTTTAAATATGGCTCACCAATAAGCTTAATAATATCTTCTGCAAAACCTGGTCCGTCATCATTTACTATCAATACAAGGTTTTGTTCATCACTTATCAATTTTATACGTACTTCTCTGTCTGCAAACTTAATCGCATTACCGATAAAGTTTCTTAATCCGAAAACAATTTCTGGAGATCTTTTAATGTTGATCTTATTTTTATCTCCATTTTCTAATAAAGTAATTTTTTTATCTGAGGTTTCTTCGAAAGAAATAATGATTTCTTCTAAGAGACTCTCTGCCTTTGTTAGGTTTATAAATTGATCATCACTAATTTCTTTTTTGGAAATTTTTTTCAAAATATCGCTACACCTTTTAGACTGACTAATTAGCAGGTCTAGATCTTTTGAATGTTTCGATTTATCTCCAATTTCCTTTTTTAATTCTTTAGCGACTACTGAAATGGTGGCAAGTGGTGTTCCTAAAGAATGTGCGGCAGCTGCAGCTTGTCCATCAAGTGAATCAAGTTCATACTCTTTTGCCATCACCTGTTGAAGTTTATCAAGTGCTTCAGATCTTTTTTTTGTTTCACCCGAAAACCTTATTCCAAAATAACTTAAAAAAACTAATCCAATAATTATAGAAACTAAGGCTCCAGCTAAATAATATTCGGGAAAATTAAAATCATATATATCTAAACCAGGAAGCATCTTGTGATATTCTTTTAAAATAAATAATAGACCTATGGTTAGGGTTCCTAAGATTATCGTTGTTCCCATGCTTAAAAATGTTGAAGAAACTATGGTTGGAATAATTATAAGTAGAGCGAATGGATTAAAAATTCCTCCCGTTAAGTATAGTAAGGCGCTTAATTGCAGCAAATCATAAGTAAGAAAAAGAGAAGATGAGAGATCTTTTAACTGATTTGCTCTAATGTTAAATTGAAGAACTATGTTTGTTATAAAACCTATAAAGATAATAATGTGCGTTTCAACATAAGGAAGATCTAATTTTAAATAAAAATAAACAAAGTTAATAGCAATTATCTGACCAATAATGGCAATCCATCTTAAGTTTACTAATGTCTTTTTATCTAAGTGAAGATTCTCTTCTAACCTGAATAGAGTAGAAAGATTCATTTTAAAAACTAAATATCTAGATTTGCTACTTCTAACGCATTGCTGGTAATAAATTCTTTTCTTGGAGCAACATCATCTCCCATCAAAATATCAATAATTTTTTGATCATCTTTTGATTTTTCTTTAGACCCTTTTGAATACTGGACTTTTAACAAAGTTCTATTTTCTGGATTTAAAGTTGTTTGCCAAAGTTCTTCTGGGTTCATTTCTCCGAGTCCCTTAAACCTTTGTATGCTTAATTTTTGTCTTTGTTCTTCCATAAATTTATTGAAATCTGCTGACCCTTTTTTTATTTTTTTATCAACTTTTTCAGATATTTTTAAAATATAATCTTCTAAGTTTTTTTCATCTTTTATATAAACACTTTTTGTTCCTTTAGTTACTTTAAACAATGGTGGTTGGGCTAAATATAAATGACCATTTTCAATTAGTTGGTTAAATGGGTGATTGTTAAAAAAAGTGAGCAATAGTGTTCTGATATGTGAACCATCTACATCGGCATCGGTCATGATTATAATTTTATCGTACCTTAAATTTTCTATATTAAAATCTTTAGAACCTGTTCCTAATGCATTAATTAAAGTTACAACTTCATTAGATGACATCATTTTTGCAAGCGCCTTTGTTGCGTAATCGTTGATAACTCCGTTGGGCTTAATTTTATTTTTTACATAGGTGTTTAGTATCTTTCCTCTTAGAGGTAAAACAGCCTGATATTCCCTTGATCTTCCTTGTTTGGCCGAACCACCAGCAGAATCTCCCTCCACTATATAAAGCTCCGTTCCTTCTCTTTTTGAGATTTGACAATCCGCAAGTTTACCCGGTAAACCAGACAATTCGAATGTACCTTTTCTTCTTACACTATCTCGAGCTTTTCTAGCTACATCTCTTGCAATAGCAGCTTGTAAAATTTTTTCTAAAATATTTTTAGTAACAGGAGGATTTTGATCAAACCAGGTAGCAACTTTTTCACTAACAACACTTTCAACAATCAATCTCACCTCTGAAGAAACAAGTTTATCTTTTGTCTGAGAGGAAAACTTTGGATCAGGCATTTTAATAGATAGTACTGCCACAAGTCCTTCTTTAATATCATCTCCTGAAATAGTAACTTTATTTTTTTTGCTTAAATTTTTATCATTTGCATATTTATTAATTACTCTTGTTAAAGCACTTCTAAAGCCAAGAAGATGGGTGCCTCCATCTTTTTGATGTATATTATTAGTAAACGCTAGAACATCTTCTGAATATCCTGCATTCCATTCAAAAGAACATTCAACTAACACATTGTTTTTTTCAGCGGATACGAATATTGGCTTTTTAAATATTACAGTTTCATTTTTATTAATTAATTGGGGTTTTTTTTGATTGATGTATGTAACAAACTCAACAATACCACCTTCATATTTGTTAATATACTCTTTAGGTTTTGCTGTAGTATTGTCTGTTAAAACAATGCTTATACCTTTGTTTAAAAAAGCGAGTTCTCGCATTCTCTTTTGTAAAATTGCAGAACTAAATTTTGTTGAAGAGAAAATTTCTTTTGATGGCAGAAAATTTATTCTTGTACCCTTTTTTTTTGTTTTACCTGTTTCTTTCAAAGGTTTTAGAGAATTTCCATTTTTAAATGCTATTAAATGTTCTTTACCATCTCTAAAAATATTTAGTTCCAATCTTTCAGAAAGAGCATTTACAACTGAAACACCGACTCCATGTAATCCTCCTGAAACTTTATAAGAATCGTGGTCAAATTTTCCTCCGGCATGTAGTTGTGTCATGATTACTTCTGCTGCTGACATTTTTTCTCCCTTGTGCATGTCAACAGGAATACCCCTTCCATCATCTTCAACTGTAATGGAGTTATCTTTGTTCATACTCACTGAAATATTTTGGCAATGTCCCGCCAATGCTTCGTCAATAGCGTTATCGACAACTTCAAAAACCATATGGTGAAGACCAGACCCGTCGTCTGTATCACCAATATACATACCTGGCCTTTTTCTAACAGCGTCTAGGCCTTTTAAAACTTTAATCGAGTCAGCACTATATGAATGCTCAGGTATTTTTTCTAAATTTTTTGACATTTATTATTGATTTATGATGAAAACTTATATCATTGTTTTGATTTGATACGAAATGAACCTTAAGCCTAACCTTCAATTTTTCATTAACACCAACAGTTTTAAGCCAAATATAAAAAAAATGACTTGAAATTACTTAATTAGATTTTCATAGGCATTATCACATAATAACTATTTGTATCTGACATATCTTCAACTAGCACAGGAGATATGGCATCTTTTAAATTAATTTTTAAATTTTTATCTTCAACCTCAGAGGCTATATCAGTTAGATATTTTGAATTAAAACTAACTGTCATTTCTTCTCCTGTAAAATTTGATTTGATAACTTCATTGCCCTCTCCTGAGTTGGTGCTATTAACTGAAAACTTAATATTATCTTTACCTAATACTAACTTAACACCTTCCTTTCTATCTAAAGAAACGGTGATAACCCTTTCAATTGCTTGCACAAAATCAGAAGATATGACAGTTAAACTTTTGTCATTATTTACTGGAACTACTTTTTTATAATCAGGAAATTTTCCATCTATTACTTTGGAAATTAATTTCATTTTTCCGATTTTAAATTGAATTTTACTTTCACTGGACTGCACTATAACTTTTTCATTTGTGTCTGCTAACAAATTACACATTTGAAAAACAGTTTTTTTTGGTAAAATTATTGAGTTAAAAGACTTGCCAGTATCAACTTCTATGCTACTTGAAGATAGTCTGTGACTGTCCGTAGCTACACCTGTTAAGTATGTCTTTTTTTGATATTCAGTAAGGTGTAAATATATACCATTTAGATAATGTCTAGTATCATCATTTGAAATAGATATTTTTGTTTTATTTAAAAGCGAAAGAAGTTTTGATTTATTAAATGAAATTTTATCACTTTCAAAATCATCCGTAAAATTTGGAAAATTATCAATTGGCAAGCACAACAAATTAAAATCAGAGTTATCAGTTATTAAATTTAGTTTGTTTTCACTTTTTAAATCAAATTTAATATCTGAGTTACCTGATATTTTTCTGAGAATATCATACAGAATTGTTGCAGATGTAGTTGTGGCACCTTCTTTGCTAATGTCTATTTCACTAATTTCATCATAAAATACTAGATCTAGGTCAGTTGCAATTATTGATAACTTTCCATTTTTTGCATCTAATAAAACGTTAGATAGAATAGGAAGCGTATTTTTTTTTTCTATAATACCTTGAACAAGGGTTAATGATCTTAATAAAACATCTCTTTTAATTACAAATTGCATCCATTTTACTCTTCTAATAATAAACTTCGTAGTTGTTCAATATTTTTTCTCATTTCATCATCTTTTTCTGAAAGTCTTGTTATTGTTTTAACGGCATGAATTACTGTCGTGTGATCTCTGTTAGCAAAACGTCTACCAATTTCGGGTAAAGATCTGGTAGTCATTTTTTTTGCTAAATACATTGCAATTTGCCTTGGTCTAGCTAATGGTCTAGATCTTCTTTGAGACAACATCTCAGCTAGCGGTATATTAAAGAAATTTGCTACTGTATTTTGTATTTTATCTACTGTAATTATTTTAGCCTGATTGAAAACATCTTTAAGTATGTTTTTACAATCACTAATAGTTAACGTTTTTTTGTGTATTCTGCTAAATGTAATTACTCTATTTAAAACTCCTATCAATTCTCTCACGTTAGTCTTGCTTTCAATCGCTATGAAATTGATAACTTCTTCACTTATATTGCTATTTTCTTTAAATTGACTCTGAATATCCTCTAAGCGTTTTTTAATAATTTTAACTTTTAAGTCTAAATCTGGAGCGTCAATATCAACTACGAGTCCCCCTGCTAAACGAGACTTAATTCTTTCTTGAACTCTATCTAGTTTAATAGGAGCTCTATCAGCTGAAATAATTACCTGTGAGCTTTTATCAATCAGGCTGTCAAATGTGTGAAAAAACTCTTCCTGCAAACCTTCTTTACCTCTAATAAATTGAATATCATCAATAATAAATACTGATGATTTTCTAAAAAAGTCTTTAAAATTAACCATGTCATTTTTTTTTATTGATTTAATAAAATGATACATAAATCTCTCGGCAGAAATAAACATTACATTAGTTTTCTTCTCTAGTTCAAGGCCTATGGCATTTAAGAGATGCGTTTTACCTAGTCCAACACCTCCGTATATATAAAGTGGATTATATCTTGATGTTTGTTCGCAAACTTTTTTTGATGAAGATAGCGCAATTTCATTGCTTGACCCAGCAACAAAATTATCAAAATTTAAATTAGGATTGAGTCTGTTGTAATTTAAGATTGAATCCTTAATCTCAGTGACTTTATTAAAATCTTCAACTTTGAATAAATCTTGAGAATTAATTTTATGTTCTTCTGATATTTTAAACTCAACTCTGTTAATGCTGTTCTTAAATGTTTTTAATTGAGCCACTATTTTATCTAAATATCTAGACACTATCCAGTCTCTAAAAAATCTAGTTGGAACACCTAAAACAAGATAATCATTATACTCCTTCAATAAAGAAATGTTTTTTAACCAGCTAGAATATACCTCTGTGCCAAAATTTTTTTCAAACGAACTTTGAACGTTTTCCCATACTAAAACTTTTTCTTCTTCTGTAGCAAAAATTTCTTGAGAATTTATTGATTTTTTTTCCATGTAAATAATTTTTTAGAAACTATTATCTAATTTTTATGTTGGTCGATTACAAGAAGTTTGTTTTAAAATTGAAAAATAGTTTGAAGTAGGTTGTATTTTTTTTTTAAATTAAAAAAAATTTGCATTAGGTTTTACAACTTAAAATTTAATTTTCTACATCTAGAAAAAAAAAATTCTAAATCCTAAATATAGTAATAAATTTAAACCTTTAGTTTAAAAACAAACAACTTGGGAGTGTTACAATTATAAATTTATTTAGAAATTTTTTTTGATATCTTTGAGATTTTTCTTGACGCTGTTTTTTTGTTTATTGCACCTGTTTTAGTCACCTGCATTAAAATGGATTGAAAATCAGGAAAAAAAGCTTTTATTTTGTCTTTTTCAGCAGTTTTTATTAAATCCTCCATTTTTTTAACTGCCGCTCGATATTTGCTTTTTCTAAGACGATTTACAGCAGTTTGTTTAACTACTCGTCTTACTCTTCTAATAGCTGAAGCTGTATTTGGCATAATTTTGATGATGTATATCCCTTTAAAATATGGCGGTCAACTTCAATTATTTTTGACATCTGGGACAAAAGAATGATGAACGGTTGGAATTGACTATCTTCTTTATAATACCTGTACATTTTTTTGTTTTACATTTTCTTTTTTCTCGATTGTAAACATTAAATCTTTGCTGGAAATTTCCATTTTGTCCTTCAGTGCCAGCAAAGTCTTTTATAGAGGAGCCTCCCAGGGATATTGATTTTTTTATAATTTTTTTTGTAAATTTTACTATCTTAACTAATTCATTTTTATTAATTTTTTTAACAATTCTACTAGGGCTTATTTTACATAAAAATAATATTTCATTACAGTATATATTTCCCAAACCTGCAATAAATTTTTGATTCATCAACAAATCTTTAATTTTTGTTTTTTTATTCAAAAAATAATTATTAAGATAACTTATATTAAAATCATTAGTTAAAGGTTCTGGTCCTAAAAATTTAAGGTGGCTACATTCATTAATATTTTGGCTTTGCAGCAATTTTATAAAACCAAATTTTCTTACGTCATTATAAATTAATTTATATCCATGGTTTAAAAAAAGAGTTAAATGATCATGTTTAGAATCATTTTTTTTTAAAGAATAATAAAAACTTGTTTTATATTTTATGTTCTTATTAAAAATAAAAAATTTCCCTGTCATTCCAAGATGAGCTAAGATTGTCAAATTTTGATTTAGCTGTATGAGTAAATATTTTGCTCTTCTTTTGACAGAAATAATTTTAAGACCTTTTATTTTAGAGAACTCTTTGTTGTTTATTTTATATCTAAGTTTATTGTTATTAATAAAGACTCTTTTTATTGTTAAATTTTTAAGTTTACTCTCTAGTGACTTTTTAACAACTTCAACTTCAGGTAATTCTGGCATATAGTTTATCTATGAATATTCATAATCAAGATAAAACCAAACTAGTCAACTCTGTATTTGACAAAGTTTATAAAAATTATGATTTAATGAACGATTTAATGTCGTTCGGCATTCATAGATTTTGGAAAAAAAATCTTATTACCTGGATGAACCCACAGCCAGGCAACAAAATAATTGATGTTGCTTCTGGAACTGGAGATTTAGCTAAAATTATTTCAAAAAAAAATGATAATCAAAATATAATTTATTGTATTGAACCTAACAAAGCTATGTTGGAGACAGGTAAAGAAAAATTAAAGTCATTTAGAAATATAAAATGGCATCTATCATTTGCAGAAAAATTACCATTCAAAGATAATTCTTTTGATTTTTATACAATTAGTTATGGCATAAGAAATGTTACAAACATAAATTCCTGTTTGAAGGAAGCTTATAGAGTTTTAAAACCCGGTGGCCGCTTTTTATGCCTTGAATTCTCAAAAGTTGAAAATGAAATTCTAAAATTATTGTATCAAAAATATTCTAAACTCATCCCAATATTTGGCAAAATTATTGTTGGGAGTCCTGAACCTTATGAATATTTAGTAAATAGTATAGAGAAATTTTATAATCAAAATGATCTTTTAGACCTACTAAAAAATAATAATTTTTCTAATGTTCAATTTAGAAATTTATCTAGTGGCATTTCTGCTATACACTCTGGCTGGAAAATCTAAAAATGTTTAAAAGTATTTTTCAATTATTTAAAATAGCAAGAAAGCTAGCTACTTCTGGAGCTGTTGACACAGTTAATGAACTTTACAAAATCCCTTTTTCTATAAAGCTATTTTTTGATTTATTTTCAATTGGATCAAAAAAAAAACAATTTCAAAATTACAAAAAACCTGGCGAAAAACTATGTGATGCTCTAGAAGGCATGGGAACTACATTTATTAAATTAGGTCAATTCTTAGCTACTAGACCAGATATTATAGGAGAAATTCTAGCCAATGATTTAATTAAACTTCAAGACAAGTTGCCACCTTTTGAACTTTATGAGTCAAAGAGAATTTTAAAAAAAGAAATTAGTGAAACTTTATACAAAAATATAATTGAGTTAAGTGAACCTATAGCTGCTGCTTCTATAGCCCAAGTACATATTGCAAAAATAAATATTGATAAAAAAATTACCGAAGTTGCAATAAAAATTTTAAGGCCTGATATTGAAAAACAATTTAACGAAGAGCTCGATGCTTTAATGTTGTTTGCTTATATTACTGAAAACATTTTTACTAAAACAAAAAGACTTAAATTAGTTGAGGTTGTTCACTTATTAAAAGAAATTACTAACATAGAAATGGATCTAAGATTCGAGGCTGCTGCTGCAAATGAATTATATGAAAATACTAAGAATGATTTGGGATTTAATGTGCCAAAAATTTATTGGAACTATACTTCTAGAAGAGTGCTTACCTTAGATAAAGTTGATGGCATGTCAATAAGAGAACAAAAACTACTTGAAGAATCTGGGGTGAATTTAAAATATTTAGCAAAAAATTTAATACAGCATTTTTTAAAGCAGGCTGTTAGAGATGGTTTTTTTCATGGTGACATGCACCAAGGAAATTTATTTGTAGACAAAAATGGAAATATTATTCCTGTAGATTTTGGAATTATGGGTAGACTGGATAAATATAACAGGAAATATTTAGCTGAAATTCTTTATGGCTTTATTCAAAGAGACTATGTAAAAGTTGCTGAAGTTCATTTTCAAGCCGGCTTAGTTCCTCAAGATGCTTCTAAAGAAGAGTTTGCGCAGGCATTACGTTCTGTGGGTGAACCAATTTTTGGTCAATCTATTAAGGATATTTCAGGTGGAAATTTACTAGCTCAACTCTTTGAGATTACAGAAAAATTTAATATGCCCACTCAAACACCTCTCTTACTTCTTCAAAAAACTATGGTTGTTGTTGAGGGTGTTGCGAGAAAACTTTATCCAGAAACTAATATATGGGAAATTTCAAGACCAGTTCTTGAGGATTGGATTAAGAATGTAAAAGGCCCAAAAGCAACTTTTGATGCTGCCATATATACATCGACTGAAATTTTAAAGAGGATTCCAGACTTTCCAAATTTTATGGATAAAGCAAACTATGCGCTTCAGCTACTAGCTGAAGGTAAATTAAACTTAGGACTAAAAAATAGTAAAGGTCTAGAAGTACAGGAGATGAGATTAAAAAGCTTAAGAAACAATATTATTATTGGTTTTTTAGGTATTGTAATTGCTATTTTATTAGTATTTTAATTGAAGCGATGTCACTACAAAAAAAAAAAATTCTTCTAATTATTGGTGGGGGTATTTCAGCTTATAAAGCGCTTGATCTAATAAGACTGTTGGTAAAAAATAATGTTGAAGTAAAAACTGTACTAACTAAAAGCGGCAAACAATTTGTTACACCTTTATCTGTAACTTCACTATCTAACAATAAAGTTTTTGAAGATATATTTGACATAGATAACGAAAAAGAAATAGATCATATCTCTCTTTCTCGTTGGGCAGATATAATTTTAACTTTACCTACTACTGCAAATATGATGACCAAATTAAGTTTTGGAAAAGCCGAAGATCTTGCTACTACCGTTATATTGGCTTCGAATAAAGATGTTTTGCTTGTACCTGCCATGAACGTTCGTATGTGGCTTCATAAAGCAACACAAAACAATTTAAAAACTTTATTAGACTTTGGTTATAAATTTATTGGGCCGGTTAATGGAGAAATGGCTTGTGGAGAATATGGCGAAGGTAAAATGTCAAGTCCACGCCAAATTTTTTCATACTTGCAAGACTATTTTAACAATAAAGATTTAGTTAAAAAAAAAAATATTAGAGCGTTGGTTACTACGGGGCCTACTCGAGAATATATAGATCCAGTTAGATATATTTCAAATGAATCTAGTGGTAAGCAAGGATATGAAATAGCCCTAGCTCTATCAAAATTAGGTGTTAAAACTACGTTGATAGCAGGACCTACTTCTTTAAATTTTTCTAAAGACCTTAACGTAGAAAAAATAACCAGTGCTGATGAAATGATGATTGCTGTAAAAAAACTTTTACCGATTGATATAGCTGTTTGCGCTGCAGCGGTAGCTGATTTCAAACCTAAAAATACAAATATACAAAAAATAAAAAAAGATAAGAAAAATTATAATGTTTTAAATTTAGAAAAAAATAAGGATATTTTAGAATATCTTGGAAAAAATAATAAATTTAGACCAAAAATACTTGTAGGTTTTTCTGCAGAAACTGAAAATTTAATAGAAAATTCTACAAATAAGCTCAATAGTAAATATTGTGATATGATTATTGCAAATGATGTTTCAAAGAAAGAAACGGGTTTTAATGTAGATTACAATAAAATTTCAATAATAGAAAAAAATGGAAAAATTGAAAGTCTTCCTAAAAATAAAAAAAGTTATATTGCCGCCAAAATAGCCAAAAAAATAATTGATAAGCTTTTAATTAATGACAAAAATACAAATTAAAAAATTATCTAGTGACGTATTAACTCCAAAATATGAAACAGTCGGATCTTCCGGTATGGACGTATCGGCTTATATTGAACAAGACATTACAATAAATCCTGGAGATAAAGCTTTAATACCAACTGGTTTTTCTCTTTCTATTCCTCAAGGTTACGAAGTTCAAATTAGACCGAGGTCAGGACTGGCTGCAAAAAAAGGTATAACTGTTTTAAATGCTCCGGGCACCATCGATGCAGACTACAGAGGTGAGGTTAAGGTAATTTTAATAAATCTTGGTAGAGAAAAGTTTAGTGTAAAAAAAGGTGAAAGAATTGCTCAAATGGTTGTTTGTCCTATTATACAGACTCAGCTGGAAGAAGTACAAGAATTATCCTCAACCAACAGAGGTTCTGGTGGGTTTGGTTCTACTGGAGTTAAATAGTACTAGCGATGAAGATAAGTAACACTGAACTGTTGAGATATTCAAAACAAATAATTCTAAAAAAAATAGGCATTTCAGGTCAAAAAAAGATCTTGTCGACTAAAGTTTTAATAGTTGGGGTGGGTGGTCTAGGTTGCCCTTTAGCATTATATTTAGCTAACACTGGAGTTGGAATTATAGGCCTTGTAGATAATGACAAAGTTGATATTTCTAATTTAAATAGACAGATACTTTTTAATGCTCGAGATGTTGGTAAATATAAAGTTGTTCAAGCTAAAAAGTTTTTAAAAAAAATAAATAAAAAAATAAAAATTAATATCTATAAAGATCGTTTATCTAAAAAAAATATTGGAAAGATTCTAAATAAATATGACATAATATGTGATTGTTCAGATAATTTTTCTACGAGATATCTCTTAAATAGCTTTAGTTTTAAAGGTAAAAAAATATTAATCTCAGCGGCAATAAGTAAATTTGATGCACATATATTTAATTTTGATTTTTCTAAAAATACTCCGTGCTACAAATGCTTTATGCCTGAAATTCCTGATGTAGAAAATAAGTGTGATACAGAAGGGATTTTACCAGCTGTAGCCGGTATTGCTGGAAGTATTCAAGCCAATGAAGTAATTAAATCAATTTTAGGGAAAAAGAATGAACTAGTAGGAAAAATGATAATCTTTAACACCTTTAACTTAAATTTTAGAAAAGTTAAACTTACTAAAAATTCTAATTGCTTATGTTGTGCAAACAAATGATTCAAAGATTATTTTTTATTTTTTTGTTTATTTTTATTAATATAAATATTTTATTTGCTGAAGAGTATTTCTTAACCTTACGTAACAATACCGCTAATTTAAGACAAGGACCTTCGTTTGATTACCCTATAAAAATTTTTTATAAAAAAAAATATCTTCCTGTTTTGCTTTTAGATAATTCTGATAATTTTAGAAAAATTAAAGATCATGAAAATAATACTGGTTGGATTCATGTCTCACAATTATCAAAAAGAAAAGCGGCATTAACTTATGTGGATCAAGTAACAATTTTTAAAAAGTCTACTATTTTTTCTACACCGTTGGCAGTTCTGGAAAAAGGAAGGCTTTGCTTAATTTCGAAATGTAATGACGAGTGGTGTAAAATTAAAACTGACAGATATTCAGGCTGGGTAAAAAAAAAAAATCTTTGGGGAAATCTTTAATTGAATCTGTTTTCCAACATGCAGGCCACTAGATGAATACGATCTTGCTCTCCGCCATTAAAAAAATT
>Ga0307986_10002251_pt1 | contig 13848 bp, 11 predicted proteins | sample EllFjometageno82_FD_203170 | JGI IMG/M metagenome (GOLD analysis project Ga0307986, IMG submission 203170) | Marine microbial communities from Ellis Fjord, Antarctic Ocean - #82 | ecosystem: Environmental > Aquatic > Marine > Unclassified | place: Southern Ocean | collected 2014-10-09
TTTTCTAAGTCCAAAGGGTCCTGGTATAAAAATTGTCATTGGTTTGGTGCCCTCTTTTAAGTCAACTCTATGAAAATCATTAGCAGAACGAAAACCTATATAGCCAGGTTTTCTCCAAAATTTACCCTCTTTTCTTGTCTCCCAGTATCCACCACGAAGAATTACGGTCATGTATGGACACAGATGGTTATGAACACCATCACCATGATCGTCCGCTAACATTTCATGTATTAAGATATTAAAAGGGAACCAATTAGGCCTATTTCTAAATAGAACATAATATCTATGCATCCATGGTTTAGCTAGGTCAAACCTTAAATGTGATGGGCCACGGTCTAAAACTATTTTTTTTCTACCTAGTTTTTCTAATAACTTCAGAAGCATTAGTTTAATTTGATAATGGCATCATCTTTTATAACAAATAAATTTTTATCTAATACGATAGGTCTAGATATTTTTTCATTGTCAATTTTTAATATTGAAATTGTTTTACCTGTTGAAATATCAATAACAAATAATCTTCCAGTATCAGTTGATAGATAAATGTTATTTAAACCGACAACAAAACCCACAGGTTTAATCTTATCTCTTTTCTTTTTTTTTAAACTTTTGAAAACATCAGTAACCCTAATTATATTTCCACTTATTTTTTCTATTATGATTAAGTATCCTTCATTGGAAATGGTAAATAAGTAATTTCCAATTAAACTTGGTCTTAGACTTGAATTAATTTTATTTTCCCAATTAAAACTTCCAGTTCTAAGGTCAATTGAAAAGAATTTATTTTTATTATTTGAAAAGAATAAAGTATATGGATCTGCTACAATGTCAGAGGTTTTTAATGTAAATGCAGCTTCATAAATTAAATTACTTTGCGTGGGTAGTTGCCATATCAATTGACCTTTATTAATATCAACCGCGCTAATATCTCCAATTGAATTATTAAAATATAATAAACCTTTGACTATAACCATAGATAATTTTTTTTGAGATCTTATTAATGAACTTTCTGTTTTAATATTCCATAGCTCTTCGCCATCTTTTATAGAAAAACATCTAAGCGTGTTTGAAAAGTCAATTATAAAAAACTTATCTTCATAAATTTTAATTTGTGAATTAAATGGTGCTAAATTATTTTTTGACCATATTAGCTCCCCACTATTTAAATCTAATGCATAATATTTAGCAATATTATCAGCTATAATTAAAAAAGATTTATTGTTTGCAAATTGTATAACAGGTTTAAGTTTTTTTTCAGATTTAGAGTAATAATTTTTTTTCCATATTAATTTAGATTGATCGTTAAATTGTAAAATTGATCCTTTGTTATCAAAAAATATTATATTATTTTGATTTAAAGAAATTGTTGGCTCAAACTGGTGAAAATTCTTAATTTTTGCAAATTTATATCTAGATGATTTCTTTAGAGAGCCATCATAATCTAATCTACCATCGTTATTAAAATAATTTCTTACTGACAAATTATTGCCAATATAATCATCTAATTTTATCTTTATATTTGGATTAAATTCTTTACCTAGTGCACCTTCTTCAGCAAAAATTTCTTTATAATTAAGATCATTTTCTTCAGGAATATTTTGAGATGCTGTCCAAAATTTTGAGTTTTTATGAAGCGAACATCCAGCTGCAAAAATTACGAAAATTAAAAAGAAAATTAATTTATTCACTTAAATCTCTATTTATCCTTTTTTTTGACTCTATTATCAAATCTTGATTAGCATTTTCTAATAAGATTATTTGGTTAAAGAATTCTTTTGCCTTTTGTTTTTCATTTTTAGAATAAAAATATTCAGCCATTAAATACAAGCCGTGTGCTTTCCAAACACTGTTTGAATTTAATATAGGCTTTAATATTTCAAGTAGTTGATTTTCATCACTATTATCTGAGTTAAATAATGCTTTCTTATATGTGATTAAGTTTTTAATTTCCTTTTCTAACGATACATCTTCAATAATAACATCAAATAACTTATTAATGGTAGATTGTTCAGCAATCAATCCATTATCAATTAAAAAATATAGTGACAAAGGTGAATACGTTGAATCTTTTTTGTTAATCAACTCTATCAAAAAAATTTTAGTGTTTTCTTTATTGTTTTGAGAATACTCAGAAACTATTGTGTTATATTGATCTGAAATTTTTATTTTCTTTCTCTCTTGATATTCAGAAAATGCAAAGTAGCTAATTAGTGAAACTACCATAATAACTAAAATTGAGATTAATAATTTTTTATTATTTATTAAAAAATTTTTTATTTTTTCATTTCGTGTATTGCTGTTGATTATTGCTGTATCTTCATCCATAATTAAATCATATTCCTAAGAACATACTGAAGTATACCTCCATTTTTATAATACTCTAATTCATTTTTTGTATCAATTCTGCAAAGTGTTTTAATTTTTATAATATCTCCAGACGCATATTTTATCTCAACTTGCACATGGTCTGATGGGTTTACACCTTCTTGAATATCAAGAACTGTGATTAGTTCTGAACCGATTAAATTTAAATTTGTTCTATTGTTTCCTTCGGTAAATTGAAGGGGTAATACTCCCATTCCAATCAAGTTTGATCTATGAATTCTTTCAAAACTTTCAGCTATAACAACTTTTACTCCTAGTAGCTTTGTGCCTTTGGCGGCCCAATCTCTAGAGGAGCCAGTGCCATATTCTTTGCCACCAATTATCACTAAATCTGTTACTCTTTTTTTATATTCTTCAACCGCATTATAAACAGGCATTACTTTTCCTTCTGGATATAATTTTGTAAAACCACCTTCTGTTCCAGGAGCCATTTCATTTTTTATTCTAATATTTGCAAATGTTCCTCTCATCATAACTTCATGGTTTCCTCTTCTGGAACCATAAGAGTTATAATCTTTAGGTAATATTTGATGCTCCATAAAATATTCCCCTGTGGGGCTTTCTTTTTGAATATTACCAGCTGGTGAAATATGATCTGTTGTCACCATATCGCCTAAAATTAGAAGTGGTCTTGCATCTTTAATGGGCTTAAAACCCTCAGGTTTATCAGATAAATTTTCAAAGAAAGGTGGTTTTTTTACATACGTGGACCCTAAGTCCCAATTGTAAATACTTGTATTTTCAGTTTTAATTTCCTGCCATTGTTTCGGTCCTTCTGAGATATTTGAATATCTTTTAATAAACATTTCTGCATTTAGAGCCTCTCTTAAAGTATCTTCTATCTCTTTATTCGTTGGCCAAATATCTTTTAAAAAAATACTTTTACCTTCTTTGCTTTTTCCTAATGGCTCTTTATATAAATCAAATTCCATATGTCCTGCAAGGGCGTAAGCAACAACAAGCGGAGGTGATGCTAGGTAATTTGCTTTAATATGAGGGGATATTCTTCCTTCGAAATTTCGATTACCAGACAATACTGATACAGTGTATATATTTTCTTTTTCAATAGCATTAACGATTTCTTCAGGTAATGGTCCTGAATTTCCAATGCAGGTTGTGCAGCCATACCCCACTAAGTTAAAACCTAGTTTATCTAAGAATAAATTTAATCCAGCTTTTGCCAAATAATCAGTTACTACTTGTGACCCTGGTGCTAAAGATGTTTTTACCCATGGTTTAGTCTCTAAGCCAAGCTCTACAGCTTTTTTGGCTAATAAGCCTGCACCAATTAAAACATTTGGATTAGAAGTATTTGTGCATGAAGTAATTGCAGCAATTAATATTGATCCATCTTTGATTTCATAATCTGTTCCAAAAACTTTTGAAATTTTTTTTTCTTTTCTATTAGTTGCATTTTCAAAGACTTTTTTAAATCCTTTTGAAGCATCTGTTAATAAAACTTTGTCTTGAGGTCTCTTGGGTCCTGAAATTGTCGGTACGACTGTTGACATATCTAGTGACAGCGTATTAGTGAATTCAATTTCATCACTAGCCCATAATCCCTGTTCTTTAGCATATTTTTCTACTATGTTAACTGTATTTTCATCTCTTCCAGAAAATCTTAAATACTTTAAAGTCTCATCGTCAATTGGAAAAAAACCACACGTAGCTCCATATTCTGGAGCCATATTTGCAATAGTTGCTCTGTCAGCCAAGGTTAAATTTTTTAAGCCATCGCCATAAAATTCAACAAATTTTCCAACAACACCGTGGTCTCTTAACATTTTTACTACAGTTAAAACCAAATCAGTTGCCGTTGTACCTTCTGGCATTTTACTTGTTACTTCAAATCCAATTACTTCAGGAATTAGCATTGAAATTGGTTGACCTAACATTCCAGCTTCAGCCTCAATTCCACCCACACCCCAACCAAGAACAGATAGTCCATTAACCATAGTGGTATGACTGTCAGTACCAACCAATGTATCTGGAAATAAATAATCTTCATTCTTAAACTTTTCTGACCAAACTACTTTTGATAAATATTCTAAATTAACTTGATGACAAATTCCTGTTCCTGGCGGAACTATTCTAAAGTTATTAAATGCTTGTTGGCCCCATTTTAAAAATGAGTATCTTTCACCATTTCTTTTAAATTCAATGTCTACATTTTTTTCAAATGAATTTTTATTTGCTGACATATCAACTTGTACTGAATGATCGATGACAAGATCAACTGCCGATAATGGATTAATAGTATTTGGGTCTTTATTTTTTTCTTTAACAGCCTCCCTCATAGCTGCAAGGTCAGCAACCGCTGGAATTCCAGTGTAATCCTGCAATAAAACTCTTGCTGGTCTATAAGCTATTTCAGTTGTAGATTTTTTTGTTTTTAACCATTCTTTGATAGCTTCTATTTGATTTTTAGTAACAGACAAATCATCCTCATATCTTAATAAATTTTCCAATAAAACTTTAAGTGATTTAGGTAATTTTGAAATTCCATCTAAACCATTTTTTTCAGCTTCAAATAGAGAGTAATATTTGTATTTTCTATTATTAATATCAATAGATTTTAAAGAATTATAAGAATCTTTATTTCCTGGTTTCATTTAGTTTTAGATGTAGAACCCTATTATACAAACAACAAGTAGCAATGACATAGCATAATTAAATCGTTTAATAAAATTATTATTTGTAGCAAATTTCCTTAAAAATTTACCAAAAAAAGCCCAGGAGGTAATACTTGTCAAAGCTGTCATGGAACAAACCACTATAACTGTTAAAGAACTATTAAAATAATCATCTTCTAGTACAAATTTTGAAATCAACGTGATTCCTGCCATCACTCCTTTGGGGTTTAAGAACTGAAATATAAAAGTGTCTATAAATTTTACTGGATTAACTTTTTCACCTTCTTTAGATAATGATGAAAATGATATTTTATATGCCAAGTAAATTAAAAAAAAAGTTCCTAAAATTCTAATTATTTCCTGTATAATAGGATATTTAATAAAAGTTGATATCAGTGCAAAGTTAGTCAGAACGACAAAGGCTGTATATCCCAACCAAACACCTAGTATTAAAGGTATTGTTTTTTTTATTCCAAAATTAAAACCTGAAAAAGATGCTACAGCATTATTTGGCCCTGGCGTAAAACCTAAAGATAATGAAATTCCAATTAACAAAAATAACTCAGGATGCATATAAGAATTAAGCTATTGGTAGCCCATTTTCTGATTTTTGAGATGGATGAACTAAAATTACTTTTCCTTCTTTATTTATAGATCCTAAAATTAAAACTTGAGAAACAACACCTGCAATATTTTTTTCAGCAAAATTACAAACACCTATTACCTGTTTTCCTTTGAGTTTTTCTTCATTATAATAATGGGTAATTTGAGCTGATGATCTTTTAATCCCTATTTCTTCTCCAAAGTCAATTTCAACTACCAATGAAGGTTTTCTAGCTTTTTCGTTTTTCTTAACTGAAATTACTGTGCCAACTCGAATATCTGCTTTATCAAAGGTATCAAAGGTAATTTGTTCTTTCATATAATTAATATATAATGGAAGTTAAATATGAGTACAGAAAATAATTCAGAACTTTTGTTTAATAACTCTGTTAAAATTTTAACAGACTTAATAGGTTTTAAAACCATTTCAGGAGAAGATAATAGCTCATTAATTAACTATTGCGATGATATCTTAAAAAAAATAGGTGCAACTTCTTTTAGAACTTATGATGATGAAAAAAAGAGAGTTAATTTATTTGCAACACTCAAAGCAAAAAATTCAAATAACAAAAAACCAATAATTTTATCTGGCCACACAGATGTCGTTCCAGTCTCAAAAGGTTGGAGCACAGACCCCTTTACAGCTACAGTCAAAAATGACAAATTATATGGTAGAGGCTCATGTGATATGAAAGGATTTATTGCATGTACTTTAGCATTTGCACCAATATATTCTAAATCAAATTTAGATAGAGATATTCATTTTTCTTTTACTTTTGATGAAGAAACAGCGTGTCAGGGTGCTCCTATTTTAATAGAAGAATTAAAAAAGAGAAATATTAAAGATGGCATTTGTATCATAGGAGAACCAACTAATATGAAGGTTATTGATGCTCATAAAGGATGTTATGAATATACAACTTATTTTAAAGGTTTAGCTGGTCATAGTTCAGCGCCACATAAAGGTGTGAGTGCTGTTGAGTATGCCTCGAGGTATGTAAATAAATTAATTGAATTGAGAGAAGAACTAAAAAATAGAGCGCCTAAAGACTCTATTTTTGACCCACCACATTCAACTCTTTCCATTGGTGGAGTTTTTGGTGGCATTGCACACAATGTAATTGCAGATAAGTGTCACGTTAATTGGGAAACAAGACCAGTTGTTAAAGAAGATGGTATTTTTTTAAATAAAGAAATAGATAAATTTGCAAAAGAAGAATTATTACCTGAGATGAAAAAGATTTTTCTGAATTCATCAATTGAAAAAGATATAATTGGTGAAATAGTTGGTTTTGATAGAAAAGATAAATCAGATGCTTGTGAATTAATTTCAACTTTAACTGGTGATAATTCTAGACAGGTCGTTTCATTTGGCACAGAAGCAGGTTTATTTCAAGAAATAGGAATCAGCACTGTTGTATGTGGACCTGGATCTATTGAACAAGCCCATAAAATTGATGAATTTATAGTTTTGGGTGAACTTAAAAAATGCTTAAATTTATTAGATGGAATTAAAAACAATTCTATTACTAACTAATCGTTCCAACCACTAACTACTTTAACTTCCAAATACTCTTCTAAGCCTAGCTTTCCTGCTTCACGACCAATACCTGAATGTTTATAACCTCCAAAAGGTGCATCTGGTGCTAAACCTGCGCCATTAATATCAACCATTCCAGATCTTAATTTTCTAGCAACACGATTAGCTTTTTCTTGATCTTGAGTCTGAATAAAATTTAATAATCCATAAGGAGTATCGTTTGCGATTGCGATTGCTTCCTTTTCTGTTTCAAAAGGTATAATCGATAAAACAGGTCCAAAAATTTCAGTTCTAGCAATTTGCATTTGATTATTAACATCTGCAAAAGCCGTAGGTTTTACAAAGTATCCTTTATCTAAACCATCTGGCTTACCTGTTCCTCCAGCGACTAATTTTGCACCCTCATCAATTCCAACTTGAATTAAAGATTGAATTTTATCAAATTGAGTTTTCGAAACAACTGGTCCTATGTGATCACCTTCTTTTGTTGCAATATCAACCTTCATTGAATTAGCAAAGTTTTTTACTCTTTCAACCGTCTCATCATAAATTGATTTTTCAACCAACATTCTTGTTGGTGCATTACAGGATTGACCTGTATTTCTAAAACATCTAAGGGCACCCCTTTCAACCGCTTCTGCATCAGCATCTTTGAATATAATATTTGCTCCTTTTCCACCCATTTCAAGACTAACTCTCTTAAAATCTTTTGCTGCATTTTGTGAAATTAATGCTCCTGCTCTGGTCGATCCTGTAAATGAAATCATATTTACATCGGGATGACTTGTTAAAGCATTTCCTGTTACTGCCCCATCTCCATTCACTAAATTAAAAACACCTTTTGGTAATTTAATTTCATCTATCATTTCAGCTAAAATCATTGAAGATAGTGGTGCTAACTCAGATGGTTTAAGAACCATTGTACAACCGGCAGCAATTGCTGGAATTACTTTTAAACAAGTTTGGTTCATTGGCCAATTCCATGGAGTAATTAACGCACAAACACCTTTCGGTTCATGTAAAACATTATTATTAAGAGCGTGCTCTCCTAACTTTGCTTCAAATGTATATTCTTTTAAAACTTTTATAAAAGATTTTATATGACTAGCGCCAGTTCCTGCTTGTAGTTGAGTAGAAAAATCAATAGGTGCGCCCATTTCTAATGATATGGCTTTAGCCATATCTGCCCATCTCTTTTTATAAAGGTCATATAAGGCTTCAAGATATTTTAATCTTTCTTCTTTTGATGAAAATCCCCAAGTTTCAAATGCTTTTTTAGCGGCACTTACCGCATCATTTACATCTTCTATTCCACCCAAAGATATAACTGCACATTTTTCTTCTGTTGAAGGGTCTGTTACTTTTAGGTCATTAGGTTTTTTGGGAGAAACCCATTCACCATTGATATAAAAATTTTTCTTATCTAGCATTTTTAGAAACTATCTCTTCTTTATGATTTTGCAAATAAATTTGTCAGTTCATAAACAATTGTTGCTGCAGCTAATGAAGTAACTTCAGCATGATCATATGCAGGTGAAACTTCGACCACGTCAGCTGAAACAAGATTTAAACCAGACAGTCCTCTCAAGACATTAACCATTTCTCTTGTAGTCATGCCTGCTATTTCTGGGGTACCTGTCCCTGGGGCAAAAGCTGGGTCTAAAACATCTATATCTATTGATAAATATAAAGGATTATCACCTACTCTTTTTCGAATTCTTTCTACTATTTTATCTATTCCTTCAGTTTGAAATTCATCACAATGGATTATTTTAAAACCAAAACTTTCATCATTTTTAATGTCATCTCTACTATAGAGTGGACCTCTAATACCAACATGCATTGAAGCATCATCTAAAAACAAGCCTTCTTCTCTGGCTCTTCTAAAAGGAGTTCCATGAGTATAAGGAGCACCGAAATATGTATCCCACGTATCTAAATGAGCATCAAAATGTACCAATGCAACTGGCCCATTATTCATTTTGTTGACAGCTCTTAAAAGGGGAAGTGCAATTGTGTGATCTCCGCCTAAGCTAATAATACCGCCAACTTTATTAAGAAGCTCTGTTGCTCCTTGTTCTATTTGTTTAATAGCCTCGTCTATATTGAAAGGATTACAAGTAATATCGCCTGCATCAGCAACTTGCTGAACTTTAAAAGGTTCAACATCATAACTTGGGTGATAGTTAGTTCTCAAATGTCTTGATGCTTGTCTAATGCCCATTGGTCCAAATCTAGCACCAGGTCTATAGCTTGTCCCTGCATCAAATGGTATTCCAACTATTGCAACATCACAACTTTCAACATCTCTTAACTCTGGTAATCTTGCAAAAGTAGAGGGACCAGCAAATCTAGGGACTTTAGTTCCGCTGATAGGTTGAACTGGATCTTTATTTTTATTTTTTTTCATTATATAAATAGTAAATATACCATATTCTATTAGTTTAGAATAACTTCAAAAAATATTATTTATGATCTTATTTAGAGCTATATTACTTTTTTTTGTCTTAATAAACCCTCTTAACGCCAATACAATTTATAATTTAATTAAAATTCCTAACCTAGAAATTTATAAGATTGATACTAAAAATGGACTTAGGTACTTATATGCAACCAACCCATTTATGCTGGGTATTAATCATAAAAAAAATATTAATTGCTATAACTCAGATAAAAAAACTTTAGATGAAAAATTTAAGGTTATTATTAAAAATCTTGATAGATATTCTTTAAGATTTTTAAAAAGAATTAACTTAAAATATATAGTTTTGTGTGAAGATTTATCCATTGCAGAAATTAATACTGCCGGAATACCCAATAATATAACAAGAACTTTAATTCTTGATATAAAATTTAATGAGAGCTACTTTGAAAGAGCTATTCACCATGAAATATTTCATATGATCAATGACAGTCATGAAGAGCTTTTTGATGAGGAAGAGTGGAAAACATTTAATAAAAGAGATTTTAAATATAGCAAGTGCTCAACATGTAATAAAGACTGGAGTCTTGAGCTATTAAATAATAAATATGGATTTTTAACAGAGTATGCAAAATCAACTGTATCGGAAGATATGGCTGAAATTTTTTCTCATTTAATGTTTTATAAAAATAAAATCTATATTGATGATCCTATCATTAAAAAAAAAGTACAATTTATTAAAAATAGGATATTAAAAATAGACAATACTTTTTCTTTTTAGATAATGATTAAAAAAATTAAGATTTCAAAATCAGAAAAAATTATATTAATTTTTATAATTTTATTGGGAGTTCTATTTTTAACATCATTAATTATTCTTAAAAACAAATGTTTATTTGTTAAAAATTTTAATCCTGATAAAATTCAATTTAATAATCCGCAGAATATTGCAGTTCTTGAGGCTAGTTGTGGAAATGTGATAATAGAATTATATCCAAGTATTTCTCCTAACGCAGTAGAAAGGTTTAAAACTTTACTTAGATCTCGTGCTTATGATGATGTTGCTTTTCATAGAGTTATAGAAAATAAACTAATTCAAGCTGGTGATTTAGAGTTTGGTAAAAGAGAAAATCTAGATTATGGAAAAGTTGGGAGTGGGAAATCAGGACTCGGAACTATTAAATCAGAATTAGAGGTGCAGTTTGCATATAAAAGAGGAAGCGTAGGACTAGCCAGAACATTTGAAATGGATACTGAAGATAGCCAGTTTTTTATAATTCTCCAGGATGAGCCCTTATTTGAAGGTGAATATACCCCAATTGGAAAAGTTCTTTATGGCATGGAAGTTTTGGAAAAAATAAAGTTTATACCTAAATTTCAAATAGTTCCTAGGCCAGATTTTATTAATTCATTCAGATTATTAAAATAATCTATTTTTTTCTAATTAAAATATTATCAAAATAAAATAAGTTTCTTACATCTTTTAATAAATTTCTTAAACTAGGATTAAATTTACATTTAAAATTAATCAACTCGAGTTCATATTTTTTGTTTAAATAGTTAAATGATTCTCTGTTAAATAAATTTAAGTGCTCCAAAGGGTGTGCTGCATCTTTTTTTGGGATGTAATTTTTAATTAATTGATTTTTAAACCTAAATGAAGTCGGATAATTAAGGAGAACAAAGCCTCCTTTTTTAAGGTTTGGAAGAAATCCTTTAAAAATTTGATGTGGATCTGGTATGTGTTCAATAGTTTGGTCTGAATATATGAAGTCATATTGATTTTCATTTATTTTTAAATCTTTTATTACATTAATTCCTTTTTCTTTCATAAAATGGATTCTAGTATTTGATAATTCAAAAGCATCAACATCTAGTCCACTTTCTAGTGCTCTTGACGCCCAAAAACCCCAGCCTGCGCCAAATTCAAGTATTTTAATTTTTTTATTTTTAAAAATTTTTTTAATTAATTTGATTTCTTTATCGTATCTTAAATTTAAAATTTTTGATTCCAATTTTTTTTTTAAACTTGCTTCTGATGAAATTATTTTATCATAAAGTTCGTTTGAAAACTCTTCATCAGGTATATATTTCTGAAAGATTAATTTACACTCATTACATTCTGCTAATTGATAATCAAAATCTTTAAGCAAATGAACTGGCATTTTATTCTCATAATATTCATTTAAAAATTTTAATATTTTTTCATCTTTGTATGGAATACTGAATAATACTTTATATTCTAAATTAAAACAAACTGGACAGTTAGTTCTTTCAATCAGTTTCATTTAATTTACCAATGGTTTGCCTGTTGCTAAAGTATGTTTAATTCTATCTTGAGTTTCTTTTGTTTCTATTAGTTTCATAAAAGCATCTAGTTCTAATTTATATAAATCATCTTCTGTAAGTATTTTATCTATTGTGGTTTCTCCACCACTTAAGACGTATGCCAATTCTTTAGCAACAGATACTCCGTGATCTAAAATAACTTTTTCATTATATAACTTTTCTATAATTTTATTCATTTCCTCTCTTACATTTTTTCCTGGTAGTCTAAATTTAAACTCATTCGGTGCAATAAAATCTTTATTATCATATAAAATTTTTTTACAAACATTTAATAAACTGTTTCTATTCATTATTTTTTTATCTTCTTGTTTTAAATATTTCATTGGTTCTGCTTCAGTAGGCGAGGTAGCTGTTCTTCCATACCCAATAATATCAAAAACTTTTAGAGGAGCATAATTGGGATCTGATTTTGCCTCATCAGTGTCTAACCATCTTGCTAGCATTTCCTTACACCCACCACCTGCTGGAATTAAACCCACAATAGTTTCAACTAATCCCACAACAATATTTGTGTGAGAAGCAACAAAATTACTTTGTACCATTACCTCAAACCCACCACCTAATGTTAACCCTGATGGAGCAGAAATTACAGGATGTTTTGAATATTTTAAATGTTTACATGTTTCTTGAAAATATTTGATGAATTTTTCAATCGATTTAAAATCATTCTTATCTGCAAATTGCATTGCGTAGGTTAAATTTACTCCCGCGGAAAATTGCATACTTTCATTAATTATTATCAATGGTTTATCAGTTGCTTTTTTCAGAGAATCCATTGAATCATAATCTAGGGCATTAGCTTTAGTGGTGAATTCAACAATATTATAATCATTGAACCTATAAATTTTTGCTGAATCGTTTCCGTCTAAACTTAAAGCTGTTTTTTTAACTTTACCTAAGGTGTCTATATTTGTGTATTTTTGTCTTACACCATAGAAATCTTCATTCTTAGTTTTTGATAAATTTATTAAAAAGTTATTTTCCTTAAATTCACCAACTTTATCAAAGAAATTTTTTACTCCAATTTCCTCTAACATCTCGAATGGTCCTTTGGACCAATTGAAACCAAGTCGCATTGCTTCATCTATATCATTAAATTCTTTTGTAATTCCTGGAACCAATGAAGATGCATATTTAATTATCTTAGAAATGACTGACCAAGCATAATCTCCATATTTATCTCCTCTGTTGATCAGTTTTTTTAAATCAACTTTATCTGATTTAATATCAATCTTTTTACTAGGTGAGTAATCACCTGTTTCAAGGTTAATAGCTTCCATTACCTTGGTGGCTCCATTTTTATTTATTCTATAAAAACCACCCCTACCTTTTCTTCCAGTATAACCTGTTTCTATTAATTTTTTTACTAATGGAATTTCTTTTGCAACTTCATGAAATTCATCAGACTTTGGCAATTCTTTAATAAAACTTTTTAATACATCAGCCATCAAATCAATGCCAATTAAATCGTATAAACCAAATACACCTGTTTTGGGAATACCCATGGGTCTTCCAAAAATTGCGTCTGCTTCTTCGACTGAAAGTTTCATTTTAAAAGCTTCTGTCATTGCAATCTGCATGGCATAAACACCAACTCTATTTCCTAAAAAACCTGGAGTGTCATTACAAATGATTGCTCCTTTACCTAATTCTATTTCACAAAATTCTTTTAACTGATTGATTTTATCAAGATCATTTTTTTCATTTTTAACAATCTCTAATAACCCCATATATCTAACGGGATTAAAGAAGTGAGTAATGCAGAAATCTTTTTTTTCTGCATCTGTTAAATGTTCAGATAAAATTCTAATTGGAATTGACGATGTATTTGAGGAAACTATCGCCCCATCTTTTCTTGATTTAAATATTTTTTCATAAATTTGATGTTTAATATCTATTCTTTCAACCACTGCTTC
>Ga0307986_10002253_pt1 | contig 13841 bp, 16 predicted proteins | sample EllFjometageno82_FD_203170 | JGI IMG/M metagenome (GOLD analysis project Ga0307986, IMG submission 203170) | Marine microbial communities from Ellis Fjord, Antarctic Ocean - #82 | ecosystem: Environmental > Aquatic > Marine > Unclassified | place: Southern Ocean | collected 2014-10-09
TTTTTTAAAAAAAATGGATTTTCAGTTGCTGTTGGAATTTTAAGTTTTATTTTTTTATTTAAAATTGGTGAGGCTTTTCTTGGGCGTATGTCGATAGTATTTTATAAAGAAATAGGATTTTCTAAAGGTGATATAGCAATCTACTCAAAAACTTTAGGATGGGTGACTACAGTTATCTTTACATTATTAGGTGGCCTCTTTGTAATTAGGTCTGGAGTTTTAAAGGCAATGTTTCTTGCAGGTATATTAATGGCTGCAACAAACTTATTGTTCACTGTCCTAGCATGGAGTGATAAATCGGAATTATTATTTGCTGTGGCGGTCATATTTGATGACATTGCAGCAGCTTTTGCAACAGTAGCCTTTGTTGCCTTTATTTCCTTGTTAGTCGATAGAACCTATACCGCAACCCAATACGCGTTACTTGCTTCTATAGGAACGGCAGGCAGAACAACACTTGCATCATCATCTGGTGCCTTGGTAGATTGGTTAAATGGTGATTGGGGAGTATTTTTCATCTTAACAGCCGTTATGGTGATTCCTTCTTTGATTTGTTTGTGGTTTATTAAAGATAAATTAAGACTCCGTGAAAAATAATTATTTTTATAAGAAACCTGTATCGAATATTTATAACAGTCCGTCTGAGGTTTCTGTGGTTACTTCTCAGATTATATATGGAGAAAAGTTCAAAATTTTATCTAAAAATAAAAAATGGTTACGAATAAAAACATTATTCGATAATTATACTGGTTACATTAAAGACGAAAATTATACAAGCGATCATAAATCTACACATAAGGTGTTTAGTCTTAAAGCTAATATTTTTAACAAAAAAAAAAATAGTACAAAATATTTTCTACCGTTCGCTTCAAAGATTTCAATAATTCAGAAAAATAAAAAGTTTATAGAATTTGAAAAAAATAAATGGATTGCAAAAAAAAATATAAAAAAAATTAATCATGTAGAAAAAAACTACTTAAAAGTATTAAAATTATTTTTGAAAACTAAGTATGTCTGGGGTGGCAAAACTTATAAAGGAATAGATTGTTCAGCTATTTTGCAATTATTTTATTATTATAATAATAAATTTTATCATAGAGATACAAAAGATCAATTAAGATACTCTAAAAGCAATATTAAAAGAAAAAAATTTAAAAAAGGTGATGTCATATTTTGGAAAGGGCATGTTGCTATTTGTATTAATGCAAAAAAATTAATTCATGCGTATGGACCTGAAAAAAAAGTAATCATTATGTCTATCTATAAGACACTTGAAAGAATTGAAAAAACAGCAAAATTAAAAGTGAAAAAGGTATCTTCAATAAAATATTAACTTCTGCCAAAATCTGGTTTATTAATATCTTGTTTCAATTTAATTATTTTTTTTCTAACTTTTTTGGTGTCAGTTAATTTCTTAATAATAGATCTATTATTTCTAGATTGAATATCTTGTTTAAATGAACGTAAATTTTTAATAAATAAATCAATAACTGTTGAAATATTTTTTTGATTATTGAAAAATATATCTCTCCACATAATTTCATTAGATGCAGCAATTCTTGAAAAATCTCTCAAACCTCCTGCACTAAATTTAATTAAATCGTACTTCTGCTGTTTTTCAAAGTCTGTTGCAGTTTTGACTAGGTTATATGCAATTAAGTGAGGTAAATGACTTGTCATAGAAAAGACAGTGTCATGTTTTCTTGAGTCCATAACAGCAACTCTAGAACCAATTTTTTTCCAAAACTTGCCTAGTATCTCAAGGTGCTTCTTATTAGTTTTTTTTTCTTTTATTAATATACACCATTTATTTAGGAATAAATTTTTTACACCATGTTCGGGGCCACTAACTTCTGATCCTGCTATGGGATGGCTGGATGTCCAAAAAATCCCTTTTTTCAATTTCTTTTTAATTAATTCCATAGGTTTTGCTTTAGATGAGCCAACATCTGTAATGATAGTTTTAGGTGACAGGTATTTATTTATTTTTAAAATTATTTTTTCATATTCTCCCAAGGGTGTACAAAATATTATCAAGTCTAAATTTGGGGTAATTTTTTTAAAATCACGTATAACCTCGCATGGTAGTTTTAATTTTTTAATTTTCAAAATATTTGATTTAGATTTTTCATAAATAAATATTTTTTTTGCTATTTTCTTATCAGCTATAGATCTTAATAATGAAGATCCAATTAAACCGCATCCTATAATTAAAATATTTTTCATAATTAGTTAAATATAATCCTAATTGCCTTTACAAATATTGTATTTTCTTTTTTGGATCCAATTGTTAGTCTTAATTTGTTTTTAATATTATATCCATCTTTCATGGATCTTAATATAATTCCTTTAGATTGTAATTTATTCAAAACATAATTAGCTGAAAATTCACATTTATCAAAATTTAGTAATAGAAAATTAGCCGTAACTTCATTTGAAAAAATGTTTAGTTTTTCTAAAATATTTTTAACTTTCTTTGCTTCGGTAATATTGTGTATTACAGATTGATTGATAAACTTTCTATCTTTTAAAGCTTCTGTTGCTGCAATTTGTGCCAGTTGATTTACATTAAATGGTGGTTTAATTATATTCATTGCATTAATAATTTTTTTTGGACCATAACCCCAGCCAACTCTTAAAGAGGCTAATCCATAAACTTTAGAAAATGTTCTTATTACGACTACATTATCTCTATTTTTAAATAAGTCTAAGCTTGATTTATAATCTTTATTTTTCATGTATTCAAAATATGCATCATCTAAGACTAATAAAATATTTTTTCTTAATTTTTTCCTTAGCTCCAATAATTCTAATTTATTTAAATAAGTTCCTGTAGGGTTATTTGGGTTAGCAATAAATACTATCTTAGTTTTTTTTGTAACTTCTTTAATTATTTCTGCTACCGAAACTTTAAATTTTTTTTCTTTTGAAAAGATAACTTTTGCTCCAACAATTTTTGCATAAATTCTGTACATTAAGAAGCTATATTGAGGTACTATCACTTCATCCGATGGTTTTAAATATAGCTGGCAAATCATCTGAATTATCTCATCTGATCCTGCTCCACAAATAATCTTATTAAAATCACAATTAAATTTATTTGAAATTTCTTTTCTTAAAACTTGTGCCTTACTGTCTGGGTATTTAGACAAAATTAAATTTTTATCATTTAAAACCATTTTTACTTTTGGACTAACGCCTAATGCTGACTCATTTGCTGATAATTTGATGATATTTTTGAATTTACCTATATTTGATTTTCCTGGTTTATAGGCCTCTATTCTAAATTTTTTAAACTTTGGAACTGTCATTTTATTAATCTTATAAATAAAATATTAAACTTTCATACAGAATAAGTCATTTTTTTAAAAAATTGACATAAGAAATACTATCTAGTACAAAAAATATGCGCTGATTTAACTGAATTGCGAGCGCTTAAAAAAAACCGCTAAATATGTTTTTTTATCTCACAATTCAAATTAGTTATTAATTATGAACAAAAATGTGAACATAAAAAATTTAATAATAGAAAAACCATTAAAATTAGATTGTGGTCAGACTATTAACAATTTTCCTTTAGCTTATGAAACTTACGGCTCTCTTAACAGCAAACAAGATAATGCTATTTTAATTTTTCATGCTTTAACAGGTGATCAATTTGTATCTGGATTAAACCCAATAACTAAAAAAGATGGTTGGTGGTCATATGCTGTTGGTCCTGCAAAGGCTGTTGACACGGATAAATATTTTGTAATTTGTGCCAATGTAATCGGTGGATGTTTAGGTTCTTTTGGTCCTAGCATGACTAACCCTGCAACAAATAAAGTTTATGGAACTACCTTCCCAATTATCACAATAAATGACATGGTAAACGCACAATATAATCTTTTAGAATTTTTTAAAATTGAAAAATTATTTGCAGTCATAGGTGGATCTATGGGTGGTATGCAGGTTCTTCAATTTGTAAGCAATTTTCCTAACAAGGCAAAAATAGCAATTCCAATTGCTACTACCTCAAATCACTCAGCACAAAATATTGCTTTTAATGAACTTGGAAGACAATCTATTATGGCTGACACAAACTGGACAAATGGAGACTACTCTAATCAAAATAAAAATCCTAACAAAGGTTTATCTGTTGCCAGAATGGCTGCTCACATAACTTATTTATCTAAAAATGGCTTACAAGAAAAATTTGGCAGAAAATTACAAGAAAGAGATGATTTAAAGTTTAGTTTTGACGCAGATTTTCAGATCGAAAGCTATCTAAGATATCAAGGCTCCGTATTTGTAGATAGATTTGATGCTAATAGCTATCTATATATTACAAGGGCAATGGATTATTTTGATTTAATTAAACAACATGGTGGAAATTTATCTAAAGCATTTACAGATACTAAAACTAAATTTCTTATTATATCATTTACTTCAGATTGGCTTTATCCGACTTCTGAAAATAAAGAAATTGTTATAGCCTTAAATGCTATAGGTGCAGATGTTGGGTTTGTTGAAATTGAATCTGATAAAGGTCATGATTCTTTTTTATTAAATACACCTAACTTTTTGGATACTTTAAAAGACTATATTAATACTTCATATCAAAATAATAAATAATGAAACAAGAATTTAAAATAATTGCAGAATTAATAGAAACCAACACTAGAGTTTTAGATGTTGGATGTGGTGACGGTACTTTAATGGAGTTTTTAAAAATTAATAAAAAGATAGATATAAGAGGAATTGAAATTTCAAAAAACAATGTTCAACAATGTATTGGGAAAGGTTTAACTGTAATTGAAGGAGATGCTGAAAAAGATCTTTCTCAATTTCCTGACGGGTCTTTTGATTTTGTAATTTTAAGTCAAACGTTACAGGCCTTTCTTAACCCTGAAAAAGTAATATCTGAGCTATTAAGAGTTGGAAAAAAAGCGATTGTCACAATACCCAATTTTGGTTATTGGAAAGTTAGATTACATTTATTGATCAAAGGTACTATGCCTGTCACGAGAACTTTACCTGATGAATGGTACAATACACCAAATTTACATATGTGTACAATTCAAGATTTTTTTGATTTTTGTAAAAGAAGAGAAATTAACTTATATAACTCCATTGCCCTCCATAATCTAAAATCATCAAAAATAACTAATGTAAATTTAACTTTAAAAAACTTAACGGCTGTACTTGGAATTTTTTTAATAGAAAAGTAAATGGATATAAAAATAATACCTTGTCTGCAAGACAACTATTCTTATTTAATAATTGATAAAGAAAATAATACCGCTTGTGTAATTGATCCTAGTGAAACTGATCCTATCGTTGAATATTTAGAGAATAATAAAATTAAATTAAAATTTATACTAAATACACATCATCATTATGATCATGTTGGTGGTAATCAGGAATTAAAAAAAAAATATGCCGCAAGTGTTATTGGTTACAGAAAAGACAAAAAAAGAATACCTGGTATAGACATATTGCTTAATGATCAAGAAAACTGGGTACATAAAAATTTTGAAGCTAAAATAATCTATATTCCAGGACACACTCTTGGTCACATATGTTTTTACTTTTATAAAGAAAAAGCCGTATTTACCGGGGATACCCTTTTTTCGTTAGGTTGTGGGAGGATATTTGAAGGTACATACTCTCAGATGTTTGATTCTTTAATGAAATTAAAAGAACTACCAAAAAATACTAAAGTTTATTGTGGTCATGAATATACTAAAAAAAATTCAGATTTTTGTTTAACTCATGATACAAATAATAAAAATCTCAAAAAAAAAATACATGCTATAAATGCAAAGTTGAAAAGTGGACTACCCACTATTCCATCAACTATTAAGGATGAATTAGAGTGTAATATTTTCCTTAGGTCTAACAATGTAGAAACCTTTTCAAAATTAAGGGATTTAAAGGACAATTTCTAACTTATTCGTACTTGACTATAATAAGCCTCAGACTATATTGCTGCTTATAAAAAACAGATTAAACAATGTCATACGCAATCATACAAACCGGTGGAAAACAGTACAAAGTTAAAGCTGGAGAAATACTTAAAATCGAAAGATTAGAGGATTCTAAAGCTGAAACAAAAATCGAATTTAAAGAAATTCTGGCTTATGGAGATGACAAAACTATTGAAGTTGGGTCTCCAGTAGTTAAAGGTGCGAAAGTTGAGGCTGACCTTGTCGAAAATGGAAAAAATAGAACAATTTTAATCTTTAAGAAAAGAAGAAGACAAAATTCCAGAAGAAAAAATGGTCATAGACAACAATATTCATTAATAAGAATTAGCAAAATTTTTTCTAAAGACGGTAAAGTTTTATCTGAAGCAGATAAAATGGTTAAGCCAACTAAAAAAATTGAAAAAGTAAAGATTGTGTCAGATACAAAAAAAACAGAAACTAAAGCTAAGGTATCTACAAAAAAAACAGAGACTAAAGCTAAGGTATCTACAAAAAAAACAGAGACAAAAGTAGCAAGTAAATAAATAGATAGATTATGGCAACAAAAAAAGCAGGTGGATCATCGAGAAATGGAAGAGATAGTGCCGGTCGTAGACTTGGTGTTAAAAAGTACGGTGGTGAAGTAGTAATCCCTGGAAATATAATTGTTAGACAAAGAGGTACTAAAATTTTCCCTGGAGAAAACGTAGGAATGGGCAGAGATCATTCCATTTTTTCTGTCATTGAAGGAAAAGTGGTATTTAAAAAAGGTAAAGCAGACAGAACATTCGTTTCCGTAAAACCTAATTAGTAGTACAACTAAAAACTAACAGTTGTATTATGAAGTTTCTAGATCAAGTTAAAATTTATGTAAAGGCCGGCAATGGAGGAAATGGATCTCCTAGTTTTCGTAGAGAAAAATTCATTGAATACGGTGGACCTGATGGTGGAGATGGAGGAAAAGGTGGCTCTGTACTCTTAAGATCAGAAAGAAATTTAAATACACTCATAGATTATAGATTTCAACAACATCATAAAGCTGGACGAGGCGAAAATGGATCTGGTCAAAATCGCACTGGTCATGGTGGTGAAGATTTATTTTTAAAAGTTCCAATAGGTACACAAGTTTTTGAAGAAGATAATAAAACTTTAATTTATGATTTTAAAAAAGAAGGTGAAGAGTTTGTTGTTGCTAATGGTGGTAAGTGCGGACTTGGGAATACTAGATTCAAAAGTTCCACTAACAGAGCCCCAAAAAAATTTACGAAAGGTGCAATAGGTGAAGAGTTTGTAATTTGGCTTCAATTAAAAACTATTGCAGACGTAGGTATAGTGGGATTACCTAATGCAGGTAAATCTAGCTTATTAGCAGCCATTACAAATGCTACACCCAAGATTGCAAATTATAAATTTACAACTTTAAATCCTAACCTTGGTGTTGCTATTTATGATGACAAAGAAATAACTTTAGCAGATATACCTGGATTAGTTGAGGGCGCACATGAAGGAATTGGTCTTGGAATTCAATTTTTAAAACACATAGAAAGATGTAAAACTTTAATGCATTTAATAGATATTACTGGTGAAGATATTGAAAGTGCATATCAACAAGTGAAAAAAGAGCTTGGTAGCTACAGCAAAGAGATCCTTAAAAAAAAAGAAATAATTGTATTAAATAAAATAGATTTACTAGATGAAAAACAAATAAAAGAAATTTTGAAAAACTTCTCTAAAAATAAAGACTCTGAAGTGATAACTCTGTCAACATTGGAGAAAGGATCAATATCAAAAATTAAAGCTAAATTACTCTCTTATGTATCTTGAGAACTCCAAAATAATCGTAATCAAGATCGGCTCATCATTATTGATAGACAGCAATAAAAAAATAAGGAAAAAGTGGCTTTCTGAATTTGCGAAAGATATTAAAAAATTAATTAAAGAAAATAAAAAAGTTATTATTGTAAGCTCGGGTGCTATTGCAATGGGCTGTAAAAAACTGAGTCTAAATAAAAAAAACCTAAAAATTGATAAATGTCAGGCCGTAGCATCAGTTGGTCAAATTGAACTTATGAATTTATTTTCAGTAATATTTGCTAAACAAAAAATTAATATATCTCAAATTTTACTTACACTTGAGGACACCGAACAAAGAAGAAGAGCTTTAAATGCCAAAAGAACTTTTGACAATTTATTTCAATTAGGTTTTGTACCTATTGTTAATGAAAATGATACTATAGCAACCACAGAAATTAAATATGGTGATAACGATAGATTGGCTTCTAGAGTTGCACAAATATCTGGGGCTGACTCATTAATACTTCTTTCTGATGTTAATGGCCTTTACACTCAAAATCCTAAAATTTATAAAAATGCAAAATTAATAAAAGAGATAAAAATTATAGATAAAGAAATAGAAAAAATTGCAACTGAAAGTGTCAGTGAATATGGGACTGGTGGAATGAAAACTAAAATTGATGCTGCAAAAATATGCCATCTATCAGGTTGCCAGATGGCAATAGCTAACGGCTTGTTAATTAGGCCTATCAAGAGAATTATTGAAAAAAATAATTGTACCTGGTTTTTATCAAAAATTTCAAAATTAGATGCTAGAAAAAAATGGATTATTAGCTCTATTTCACCCAAAGGAGAGCTTGTTATTGATGATGGTGCCAAACAAGCACTTTCTAATGGTAAAAGTTTATTAGCCGCTGGTATTAAAAAAGTTTTTGGTAATTTTAAAAAAGGTGATCATATAAAAGTATTGGACAAACAAAACTCTGTGTGTGCTAGAGGTCTAAGCTCCTTCTCGTCTGATGAAATAATAAAAATTATGGGACACCATTCAAAAGAAATTGAAAAATTATTAGGATATGTTGCAAAATCTGAGGTTGTACATAAAGATGATATGGTAGAAGTATAAATGACTCAAATTATGAATTTAATAGGACAAAAAGCTAAAAAAGCATCTTTTGAAAAAATTAATACAAAAATAAAAAATAGAGTTTTAAAAAGATATGCTTCATTATTAGATAAAAAAAAAAAACTTATCCTTAAAGCAAATACAAAAGATATAAAATCTGCTTTGGAAAAAGGTTTAAAAAATAATTTAATTGATAGGCTGACTATTAATCAAAAAAAATTAAACGACATAAGGAGCTCTGTTAAAAAAATTGCTAAACAGAAAGATCCTATTGATAATATTTTAGAAAAGTGGAGTCAACCCAATGGTTTAAAAATTACTAGGGTATCAATACCTATTGGAGTTATAGGGGTTATATATGAAAGTAGACCCAACGTTACATGTGATGTTGCAAGTTTGTGCTTCAAATCTGGTAATGCTGTGATTTTAAAAGGGGGCTCAGAAGCTTTAAATACAAATAAAATCTTTGCTAAATTATTTAGAAAAGCTCTTAAAGAAAATAAGGTTAATGAAAACTTTATCCAATTTGTAGATTCAAAAAATAGAAAAATGGTAGATTTTATGCTTTCAAAAATGAAAGATTATATTGATGTAATAATACCTCGCGGTGGAAAAAATTTGGTAAAGAAAGTGCAGAATTTATCTTGTGTACCAATCATAGGGCATTTAGAAGGTATTTGTCATACTTACATTGATAAAGATGCTGAATTAAAAATGGCTACTAATATTGTTTACAATGCCAAACTAAGGAATACTAGCATTTGTGGTGCCACAGAAACAATTTTACTCCACAAAAAAATTGTTAAAAAATTCTGTAATCCTATTTTAAAAAAACTAGAGGAGGATAATTGTAAAATATATGGGGACCACTTTTTAAACAAAAATTATAAAGGAAAAATATATCCCGCGAAAGAAAAGGATTGGTCTACAGAGTACTTGTCGGCTACAGTATCTGTAAAAACTGTTAAAAATTACCAAGAAGCAATTAATCATATTAACAAATATGGGACCATGCACACAGATTCAATAGTTACTAGAAATAAAAAAACTGCCAATAAGTTTTTAAAAGATGTCAAAAGTTCGATAGCAATGCACAATACATCAACACAATTTGCTGATGGTGGTGAGTTTGGTTTTGGAGGAGAGGTGGGCATTTCAACAAATATACTCCCTCCTAGAGGCCCCGTGGGTTTGGAGCAACTTGTTTCTTATAAATATGAGGTAGTTAGTAATGGCAAAACTCGAAAGTAAACTTAAACCTCAAAAAATTAAAATTGGTATTTTGGGAGGTACTTTTGATCCAGCTCATAAGGGGCATTTAGAGATATCTATACAAGCAAAAAAAAGATTTGAATTAAAAAATATTATTTGGGCTATTACAAAAAAAAATCCATTTAAAAATAAAAGTAGTTCTAATCTAAAAGATAGGACTAAATTTGCTAAAAAATTGATAGATAAAAATCATTATATTAAAGTAAAATTTTACGAGAACATAATATCCTCTAATAGAACAATTGATTTAATAAGATATTTAAAAAAAAATAAACAGTTTGAGATATATTTCATTATGGGTGCTGACAATCTCGTAAATTTTCACAAATGGTATAAATGGAAATCTATTATTAAAGAATGTAATATTTTGGTATTTGACCGTCGAGGCTATAAGGCTAAATCTTTAAAGTCAGTAACTTTTAATAGGAAAAATAAAAAGAACCTAACATTTATTAATTTTAAAAAAGTCAATATTTCATCTTCTCAATTAAGAAAAATTTGATAAGGTTAGATGAATTAATGGAAAAAAATACAGACCTTAAAAAAATTATATTAGACACACTAGATTCCAATAAAGCTTTAGACATAATTTCTATAGATCTTAAAAATAAAAGCTCTATGGCAGACTATATGATTATAGCAAGTGGGACTTCTTCAAGGCATATACAGTCTTTATCAGAACAAGTGTTGGAAAAGCTTAAAACTAATGGAGTTAAAAATTCTAAAATAGAAGGAAAAGAAAGCTTAGATTGGAAATTAGTTGATGGTATCGACTTAATTATACATATTTTTAATCCTGAAAAAAGAAAATTTTATGAACTTGAAAAAATATGGTTAGAACTGATCCCTAAAGAAAAAATAACTATATAAATAATATGAAAAAATTATTACTTATTATTACTTTGTCTCTATTTTTTTTAGAAAAAAGTTTTTCTGAAAATGTTGATATTTATAAAAAGATAGATTTGTTTGGTGAAGTCCTTGAAAAAATTAATGAAGAATATGTTGATGTAATAGATCAATCCAAAAGTATGGATGCTGCAATAAATGGATTATTACAATCTCTAGATCCCTATTCAGCTTACATGACTCCTGAAAGCTTTGAGAGCATGCAGACTGAAACAAGTGGTAAATTTGGTGGTCTTGGAATTGAGGTTGGCATGGAAGCTGGTGTAGTAAAAGTAATCTCTCCTATTGATAATAGTCCAGCATCAAAAGCTGGCTTAAAGGCAGGGGATTATATTGTAAAAATTAACAACACACAGGTTCAAGGAAAATCATTAACGGAAGCTGTTGACTTGATGAGAGGATCTGTTGGATCTAGCATTGAGATAACAGTTAGAAGACGTGGCATTAAAAAAGCGTTAACCTTCAATATAACGCGGGAAATTATTCAAGTTCAATCAGTTAAATCTGAGCTTATTGATAATATTGGCTACATTAGACTCACCTCCTTTAACGAAAATAGTAGTAAACAAATTAATAAAAAAATTAAAACCTTAAATCAAAACAAAGACTTAAAAGGATATATTTTAGATTTAAGAAATAATCCTGGAGGATTACTTTCTCAAGCTATAACAATTTCAGACTTTTTTTTGGAGAACGGTGAGATTGTATCAACTAAGAGCCGAACAATTTCAGAGAACAGAAAATGGTTTGCTAAAGAGGGGGATATAACTGATGGTAAGACATTAATTGTTCTCATCAACTATGGATCAGCATCAGCATCAGAAATAGTAGCTGGTGCATTAAAAGACCACAAAAGAGCAATTATACTTGGGGAGAATAGCTACGGAAAAGGATCGGTACAATCTATAATTCCATTAAAAAATAAAGGTGCTATTAGATTAACAATCGCTAAATACTACCTGCCTTCAGGAAAATCTATTTCAGAAGTGGGTGTAACACCGGATATAGAAGTTATAGAAGCATCAGAAAATTTTAAATTTAATTCTGAGACAGACAATCAATTAAATTTTGCATTAAAGCTACTTAACGGATAAATGAAAAGCAAGAATTTAGATTTACCCTTAAGAAGTGGAGTTGGGATTGCTGTATTAAACAAAGACAATAAGGTCTTTGTTGCAAAAAGAATAGATAATCAAAAAAATTTCTGGCAAATGCCTCAAGGTGGAGTTGATGTGGGTGAAGATTATTTAACTGCTGCCTATAGAGAATTAGAAGAAGAAACTAGTATAAAAAATGTTGACCTAATAAAAGAGATTGATGGATTGATCTCGTATGAGCTACCTAAAAATTTGCTAGGTGTTATCTGGAAAGGTAAATACAGAGGCCAAGAACAAAAATGGTTTGTAATGAGGTTTTTAGGGAAAGATAGTGAAATTAATATTAAAACTAAAAATCCAGAGTTCTGTGAATGGAGATGGATTGATCTTGAAAATATAACTGACTTAGTTGTAGACTTTAAATTACACGTGTATGAGGATGTTAAAAGAAAAGTTAATGAAATTCTTAATTAAGAGTTTTTAGTACATCAATTTTTTGATCCACTAAATATTTGTCTTGATCTGTAATTTCACTATTTGCTGAGTACACTTCTGCTTGCTTGAGTAATTCACTAATTTTATCTTTATCCATGTCTTTAATATTAAAAATAGAGCTGGTTAGTACTGATAGATTATTATTCTTAAATTCAACAATTCCATCTTCGACATAGTAATTTTCTTCCCCAGATTTAGAAAAGATTTTAATAACACCAGGTTTTAGAAATGAAATAATAGAAATATGGTCTCTTAAAATTCCCATTTCTCCTTCAAAAGCAGGTACAACAACTTCTGTTACATCTTCTTTTGAAAGAAAAGATTTCTCAGGGTTTACTATTTCTATCTTAAATTCTTCACTCATTATGCGGCAGCATCCTTTGCCATTTTTTCGGCTTTTTCTATGGCTTCTTCAATTGTTCCAACCATATAAAATGCAGCTTCAGGTAAATGGTCATACTCACCATTACAAATTGCAGCAAAACCTTTAATTGTAGATTCTAAATCTACTAGTTTTCCAGGTGAGCCTGTAAAGACTTCTGCAACAAAGAAAGGTTGAGATAGGAATCTTTGAATTCTTCTAGCTCTTGCTACAGTTAATTTGTCTTCTTCAGAAAGTTCGTCCATTCCTAATATTGCAATAATATCTTGGAGAGATTTATAAGTTTGAAGAATTTTTTGTACCTCTCGTGCGACTCTATAATGTTCATCTCCAACAATTCTTGGATCTAAAATTCTAGAAGTAGAGTCTAGCGGATCAACTGCTGGATAAATTCCAATTTCAGCTATTTGTCTAGATAATACTGTTGTTGCATCTAAGTGAGCAAAAGATGTAGCAGGTGCTGGATCTGTTAAGTCATCTGCTGGTACATAAATCGCCTGCACAGATGTAATTGATCCTTTGTTAGTTGTTGTAATTCTTTCTTGAAGGTTACCCATATCTGTTGCAAGTGTGGGCTGATATCCAACAGCTGAAGGAATTCTTCCTAATAGTGCAGAAACTTCTGAACCTGCTTGAGTAAATCTAAAGATGTTATCAACAAAGAAAAGAACATCTTGTCCTTCTTGATCTCTAAAATACTCAGCTACCGTTAAACCTGTTAAAGCAACCCTTGCTCTAGCCCCTGGAGGTTCATTCATTTGTCCATACACTAGTGCTGCTTTTGACCCTGGTCCCTCAGGTTTAATAACTCCTGAATC
>Ga0307986_10002254_pt1 | contig 13839 bp, 17 predicted proteins | sample EllFjometageno82_FD_203170 | JGI IMG/M metagenome (GOLD analysis project Ga0307986, IMG submission 203170) | Marine microbial communities from Ellis Fjord, Antarctic Ocean - #82 | ecosystem: Environmental > Aquatic > Marine > Unclassified | place: Southern Ocean | collected 2014-10-09
TACACCTTGATCATATACATTTACTTTATTTTCGATTGATAATTTTTTAATGTTATTATTAAGAATTGATATTGCTTTTTTATCTATATCGACAAAAGTGACACTTTTTGCTTCTCTTGAAATAGACTCAATACCGAATGAACCTATGCCGCAATAAAGGTCTAAAATTTTTGCTTTTTCAGTTTTAGTTTTAATTAAGTTAGAATGCTGTATAATATTAAATATATTTTCTTTTACAAAACTTCTTAATGGTCTAGTAGTTTCTGATTTAACGAAGTTTAATTTTTTTCCTTTTAAATAACCAGAAACAATTTTCATAAATGTTTAAATTATTCTCCAACCGATATCTTTTCTGTAAAAGCCGTGATTCCAATTAATTTTTTTTATTATTTTAATAATTTTTTTTCTAATAATTAAAAAATTATTTCCTACAGATGTAATATTTAAAACTCTACCACCACTAGATAAAAACTGCTCGTTTTGGTACTGGGTTCCAGCATGAAATATAAAAGTATTTTTTTCAAATTCTAAATTTTTCAAATTTTTAATAATTTTTTTTGGTTTGTATTTCTTGGGATATCCTTTTGAACATAACACTATCGTCATACATTTTTTTTTGTTCCATTTAATTTTAATTCTGTTCAATTTATTTTCTATCGTAGCCAATATTAATTTTGTTAAATCGGTTTTTAATCTCGGAAGAATTACTTGACACTCTGGGTCACCCATTCTTATATTGTATTCAATTAGGGATGGCTCATTATCTTTAATCATTAAACCCGCATATAAAAAACCAGTAAAAGGTTTTTTTCTTTTTTTTAATTCAATTAAAGTAGGTTTAATTATTTTATTTATTATTTTTTTTTCTAAAACTTTATTTAAAATTGGAGCAGGAGAGTAGGCTCCCATACCACCAGTATTTGGTCCCGTGTCTTTTTCACCCACACGCTTATGATCTTGCGCTGAGCCAATAAATGAAAAACTATTTTTATCAACAATTACAAAATAACTTAATTCTTCTCCGTCTAGAAATTCTTCTAAAATTAATTTTTTTGTGTTCTTAAATTTACCTAAGAATATTTCTTTACTTATTTTTAATACTGATTTTTTAGTATTACAAATAATAACTCCCTTTCCTGCAGCCAAACCATCTGCCTTAACAACAATGGGAAATTTATTTTTTTCTATAAAATCAGCTACTTGTTTTAAGTTTGAACAAACACTAAAACCAGCTGTAGGAATATTTCTTTGCTTACAGAGTAGTTTCATGAATGCTTTTGATCCCTCTAGTTTTGCCGCGTATTTACTGGGCCCGAATACTTTGATTTTATTTTTTTTTAAATAATCAACTAATCCGTCTACAAGTGGTTGTTCTGGGCCTACTATAACTAAATCTATTTTATAAAATTTTAATTTTTTTAAAAGTAAAGAAAAATTACTAATATCAATATTTAAATTAGTTGAAATAAAAGAAGTCCCCCCATTACCAGGGATACAATAAATCTTGTTATTTTTATTAGATTCATATAATTTTTGGCACAGAGCGTGCTCTCTTCCGCCACTTCCTATTAAAGCAATATTCATATGAAAGAAAATATATTATATATGTTATTTATCGATATGAATAAAATAAAAGCTGAACTTAAATATAAAGCTAACAGTTTTGAAATAATAAAAGAGGGAGATTACGTTATCTGTTCTGTTTCAAGTAGGATAATACCCATAAAAAATCTTAACTATTGGAATGTTGACTTGCAGGAGGCTTATTTTTCACCATTAGAAGCACAACAAAGATTTGAGCAACTAAAAAAAAATAAAAAGTAGTATTAGTTTATTTCCATCTGTTATGGGTCCAAATCCATTGACCAGGGTCTTTAACTATCATTTTTTCAATTACCTTATTTAATTCAATTGTAATTTTAACTTTATTAGTCTCACTCTTGTCCTTATTTTGGACTTTAATAGGTTCAAAAATTTCCATGTAGAAGCCATCATCATTTCTACGAGAGATCGAAATTGGTACAATGTCACAAGTATATTTTGTAGCAAGTTGAGCGGGCAATGTTGTTGTTAGCGCGCTATAATTAAAGAACGGTAATCTTTTACCTTCACTAACCCTCTGATCAATCATTAGGGCAATACTATAATTTTTTTTGAGATAATCTATCGTAGTCTTAACACCTCCCAATCCCTTTTTAATTTGATTTTGGCACACGTATTTTCTTCTCACATATTCCATAAAAGGATTAAGAAAATAATTATTTAAAGGCCTGTATATTGTAGCTAGTTTAATTTTTCTCTTTACAAGCTCCATAGACATAAGTTCAAAGTTAGCAAAATGCCCAGAAACAAAAATAACAGGTTTGTTATTGGAAATTATTTTATTTAAAATATTTATACCTTTAATTTCTATATGAGAATCTTGATTATTAAATTTTTTTAAGTATATGTATTCTACGAATGTTTTACCGTAATTAGACCACATATCTTTTTGAATTTTTTCTCTTTTTTCATCACTATAAGAGCCGACAAGCTTATCAATATTTTCATTAATAATTTTTTTTGATTTTATCAAAGGTCCAATTTGGTTAAAAATATAAGAAAATAATTTTCTACTTATTCTTAATCCAATTATTTTTATTAATAAAAAAAATATATATATAATAATTGACTCAATAAAATATTTAAATAATTTCATCATAAATAATTTTTTAATTTTTCTACTAGTTTTTTCTCATTTTCGATATCTATTTGTATTTTTAAATATTTAATATTTTTTGAATGAAGATGTTTAATTCTAAAATAATCTTTTTCTGTAGTAATAAGTTCAAAATTATTTTCTTTTGCGTGGCTAATTAATTTTTCTATTTCAGTATTTTTATAACCATAATGATCAGGAAAAGAAACTTTTTTTTTAATATTTAAGTTGTATTTTTCCAAAAGCTTAAAAAAATTTTCTGGATTTCCTATACCCGCAAACGCCATTATTTTTTTATTTTTGAAATCCTCTAAATTTAAAGCTTTATAATTGAAGTAGTAAATTTCTATTTCTTTCGATATTTCATTAATTTTTTTCTCAAAAAATAAATTTGGTTTTCCGTTAATAAAAATTATAGAACTATTTTTTATAGAACTAAAAGGCTCTCTTAATGGTCCCGACGGAATAGTAAAACCATTTCCAATCAGCTGATTTTCATTAAAGCAGAGCATTTGTAAATCTTTTTTAATCGAATTGTCTTGAAATCCGTCATCTAAAATAATGGTTTTAGAATCTTGCCTAATTGCCTCCTGAATAGCCTGATCTCTTGACTTGTTATAAAAAATTTTCTTAGTTTTATTTTCCAGTAATTTGATTTCATCAATTTGTGATTTATAAAATTTTTTAATAATAGCAGGCCTTTTGTCTATTTGTTTGAGAAGTTCAAAAATTTTTATAGCCATCGGAGTCTTACCAGTCCCTCCCAAATAGATATTGCCAATACAAAAAATAGGCACGTTGTATTTTTTTGTTTTTACAATGTTGTTTTTAATAATCCTTAATAACTGGACAATAATAGAAATGGGAAACAGCAAATAAGCAATAAAGCTATTTTTTTTGCTCCAAAAGCTAGGTTTGTATAATTTCATTTTATTAATTGAGTTAAAGCTTCAGCACTTTTGTATAAAATTTTTTCACCATATTCTTCAATAGATTTAAGATTTTTTTTTGCAATATTATTTTTAAAATCAGCATCTAAATGTAAAAATAATTCATCAAAATTATGAATTTTTTTTGAAACATTATATTTTTCTAAATATTCATAAACTTCCTGAAAATTATAGATATAAGGACCGTGGTAAATTTTACATCCTTGTTTTGCTGCTTCTATTGGGTTTTGACCCCCAACAGAAATTAATTTTTTGATCATAGATTTTCCTATAAAAACACTTTTGCAATAGTTAAAGTATTTAGAAAGAATCCCAAACGAATTAATAATCAAGATTTCTGCTTGCTGATCAATTAGATCGTCCTCATTTAAAATTTGACATTTTAGTTTCATGCTGTCGGCTAGCTTTTTAATTTCCTTAACTCTAGAGATGTGTCTAGGTGCAATAATTGTAATAGCATTACTGTAATTTTTTTTTAATAAATTGTGAGTTTTTAAACAAATAAGCTCCTCACCTTTATGAGTACTAGATGCTAGCCACACTTTTTTGTCATTGAGTATATTTTTATTTTCTTTTTTTATTTCAAGTGATTTATTTTTTATTGTAAATTTTAAATTTCCATAAAATAAAATTTTATTTACTCCTAAAATTTTTAAATTATTTTCTGATTCTTTACTTGATGATAAACACAAATCAAAACATGAAAAAATATGTTTTGAAAATAAATTTAAAAATTTCCATCTTTTTAGGGTTTTTTTTGTAATTCTCGCATTTACTAAAACAAGAGGTATATTTTTTTTTTTAATTTGAAATATGAAATTAGGCCAGATTTCAGAGTCTACAAATACAGCAAGGTCAGGTTTCCATAAATTTAAGAATTTTTTAGCCAAGTGATAAGTGTCAAGAGGAAAATATTGATGAAATACATTTTCATTATTGACCAGTTCGTTTTCAATTATACGTCCGGAACTAAGAGTTACTGTAGTAATTAAAAATTTGAAGTCTTTGTCAATAGTTCTAAAGTTTTTTAACAAAGGTATTATACTAGTTACCTCGCCTATACTTGCTGCATGAAACCAAATTAATTTCCTTTGTTTATCATTTTTCCCCCCCTCAAAAGGAACTGCAAAAATTTTTTCTTTATAACTTTTTTGATCTTCTTTTCCTGTAAATTTTCTTACATAAATAAACACGACAAAAAAAGGAAATAAAAGTGTTGTTAATATTCTGTATGTAAGAAACATTAATTTATTTTAATTGTTTTTCGTAAAGAGATTTGTACTCATCGCATTCAACAATTAATTTTTTATGATTACCTGATTCTATTATGGCACCATTTTTTAAAACAAATATTTTATCAGCATTATGAATTGTTGAAAGCCTATGGGCAATTACCAATGTTGTTTTGTTTTTTGTTAAATTAGTTATAGCATTTTGAACAATTTCTTCCGATTCAGCGTCCAAGGATGATGTTGCCTCATCCAATAGAATAATTGAAGATTTTTTTAAAATCGCCCTAGCTATTGAAATTCTTTGTTTTTGGCCTCCGGATAATCTTATTCCATTTTCACCTATCATGGTTTGGTAAGAATTTGGTAGTTTACTTATAAACTCATCTGCTGCAGCAAATTCACACGCTTGATTAATTTCTTTATCAGAAGCCCCAATGTTTGCGTAAGATATATTAGCTTTAACAGTATCATCGAATAATATTACATCCTGACTAACTAAAGATATATTTTTTCGCAAAGAATTTAATGTAATTTTTTTTATATTTTGATCATCAATAAAAATATTTCCTTCTTGAGGGTCGTAAAATCTAGGAAGCATATTTATGATTGTACTTTTCCCGGCCCCGCTATGACCAACAAACGCAGTCATTGAGCCACCTGGAATTTCTAAATTAATATTTCTTATCGCTTTTTCTTTAGTTGTGTCGTATTTGAAATTAATATTAGTAAACTTAATATCACATTTTTTTATCAATAAATCTGGTAAATTAGTTTCATTTTTAATCTTAATTGGTTTATCAATTACTTCAAAAATTCTTTTAGCAGCAGCAGCACCTTGATAGACCGTCATATTAATTGTAGCTAGAGATCTGATAGGTTGATATGCTAACATCATAGCAGCTAAAAAAGAAAAAAAATTATTTACCTCTAGTTCTCCAGAAGAGATTAATTTACCAGAAAAATAAATAAATCCAGCTATCATAAAACCAGTTAATACCTCCATGATCGGAGTCGCTCTAATTAGAACGCTTGCTATTTTTATACTTTTATTAACAAGGTCAGTTATTGAGTTATTTATATTTTTTGTTTCTATTTTTTCTTTTTGGTAAATTCTAATCATTTTTGCACCCTTAAAAATTTCAGAAAGAGCAGCGGTCAATATTCCAGAAAGTTCTCCTGCTTCAGATGTAACTTTTCCTATTCTTTTTCCTAGACTTTTTGCAATTCCTGCAGCTAACGGCATCATTAAAACGGCAAATAGCGCTAACTTCCAATTTTGATAAAACATCAAAGAAACCAAAGCAATAACAGAAAAAGTATCCTTCATTAAATTTAAGACCCCGGTACTAACTAAGTTTTGAACCATTCCTGCATCAAACATAATATTAGAAATATATTTGCCAGAGTGCCTGCTATCTAAAGTTTGTATATCAGTGAACAAAATATTTTGTGCAACTTTTTTTTGTAGTTCACCGCTAATCTTAGCACCAACTTTTATAATATTAACTCTTGCAAAGTATAAGGAGATACCTTTAGAAGAAAATGCAATAACAATACATATAGGAATTAACCATGCGAGAGTTTTGTCCTGATCAATGAAAATCTTTTTTACAGCAGGGTCAAGCAACCAGGCAGTAGCCGACGTGCTAGCCGCAACAATTAACGAAAGAACTAAAGAGAACAATATTATAGGAAGATATCTTTTAATATGCTCTTCATAAAGCCTCTTAAGAATCTTTTTAAGTTCGTCTAATTTCATATCAATTTTTTCATATTCTTAAAACGGTGATACCTAAAAAGACAATTAATCCAGATAGATTATTTGTTTTAAATGCCCTCAAGCAAGAAAGCGAATTATTTTTATCAAATATAATTATTTGAAAAATTAGAGTAATTACGAAGAATACTAATAAAAAAGTTCCTATATTAATTGTCATTTTATTTAAAAAAATATGAATAATTAAAATTGAACTTATTAAATAACATAAACTTACAAATTTTTTAATATTATTTTTAAATTTTATTGAAGTTGATTTAACGCCTATTATTTCATCATCAGCAATATCTTGTGCTCCATATATGGTGTCATAGCCTAATGTCCAAAATATGGCCGCAATATAAAGTAAAATTACATCGCTTGAAAACGTGGTATTTATTGACGACCAAGACATAATTACTCCCCAATTAAAAGTTAAGCCTAAAAATAATTGAGGCCAGAAAGTTATCCTTTTCATAAAAGGATATGTAAATGCCAAAAACATAGATCCAAAACCTAAAATAATTGTTTGATTATTAAATTGCATTAGAATTACAAAAGCAGTTAAGCATAGACCGGTTGCATAAATTAATGATCTTTGAATAGTTATTTTATTAGCAGCCACAGGCCTATTTTTTGTTCTTAAAACTTTTTGGTCTAAATCTTTGTCTACAACATCGTTTATTATGCAGCCCGCACTTCTCATTAAAACTGAACCAAGAAAAAAGAGAAGTAAGAAATATAAAAATTTATTTGCACCAAGCGCAAAGTCATAACCGAGTGCTAATCCCCAGCTACAAGGCCAAAATAGAAGCATAAACCCAATGGGCTTATTTAATCTTGTTAGATCTATAAAAATTATTAATTGTTTTATCATGATTAATTTCTTGTAAATACCAAACACTATGTTCATAATCAATTTGATTCGGTATGGATATAGATTACACAGTAGCAGCCCTAATGTTCCCAACAATACCTCTTATGATGACCATGTATAGTAATAGATTTCATACTTTGAGTGGATTAATTAGAAAGCTTCATGATCAAATTACTTTTGATAAGCGCACTCCTCCTGAATGGGAAAAGCAGCTTCATGTAATAAATAATAGAACAAATCTATTAAAATATACAATGGGTTTTGCAGCTTTTGGTTTTCTTTTCAATATGACAACGGTCCTGATGCTTTATCTTGGACACCTTCAATTAGCAAACTTAATTTTTGCATCTTGCTGTATCTGTATGATAATTTCAATTTTTTTATTTTTTCAAGAGATCAGACTTTCTAACCAAGCTCTTAAATATCATTTAAGTGATATGGACTCGATGAAAAAAGATTTGTAGCTTTATTTTTTTTCTGAATTTTTTTTTTTATATAATGATATTCCATTCTTAATTTTATGGTTGTAAGATTCTTTAAAGGCTTCAAGCTGCCATCCTTTCATTCTTAGAGTAATAGTTTTCAAGTTTTTAGACTTCCACTCATCTTTTGTGTCGCCATCTTTCCACAATTTCTTTTCTTTTTCTGTTCGTGCGCAACCATAACAATAAGCACTCACAGGATCAGTCTTACAAATACTAATGCAAGGTGAAATTAATTTGCTATTCATTACTATGGAATTAGAATCGCTGGACCCGTTATCTTTCTTGATTCAAGATCCTCGTGTGCTTGTTTCACATTTTCTAGTTTATATTCTTTAAAAATTTTAACTTTTATTTGACCAAATTTAATTTTTTCAAAAATTGCATCAGCACCATCTTGTAATTCTTTTCTGTTTGTAAAGTAATGACCTATTGTAGGCCTAGTTAGATATAAACTTTTAGATTGAATGTCTTTTGGAACATTTATAAGGTCTAAAGGACCAGAAGCATTTCCAAAACTTACCATCGTTCCTCTTGGTTTCAAACAAGATATAGATCCTTTAAATGTATTTTTTCCCACACCATCAAACACAGCTGGAACACCTTCATTCTTTGTAATTTCCATAACTTTTTTGGCAAAATCATCTTTAGAATAGTTTATGACATGTTCGTATCCATTTTCTTCAGCAATTTTGATTTTTTCATCCGAACCAACAGTTCCGATTACTTTTGCCCCAATACTATTAGCCCATTGGGCAAATATCTGCCCCACTCCTCCAGCGGCAGCATGAAACAAAACAGTTTCTCCAGCTTTAAGCAAATAAGTTTTACAAATTAAATAATGAGTAGTTAAACCTTTAGTCATAAGTGTTGCAGCCATTTTGTGAGAAATTCCATCCGGAACTTTTACTACAATTTTTGCAGGAATAATTCTTTGTTCAGAATAAGCACCTATCGGCACTGAGGCGTATGCAATGTTATCACCTTTGTTAAACTCAGTAATGTTAGAGCCAACTTCATCTACTTTACCAGCGCCCTCTAAACCAATACCGCTTGGCAATTGCAAAGGATACAACCCAGACCTATGGTAAGTATCAATATAGTTTAATCCAATGGCGTAGTTTGTTACTTTGATTTCATCAGGTCCTGGAGAACCTATGGTAACTTTTGAGAGCTCTAAAACTTCAGGCCCACCGTTTTTTTTTATAATAATTGATTTAGGCATTAATATTTTGCAAAAGTTCCATTGTTATAATCTTGAATTGCTTGAAGTATTTCTTGCTTTGTGTTCATCACAAAAGGCCCCCCTCTAGCTATAGGCTCACAAATTGGCTTACCTGCAATAAATAAAAATTTACTTTTTTTGTTAGCTTGTACTTCAAGTTGAGTTCCTCTCTCTAAAAGCACAAGTGTTGAGTCTTTAATTTGTTTATGGTCACTTGATCCAATTTTTAAATCACCTTTAAGCAAGTAAATAAAAGAATTATGGGTTTTTGGAACATCCAAGTTGATTTTCTTATTTTCTCTAAGCTCAACATCAAAATAAATCGGCTCAACATTATGACCTTTTACTGGTCCTTCAACATTATTAAACTGACCTGCAATTAAATTTATTTTTTTTTCTTCATCTCTATATTCTGCAATTTGATCTGATTTTATATAATCATATTTAGGTTTATTCATTTTCATACTTGCTGGCATATTTATCCATAATTGAAAACCAAGAAGCTTTCCATCTGCCATTGCAGGCATCTCTGAATGGATTATACCCCTTCCAGTTTTCATCCATTGAACGTCACCAGGAGCCATAGTTCCTTTAGAACCCGTGCTATCTTCATGCTCAAATTCTCCATGTAGCATGTAAGTAACTGTTTCTATTCCTCTATGAGGATGAGGTGGAAATCCCGCAAGATAATCATCTTTATTTTCAGAACCAAATTCATCTAACATTAAGAAAGGATCAATATAGTCTGCTTCCGGGGTGCCAATACTTCTTTTTAATTTCACTCCCGCACCGTCGGATGCATTCAATGCTTTAATTATTTTTTTGATTTCAATTTTCATTATATTTAAATATTAGTAGCTAAATTATATCAAGAAACTGCGTTAAATTACTAACCTTATTTATTGGTTTGTAATCAAGATTATCAAAAATGCTATTGTTCCTATTTACCCAAATAGCATTATAACCATAGTTTCCACCACCCGATACATCCCAAGTATTCGCACTTAAAAATGCAACTTCTTCTTTTTTAATTTTATATTTATTTATAGGCATATCGTAAACTTTTGAGTCTGGCTTATAAATTCCAACTTCTTCAATTGAAAATAGGTCATTAAAAATGCCATCTAAATTATTGCTTTTTACCAGCTCATTTAAAAGAGAAGGTGCTCCATTTGAAAGTATAGCAAGCTTATATTTTTTTTCTTTTAGATTTTTCAAAGTTTCTTTAACTTCTGGGTAAGGAGATAAAACTTTATATAAATCTAATAAATCATTTTTCATAGAGATATCGATCTCAAAAACTTTCATTGACTTATCTAAACTTTCCTCAGTGACTTGCCAAAAATCTTTATGCCTTTTCATTAAACTTCTGAGCCAAGTATATTCTAATTGAGTTGTTCGCCAGTAATTAGCAAAACCTTCCCACTTATTTCCAATTTTACCTTTACATTTTTCAGCAGCTGAATTGACATCAAATAGTGTCCCATAGGCATCAAAGACTATAGCTTTAACATTTTTCATTAAGAACAATATATGATTAACGATTTCCTTTTAATAAAAAATACAAACCTATTAAAAAAAGAAATATTTGTTCACTAGTAAATAGTTTTACTGTAATAAACCAGTCACTATGGGCTAAAGCAAAAGCATTAATCATTATTATTACAATTGTTGCTCCAGAAAATCTTGTAGCTAAATTACCAAGAGGCCCTTTTATAAAACCTCCTGCAATTAAAATTAATCCTGCCCCTAGCTCTGAAATAGCAACAAATGAAGCTAAAGCTGATCCTAAGAAATTAGACAAACCTTGCGGAGGCAACGGAAACTTGCCCAAACCATGCAAAGTGAAAGCAATACCTAGACCAAGCCTGATTAACCATGGCGCGAGGAATTCAATATTTAAAAAAATTTTATTTATTTTATTATTAAGTTGTTTCATATTCTTTCCTTTTATTTTGTATTATGTGACCCATCACATAATGGTTGATCATTAGTTTGTTTACATGTGCAGAAAAAAACTTTTTTTGATTGTTCGGCTTTATAAGTTAAAGGACCAAATTCTGATCCATCGTGCGAACCATCACAAAAAGGTTGCTTAGCGCTTTTACCGCATGAACACCAATAATAAGATTTACCCTCCAAAACATCTACTCCGATTGGAGCGTCTCCAGCCCATATTCCTTTTTTCATAAAATTTCCTTTGTTTGTTTATTAATAGATAAAGCTTTATGTAATTTAATACAAGACATTAAAATCATACTAGTGTATAAAATCATACCATGAAAAATACAACCGAATGTCCAGCTGAAAGAGCTATTTATTTTTTAGGAGGAAAATGGAAGATTAGAATTATATTTTTGCTTTATCAAAATAAAAAAAATAGATTTGGAGAAATTAAAAAGACTTTACAAACTGTAACGCAACAAATGCTTTCTAAACAATTAAAAGAATTAGAACTTGATGGATTAATTAACAGAAAAGATTATCAAGTAATCCCGCCTAAGGTTGAATATACACTTACAGACTTTGGTTACTCAGTAATACCAATCCTAAAGTCTTTTTCAAACTGGAACAAAAAAAATAATAGAACTATTTCTTTAAAATTAAATAAAAATTTTGAAGAAAATAGAATTAGGTAAATCTAATGAGCAATATAAGATTATTTTTTTCAGACAATATAGTAAAAAATATGACTAGCTTGCTATCAAAAGAACACACTCATTATGTTGCAAATGTAATGAGAATGAAAAGGGGGTCTAATATAAATTTTTTTAATAAAGAAGGAGAATGGATAAGTGAGATAATTTTTTTAGACAGAGATAGAGTTGAAATAAAATTTTTAAACAAGGTAAAAGAATCCTTAAAATCATCAAATATTGAGTTAGCAATCTGTTTAGTAAAAAAAAATTCTATGGAAACAATTTTACAAAAAGCAACTGAACTTGGTGTGAGTAGAATAACGCCAATAATTTCTGAACGAACAGAAGTAAAAGAATTAAATTATGAAAGAGCACAAAAGATAGTAATAGAGGCCACGGAGCAGTCTAATCAATTAAATCCTCCCGAAATTTCTAAAGTGATTAAACTCAAAGAATTTTTAGAAAAATTAGATAATGAATCTAAATTTTTATTTGCAGATGTAAACTCGCAAAACAATCTTCAAAAAAAAAATGTAGAAGGAGATACTCAAAAAACGATACTGATTGGTCCTGAAGGAGATTTTTCACCGAGTGAACGCGAGTCTATTTTAGCTAAAGCTAATACGACCTCTTTTTCAATATCCAAGAATGTACTTAGATCAGATACAGCTGTTATTAGCGCCATTTCATTGGTAAATTTTATCCTTAATAACCATTAATTGTCGCATTAATTGAAATTGTTAAATCATTTAAAAGCTGTATAAAAACTTATGTTTAAAAAACTTTCGTATATATTTTTTACCCTTATTCCTGGATCTGTATTAGCTAACCAGCCAAAAGATTGGCAACTTGGTTTTCAAAAAGCAGCCTCGCAAGGCATGGAAGACATAGTCTGGTTTCATGATTATATGCTATTACCAATTATTACAGCTATTACTGTGTTTGTTTTATTTTTACTTTTATATACTTGTGTAAAATTTCGAGCATCAAAAAATAAAGTAGCTTCAACAACAAGTCATAATACAACTATAGAAGTCCTTTGGACTTTAATACCTTGTCTAATTTTAATTGTAATGGCAGTTCCGTCGTTCAAAGTTTTGTATTCTCAAGATACTATTCCAAAAGCAGATGTAACAATTAAAGCAGTTGGGTATCAATGGTACTGGGGTTACGAATATCCCGACGAGAATATTATTTTTGACTCTTACATGGTCGAAGAAAAAGACTTAAAAGAAAATCAGCCAAGATTACTTACAGTTGATAACGAAATTTATGTTCCAGTTAATAAAGTAGTTAAAGTAATGATAACCGCAAATGACGTTTTACATGCTTGGGCACTACCTTCTTTTGGTGTTAAGAGAGATGCTATACCAGGAAGAATTAATGAGACGTGGTTTAAAGCAGATAGAACTGGAACTTATTACGGACAATGTTCAGAACTATGTGGAATTAAACATGCTTTCATGCCAATAACCGTAAATGTAGTTACGGAAGAGGAGTACAATCAATGGCTTGATAAAGCTAAAGTAGAATTTGCTAAAGAAGAATTAAATAATAATATTAAAGTTGCAAAACAAATTAAGGAAATTAAATAATGTACGGAGAAGCAACAGCAGACGGCCATCACCAAAACCCAACAGGTTGGAAAAGATGGGCTTACTCTACGAACCATAAAGATATCGGCACAATGTATCTTATCTTTGCAATCATTGCCGGGATTATCGGTTCAGTTTTTTCAGTTATAATGCGTATGGAATTAATGCATCCTGGCGATGGAATTCTAGGAGGAAATTATCACCTGTATAATGTTTTAGTTACAGGACATGGATTAATCATGATATTTTTTATGGTCATGCCTGCAATGATAGGTGGTTTTGGTAATTGGTTTGTGCCTATAATGATTGGTGCACCAGACATGGCATTTCCAAGAATGAATAACATTTCTTTTTGGTTGTTACCTGCAGCTTTTATACTTTTATT